>OUNM010408866.1_pt1 | contig 11324 bp, 8 predicted proteins | sample 1769961 | NCBI WGS metagenome assembly OUNM01 (sample SAMEA3914820, study PRJEB12502) | metagenome | biome: forest; material: soil | place: USA | collected 2012-03-12 | depth 0.3 m
AGCTCAACAAGGGCTGGGACGTCGCCAAATATCTGCTCGGCCATGAGCGCGAGATGATCTCGGGCATGGGGCTGGGCGGGGGCGAGGAGTCGCTCGGTGGGCTGGCGCTCGATGCCTTCGGGGCGGCGGCGGATGGGCGCGTCGATGCTCCCGTGTTGCGCGCGCGGATCGCGTTGTTCGAGGTGCGGGCGGCCGCCTTCCGGGCAATGTCCGAGAAGTTCCTCGATGAGCTGAAGGCGCGTCGCGCGCATCCCGCCCAACCGTCGATGATGAAATATGTCGGCACCGAGCTGAACAAACAGCGCCACGAGCTTGCCATGGCGGCGCGCGGATCGGATGCGCTCGAATGGGAGAGCGAGGGGGCCTCCGGCGGGGCTGCGGCGCGGACGTGGTTGCGCACCAAGGCCAACTCGATCGAGGGCGGCACGTCCGAAATTCAGCTCAACATCATCGCCAAGCGCATTCTCGATCTTCCGGGGGCCTGATCCATGCCGCTGTTCCACACCGACGAGCAGGCGATGCTGCTCGACACCGCGCGTCCTTTCCTCGCCGAGCAGGCGCCGGTCGCGCATCTGCGCGCGCTCCGCGATGCGGGCGATGCGACCGGTTTCGCGCCCGACCTGTGGCGGCGCTTCGCCGAGATGGGCTTCACCGGCATTCTCATTGACGAAGCGGATGGAGGGCTCGGCCTCGGCGCGGTCGAGGCGGGGATCGTACTGGAGGAGATGGGGCGCAACCTGACGCCGTCCCCCTTCCTCGCGACCTCGGTCGGGGCCGTCACTGTGCTCAAGTCCGGCTCGGCGGCGCACCGCGCGACATGGCTGCCGCGCATCGCGTCCGGCGAGGCGGTGGCCGCGCTCGCGATCGACGAGGGGCCGCATCATCGCCCCGCGCAGATCGCGCTCAAGGCAGAGCGCGCCGGCAACGGTTTTCGGCTGAGCGGTGCCAAGAGCTTCGTCCAGCACGGCCATGTCGCCGACCTCCTGATCGTCGCGGCTCGCAGTAGCGGCAAGCCGGGGGACGAAGATGGCCTAACCCTGTTCGCGCTCGGGAAGGATGCAGTCGGGATGACGTCCACGCCTGAGCGTTTGGTCGACGCGAGCCTCGCCTCGCGCGTCACCTTCGACGGGGTGACCGTCGATGCCGATGCCGTGATCGGCGAGGTGGGCAGCGGCTGGGCGGCGCTGTCGCGCACGCTCGACATGGTGCGCACGGGCGCGGCATCGGAGCTGCTCGGCGTGGCCGGGGGGGCGATGGAGATGACGCTCGGCTATCTGCGCGAGCGCAAGCAGTTCGGCGTCGCGATCGGCAGTTTCCAGGCGCTCCAGCACCGCGCTGCGCATCTTTACGCCGAGCTCGAAGTCGCACGTGCTGCAACGCTGAAGGCGCAGCAATTGCTCGACGCGAACGATGAGCGCGCGCCGCGTGCCGTGATGGTCGCAAAGGCAATGGCGGGGCTGGCCGCACAGCTCGCGGTGCAAGAAGGTGTCCAGATGCACGGCGGCATCGGCATGACCGACGCCTACGACATCGGCCTCTACATGAAGCGTCACCGGGTGCTCGCCGAGCTCTTCGGTGACGCCGATTTCCACGCCGACCGGCTGGCGCGTCTGGCAGGCTACTGAGAAGGGCCCGGCCGGGTCGACATGCGACCCGGCCGAGGCGCTCAGACTCCGTAGCGACCGAGTTCCTCGCGCGCGATGGCGCGGTTGTGGACCTCGTCGGGGCCATCGGCGAAGCGCAGTGTGCGCAGGGCCGCCCAGTTGTGCGCAAGCTCGAAGTCGCCCGACACGCCCGCACCGCCATGCGCCTGGATCGCGTCGTCGAGGATCTTCAGTGCCATCTGCGGCGCCTGCACCTTGATCATCGCGATCTCGAGCTTGGCGGACTTGTTGCCAGCGCGATCCATCATGTCGGCCGCCTTGAGGCAGAGCAGGCGGCTCATCTCGATGTCGATGCGGGCGCGGGCGATGCGCTCCTCCCAGACGCTGTGCTCGGCGATGCGCTTGCCGAAGGCGACGCGCGAGACAAGGCGGCGGGCCATTGCCTCGATCGCGGTCTCGGCGACGCCGATCGTGCGCATGCAGTGATGGATGCGTCCCGGCCCGAGGCGCCCCTGCGCGATCTCGAAGCCGCGCCCCTCGCCGAGCAGCATGTTCTCAACCGGCACGCGGACATTTGTCAGCGACACCTCGCCATGACCGTGGGGGGCGTGATCATAGCCATAGACGCTCAGCATCCGCTCGATCTTCACGCCGGGGGTGTCGAGCGGCATCAGGATCATGCTCTGGCTGGCATGACGGCCGCCTTGGGGGTCGGACTTGCCCATCACGATCGCCACTTCGCAGCGCGGATCGCCCGTTCCCGACGACCACCATTTGCGGCCGTTGATGACATATTCAGCGCCCTCGCGGACGATCGAGCACTGGATGTTGGTGGCGTCGGATGAGGCGACGTCGGGCTCGGTCATCAGGAAAGCGGAGCGGGTGCGACCCTCCATCAGAGGCTTTAGCCAGCGATCCTTCTGCGCGCGCGTGCCGTAGCGGTGCAGCACTTCCATGTTACCGGTGTCGGGCGCCGAGCAATTGAATACCTCTGACGCCCAGCCGATGCGACCCATCTCCTCGGCGCAGAGCGCATATTCGAGGTTGCTGAGCTGCGTGCCCTCGAAGGCGAAGCTGTCGTCGACCGGGGGCTGGCCCGAATGCGGCGGCATGAACAGGTTCCAGAGGCCGGCCTTGCGCGCGAGCGGTTTCAATTCCTCGATGACGGGATCAGGCTGCCAGCGGTCACCGGCCTTCTCCTGCGCGTGATGGTCGGCATGGCGCGGGCGGATGTGCTCGTCGATAAAGCGGCGCACCGCGTCACGATAATGGGCCTCGCGATCGGACAGCGTGAAATCCAAGGTCATCCTCCCCCGTTCTGAGTCGGGTCATGGTCGTTGGCTCCATACTGTCTATTCCGAAAATTGAACCGGCGTCCACGCCTTGCATCACAAAATCCCGATATTTCGTGTAAATGAACGCGTAATGTCCCCTTTGGGGCAATGTTTCTCGGCATACCATACCTTGCACAAACGCCGAGCGATGGCCTAGTCTGAGACCGGCTGAGGATAGCGTGCCCGAAAAGAGGCGCGGAAGGAGAGGCGAGGATGTCGGGTCCTATTGCGGGCGCGTGCCCGTCCAGCGTGGATGTCGCAGCCGGCTCGGCGGGCTCGGAAAGCCGAGAGGGCGAAGCTGCGCGATCCGCGCGCGAGCGGCGCTATGCCCTGTTCGTCGCCTCGTTCCTGGCGCTGGTCTACACTTTCAATTTCATGGACCGGCAGATCATGTCGGTGCTTCAGGAGCAGATCCGCCGGGAGCTCGGCCTGTCCGACACGCAGCTCGGCCTGTTGACCGGCCTCTCCTTTGCGATCTTCTACACGACCTTCGGCATTCCGGTGGCGTGGCTGTCCGATCGCACCCGCCGCGTCGGCATCATGGCGGCGGCATGTGGGATCTGGAGCATTGCCACCGCCGGTTGCGGCCTCGCGCGGAGCTTCGTCCAGCTCGCCGTGGCGCGCGTGTTGGTGGGGGCTGGCGAGGCGGGCGGGTCGCCGCCCTCCTACAGCCTGATCTCGGACTATTTCCCGCCGTCGCAACGTGGCACGGGTCTGGCCATCTATTCGCTGGGCGTGCCGATCGGATCGGCGCTCGGTGTCGCGCTCGGTGGCTGGGTGGCGGCGGACCACGGCTGGCGCGCGGCGTTCGTCGCAGTCGGCCTGCCAGGCCTTTTGCTGGCGGTGCTGATGCCGATCGTAATGCGCGAGCCGCGGCGGGGTGGGCTCGACGCGCCGTCTGGAAGTGCTTTCGAGCACGAGGGCGCCGCCTCGCTGTTGCAGACCATCCGCGCTTTTCTCGCGGACCCGATTCTTGTGTGCACCGCCATCTCCTCCGGACTGTCGGCCTTTATCGGCTATGCGATGCTGAGCTGGAATCCTTCCTTCCTCGCGCGCGTGAAGGGGATGCAACTTGGCCAGATCGCCCATTATTACAGCCTCATCATTGGCGTCACGGGGCTGATTGGCACGTTCGCTGCCGGGTGGCTGGTCGATCATCTCGGCCGGCGCGATCGGCGCTGGTATGCGTGGTTGCCGGCGATCGCCTTTACCGTCGCTCTTCCGGCTTTCCTCGGCCTGCTCTGGGCGCCGAGCTGGCCGGTGGCGCTGGGCTTCGTCACGGTGCTCGCGCTGCTCGGCAATGTGTATCTCGCGCCGGCGCTGGCCGTCGTTCAAAACGCCACCGCACCGTCGCGACGCGGAGTGGCGGGGGCGACGCTGCTCTTCCTGCTCAACCTGATCGGGCTCGGCGGTGGCCCGTTGTTCGTCGGGTGGATGAGCGACATGGCCCATGCGCAAGGCTCCCCCCAGCCGCTCTTGATGGGCTATGCGGCGTTGCTGCCGATTATCGTGCTGACCATCGTCGCGCACCTGTTCACGTCCCGGGCTCTGGCCGGTGGGGCGAGTCAGTCGGCTGCGCGTGAATTTATAACTAGATATTCGAATAATAATTTGAGTAGCTCGACCGATTCGATCCCGCGAGAGGGGCGGTCGTAACGAGAGTGGCCCGATCTGGTACGACAAGTTTTCGATAAAAACCTATATTGCGATGAATGACTGGTGCGCCGTCTATTCAAAAATCGACCATACCGAATGTTCGATACATCTTGACGAGCGGGTGCGGCTTGCTCATCCTTCGCTTCAACAAAGAGATGCGCACCGCAAGATCGGGCGCCAAGTCGATGAGGGGCGCCGGTTCTTCCCGGCCACGCCCCGTCGCGACGGGGACGGAGGGGAGAAGCCATGAAGTCGAGGAACCAGCTGCGTCTATTAGCGTCCGGAGCGGCGATCGCCGTCGCTTTCCATGCATCGTCGGCCTTCGCCCAATCGAACGCTGCGCCCGGGGCGCCGGCGCCGGTCCGCTCCACGAGCGATGCGCCCCGCAGCGTGGACGAGATCATCGTCACCGCGCAGAAGCGATCCGAAAATCTTCAGAACGTGCCGATTGTCGTCACAACCGTCAGCCACCAGCTCCTTCAGGACAGTGGTGTGAAGGACATCAAGGATCTCTCGCTGCTCTCGCCGGGCCTGCTTGTCACCTCGACGACCAGCGAGGCGTCGACCACCGCACGCATCCGCGGCATCGGCACGGTCGGCGACAATGCCGGCCTTGAATCCTCAGTCGGCATCGTGATCGACGGCGTCTATCGTCCGCGCAACGGCGTCGGCTTCGGTGATCTCGGCAATGTCGACCGCATCGAGGTCCTGAAAGGGCCGCAGGGCACACTGTTCGGCAAGTCGGCGACCGCCGGCGTCATCAACATCCTGACCGCCGCGCCCAAGGACAAGTTCGGCCTCAATGCCGACTTCGAGGTGGGCAATTACGGGGCCTATGGCGGCTCAGCCGAGATCACCGGGCCGATCGCCGGCGACAAGGTGCTCGGCAGCCTCTATTTCGCCGACCGCCAGCGCGACGGCTATTTCGATGTGAACACGGGGCAGGGACCTCGGACGTCGAAGCATGACACCAACCGCGATTTCTACACGATCCGCGGCCAGCTTCTTCTGAAGCCGACCGACACGCTCACCCTGCGCGCGATCGGCGATTATTCACGGCGCCATGAAGAGTGCTGCATCGCAGTCATCACCCGGGCGAGCGAGGGCAATTTCGCCAACAACCTGGTCGCCGCGCTTGGCGGCAACGACGGCGACGCGGCGCATCCTTATCGCCGGCAGGCCTATGCCAACCAGCCCGACGGGCAGCGCGTCCACGACGCGGGCGGCTCACTCCAGGCTGACTGGGAGATCGGGCCAGGCTCACTCACCTCGATCACGGCCTATCGCGATTGGAAGACGACGGCCGGCTTCGACGCCGATTTCTCGACCGCCGACATCGACTATCTGCCGCCGAACGACACCAATTCCACGCAGTTCCGCACCTTCAGCCAGGAACTGCGCTATGCCGGGACGACCGGCGGTCTCGACTATCTGATCGGTGGTTTCTACTCGCACGAGAAGCTGCGGCAGAACACGAGCATCCTCGTCGGTAAGGACTTCACCCCCTATCTGAGCCTGCTCTTTTCGTCGCTGGTGGAGGGGCACCCCGATCCGACCTTCCTCCAGACCGGCCTGACTTTCCCGTTCGTCGGCGGCGTGAATTATGCGCCCGGTTCGGGCTCACTCGACCGCTATCGCCAGACCGATGACACCTATGCGATCTTCACCAACGAGACCTTCCATTTCAACGATGCACTGAGCCTGAACCTAGGTGCGCGTTACTCGGTCGACGTCAAGGATCTGAACCAGTTCAGCACCAATATCGGCAATGGCGCGGGCTGCGCGGCGGCGAACCATGCATTCGCGATCCTCAACGCTGTGAACCCGGCGGCGGCGGAAGAGCTGGCGGCCGTGAACGGCACGATGTGCCTGCCCTTCCTCAGCCCCGGCTACAATGCTTTCACCAATCACCAGCACGAGCGGGAGCATGTGCCGACCGGCACCGCCAAGCTCGCCTATCGCGTCAGCCCGGGTCTGCTGCTCTATGCCTCCTATGCACGCGGCTACAAGGCGGGCGGCTACAACCTCGACCGGGTCGAGTGCACGGTCGGCGAAGCGGGCTGCGCGCCGGGCAGCGCGGCGGTCAACACGCCAATCCGCGACACCCGCTTCAAGGCGGAAACCAACAACGCGTTCGAGATCGGCGAGAAGGCGACGCTGTTCGATCGCAAGCTGCTGTTCAACGTCGCGGGCTTCTACCAGTCCTACAAGGACTTCCAGCTCAACACCTTCAACGGGCTGGTGTTCGTCGTCGACTCGATCCCGAAGGTGATCAGCAAGGGCGTCGACATGGACTTCGTGTGGTTCGCCGCGCCGAAGCTCTCCTTCCAGGGCGGTCTGACCGTTGCCGACACGCGCTACCACCTCTCGACCGAACAGCTTGCCGCTCTCGTGTTGAAGACCGGCTTCCAGGGGCAGCGGCACTCGCGGCTGTCGCTCGCGCCGCTCTATTCGGCGTCGCTGGCGGCGACCTACACTCAGCCGATCGGGGACGACTACAAGGCGCATTTCAACATCGGCTTCAAATATTCGTCGCGCTACAACACAGGCTCGGATCTCGATCCGGGCAAGTCGCAGAAGGGCTATGTGCTCGCCAATACGCGGCTCGGCTTCGGCCCGCAGAACGACCGCTGGACGATCGAGATGTGGGCGGAAAATCTGTTCGATACGAACTATAAGCAGGTAGCGTTCGATTCCGGTTTCCAGAACGTGCCCAACAACGCGACGGGCGTTCTCGACGCCTTCCTCGGCGCACCGCGTACCTTCGGTGCCACGCTGCGCCTGAAATATTGATGGGAGAAATCATGCAGGGGCTCGCCCTTCGCTCGACGGTCACCGCCGATGGCCTATTGAGGCTCGCCCTCGATACGATCGAGACCGGAGACCCCAGCCCGGACGAGGTGATCGTCCGGGTCGAGGCCGCGCCGATCAATCCGTCCGACCTCGGACTGCTTCTCGGTCCGGCGGATCTCGAGACGATGCGGGCGGAGGGTGATGCGCTGTTGTTCGACGTGCCGTCGCAGCGGATGCGGTTCGTCGAAACGCGCGTCGGGCAGCCGATGCCCGTCGGCAACGAAGGCGCGGGCACCGTGGTCGCGGCGGGCGCCAATGTTGCGGACTGGGTCGGCCGCAGGGTCGGCATGGTCGGCGGCGGTATGTACGCGCAATATCGGCGGCTGCCCGCGCGCGCCTGCGCCCCGTTGCCAGACGGCGCGAGCCTGGCCGATGGTGCCGCGATGTTCGTCAATCCGCTGACTGCGCTCGGCTTCATCGAGACGATGCGGGCGGAGGGGCACAAGGCACTCGTGCACACCGCCGCCGCCTCGAACCTCGGCGTGATGCTCAACCGCATCTGCCTCGCCGACGGCATTCCGTTGGTCAATATCGTGCGGAGCGACGCGCAGGCAGAAAGCCTGCGGGCGCTCGGCGCGCGGCATGTCGTCGACAGCAGCCGGGAGGATTCCCAATCCGCCCTCACCGACGCAATCGCTGAGACCGGCGCCACGATCGGCTTCGACGCGATCGGCGGCGGCAAGATGGCGAGCCGCATCCTCAACGCAATGGAGGCGGCCGCCAGCCGCGAGGCCACCGCCTACAGCGTCTATGGGTCGGGTTCGGCCAAGCAGGTCTATATCTACGGCGCGCTCGACACCGGGCCGACCGTGCTGGATCGCGGCTTCGGATTTGCCTGGGGGCTGGGTGGCTGGCTGCTGACGCCCTTCCTCCAGAAGATCGGGCCGGAGGGCGGCGCGCGGCTGAGGAAGCGCGTGGCCGATGAGCTTACCACCACCTTCGCCAGCCATTATACGGCGGTGATCGGGCTGGCTGAGGCGCTACGTCCAGATGTACTCAAGGCCTATCACCGCAAGGCGACCGGCGAGAAATATCTCATCGATCCGACGCGCTAGGCCACCCGGCCCAGCGCGACATAGCGTTCGAGATGATGGTCCTCGTCGCCGAGCTGGTGGCCAATCATGGTCAGCCGCTTGGCGAAGTGGGAGAGTGGCAGCTCCCACGTCATGCCGATGCCGCCGTGCATCTGGATCGCCTCCTCGGCGACGAGCGTGCCGACGCGCCCGATCGTGAACTTCGCGGCGGAGGCGGAGCGGTCGCGCGTGGCGGCGTCCCCATCGAGAGCGGCGGCGGCGTTGATCGCGGCCGAGCGCGCCTGCTCGATCTCCAGCGCGACCGTCGCCATGCGGTGCTGTAGTGCCTGGAACTTACCGATCGGCACCCCGAACTGGACGCGCGTGCGCAGATAATCGAGCGTTGCGGCCTTAAGCATCTCCATGATCCCGACCGCTTCCCAGCATAGCGCGACGATCCCGGCGGCGACCGCATCCTCGATCGCGCCCATCCCAGCGCCCTCGATCCGGGCCGAGGCGGGGAGGGGGACGCTTTCCAGCGACAGCTCGCCCCCGCGCCCGCCGTCGATCATCGGATAGCCGCGCACGGACACGCCGGCCGTATCAACTGGCACGAGAAACAGCGCGATGCCGTCGCCCTCCTTCGCCGAGACGAGGACATGATCCGCCGCCTCGATCTGCGCGACTACCGCCTTGCGGCCATCCAGCACCCAGCCATCGCCCTCGCGCCGCGCCTGCGTTTCGATCGCCGACAGGTCGTAGCGGCTTCCCGGCTCCTCGCTCGCGAAGGCCAGGATGCGGCTGCCGGCGATCATTTCACCGAGCAGCCCCTCATGCTCGCCCGAGCACGCCAGCACTCGCGCCGCCATCAGCGCACCGAGAAACGGCTCAACCACCAACGCCCGGCCGAACGATTCGAACAGGGTGGCGATGTCGAAGCCCGCGCCGCCGAAGCCGCCCGCGCTCTCTGGCAGTAGCGCGCCGACAACACCGAGTTCGGCGAGCGCGGTCCAGATCGGGCGGGAGAATCCCTCGGGCGATGCCGCGATGCGGTTGCGCGTCTCGGTTGGGTAGCGGTCGGCCAGGAAGCGGGCCAGCGTGTCGGCGAGCATCTGCCGGTCTTCGCTCGGGCGGAAATCCATGCGTCAGAGCTCCAGGATCGCTTTGGTGATGATCTCGCGCTGCACCTCGTTGGAGCCGCCGAAGATCGAGAGCTTGCGGTTGTTGAAATAATCGGCCGAGGCAGGTGCCGCATAATCGGGACCGACAGGCTCGCCGTTCCATCCCTCGTCCAGCGCCTCGGAGATGAACGGCTGCGCATAGGGGCCGAGCGCGCGGCGCGTCAGGTTGGTGATCTCCTGCCGGATCTCGGTGCCGCGGATCTTGAGCATCGAGCTCTCGGCCGCCGGTGCGCTTCCCGCAGCGGCGGCGGCCAGCACGCGTAGATTGGTGGTCTTCATATTTTCGAGGTCGATCTCCAGCCGGGCGAGGCGGGCGGCGAACAGCGGGTCTTCCGCCAGCGGCCGGCCATTCTTGCGCTGCGTCCACGCGACATGGCGGAGATGCTCGAACGCCGCCATCGATCCGCCGACGCCCGCAATGTTGGTGCGCTCGTGGGTGAGTAGGAACTTGGCGATCGACCAGCCCTGATTTTCCTCGCCGACGAGGTTCTCCGCTGGCACGCGCACATCGGTGAAGAACACCTCGTTCACCTCATGCTCGCCGTCGAGCAGGATGATGGGGCGCACCTCGATGCCGGGCGTCTTCATGTCGATGAGCAGGAAGGAGATGCCTTCCTGACGCTTCTTGGCCAGAGGATCGGTGCGCACGAGGCAGAAGATCATGTCGGCATATTGGCCGAGGGTGGTCCAGGTCTTCTGGCCGTTGACGACGTAGTGGTCGCCGTCGCGCACCGCCGCGCATTTCAGGTTCGCGAGGTCGGATCCGGCGCCGGGCTCAGAATATCCCTGGCACCACCAGTCCGAGCCATCGAGGATGCGCGGCAGCCAATGTGCCTTCTGCTCGGCTGATCCATAGCGGATGAGCACCGGGCCGAGCATGTTGAGCCCGAACGGAATGATGCGCGGCGCGCCGGCGAGCGCACTCTCGACGTCGAAGATATAGCGTTGGGCGATCGTCCAGCCGGTGCCGCCATATTGCTCGGGCCAGGTGTGCGCGAGCCAGCCGCGCGCGTTCAGGATCGCGTGCCATTGCTCCATGTCCTGCTTGGTAAGGCGCAGGCCGCGCTTCACCTTGTCCGCCAAGCGCTTGGGGAGCTTGTCGCGCAGGAAAGAGCGGATCTCCTCGCGGAAGGCCTCTTCCTCGGGCGTGAAGTTCAGGTCCATCAGACGAGCCTCTCCATTTGCGCGCGCCATGCCTTGGGGAGTGGCGCGGGGCGTCGGCTTGCCCGGCCGACATAGACGTGGGTGAAATGGCCCTCGGCAGTGGCGCTTTGCGCACCCCTGGCAAACACACCGAGATGATAGGTGACGCTCGATCGCCCCAGCCGCGCGATCCCGAGGCCGATCTCGACAGGCTCGGGGAAGGCGAGCGGCGCGGCGTAGCGGCAGCCGGTCTCGACGACGAGGCCGATCGGGTCGCCTTGCGCGATGTCGAGCAGGCCGGCCTCCACCAGCCATGCGTTCACAGCGGTGTCGAACCACGCATAATAGACCGTGTTGTTGATATGGCCGTAGGCATCGTTGTCGTGCCAGCGGGTGCTGATCGGCGTCCAGTGCCGATAGGCGGAGCGCGGGCGGAGCGGCTCGCTCACAGCGCGGCCTCGTAGAGGCGGCGGGCGTCGTCGCGCTCGATCGGGCAGGGATTGTTGCGCAGCAAACGCGTCTGCAGCATCGCGTCGTCGG
>OUNM011180795.1_pt1 | contig 11323 bp, 10 predicted proteins | sample 1769961 | NCBI WGS metagenome assembly OUNM01 (sample SAMEA3914820, study PRJEB12502) | metagenome | biome: forest; material: soil | place: USA | collected 2012-03-12 | depth 0.3 m
ATGCGCGGCGGCGATTTCACCCAGCGCATGCCGATCGAGCGGCAGGACGAGTTCGGCGACCTCGCCGACGGCTTCAACCGCATGGCCGACGAGGTGATGGGGCTGGTCGGGCAGGTGCAGAAATCGGGCATCCGTGTCAGCACCTCCATGACCGAGATCGCCGCTACCGCCAAGCAGCAGCAGGCAACCGCGAGCGAAGTGGCCGCCACCACAACGGAAATTGGCGCCACCTCGCGCGAGATCTCGGCGACCTCCAAGGAGCTCGCCCGCACCATGAACGAGGTGACGACGGTGGCCGAGCGCGCCGCCGATCTTGCCAGCAGCGGCCAGACCGGCCTGTCGCACATGGAAGAGACCATGTCGCAGATCATGGACGCCGCGGCTTCAATCAACGCCAAGCTCGGCGTGCTCAACGAGAAGGCGGGCGGCATCAACCAGGTTGTCACCACCATCACCAAGGTCGCCGACCAGACCAACCTGCTTTCGCTTAACGCCGCGATCGAGGCGGAAAAGGCAGGCGAATATGGCCGTGGCTTCGCGGTCGTCTCCTCCGAGATCCGCCGCCTCGCCGACCAGACCGCGGTGGCGACCTACGACATCGAGCAGATGGTCACCGAGATCCAGGCGGCGGTGTCGGCCGGCGTGATGGGGATGGACAAGTTTTCAGAGGAAGTTCGCCGCGGCATGAACGACGTGCATGAAATCGGCGGCAAGCTCTCGGAGATCATCCAGCATGTGCAGACGCTCGCGCCGCGCTTCGAGACCGTGAACGACGGCATGGAAGCGCAGGCGACGGGCGCTGAGCAGATCAGCGAGGCACTCCAGCAGCTCAGCGAGGCGACCCAGCAGACGGTGGAATCGCTCCGCCAGTCGAGCTCAGCGATCGATGATCTCAGCCAGGTGTCGGGCAATCTGCACGGCAGCATCTCGCGCTTCCGCCTCGCGGCGGCGTGAACGCCATGCTGTTCGTCATCTTCCAGATCGGCGATCAGGGTTATGCGCTGGCGGCAGGCCAGGTCGTCGAGATCCTGCCGATGCTTCCGCTCCGCTCGGTGCGCGGCGCGCCGACGGGGATGACAGGATCTTTCGCCTATCGCGGCGACTTCATCCCCGCAATCGACCTTTGCGCGCTTGAGCTCGGGCGGGCAGCCGCCCATCGCATGAGCACCCGGATCATCGTCGCGCGGATGCATGACCGATCGGGCGAGCAAAGGCCGATCGGCCTGATCGTCGAGAACGCGACCGACATCCTGCGCTGCGAGCCCGAAGCCTTCTCGCCCTTCGCAATGGGGCCGCGGGGGCTTGTGCAGCGGATAGAGATCGACGCGCTGGTGCCAGCTTCGCTCAGGGTCGGCCTGTTCGACGCGATGGCGGCGGCATGACACTGCTGCGCTTCAAGGATCTGCTCAAGCAGGCGATGGGGCTGGATGCCGATTCGGTCGGCATCTCGGCGGTCGAGCGCGCGGTGCAGGCGCGGCTCAGAGCCTGCGCGCTGGCCACGCCGGAGGACTATCTGGCGCTCGTCATCACCTCGCGCGCCGAGCTCCAACAGCTCGTCGAGGCGGTCGCCGTTCCAGAGACCTGGTTCTTCCGCGATCCCCGCGCCTTCGCGACGATGGCGCGCTTCGCGGTCGAGCAATGGCTCCCCGCGCGTCCCGAGGGCGTGCTCAGGCTGCTCAGTATCCCGAGCTCGACCGGGGAGGAGCCTTATACGATGGCGATGGCGCTCCTCGATGCCGGCTTTCCGGCGGGACGCTTCCAGGTCGACGGCATCGACATCAGCGAGAAGGTGCTCGGCCACGCCCGCCAAGCGGTTTACGGACGCAACTCCTTCCGCGGCAGCGATCTCCAGTTCCGCGACCGCTACTTTGTGCCGAGCGGCTCCGGCCACCGGCTTTCCGACAAGGTTCGCGATTGCGTGCGCTTCGCGCAGGGCAATCTGCTCGATCCGCTATTCGGCGCGACCACGGAGCCGTACGACATCGTCTTCTGCCGCAACCTGATGATTTATTTCGATCCGGCCGATCAGGTGCGCGCGGTCACGGTGCTGCGTCGGATGTTGACCGACGACGGCATGCTGTTCGTCGGCCATTCGGAGTCGGGCCTGCTGCTCGACAAGAGCTTCGAGTCCGCCCGCATTCCGCTCGCCTTTGCCTTCCGCAAGGCGGCCGCGCGCACGCCCCGCCCCATCCCCGCACCGAAGGCAGAGCGACCGGCGACGCAGCCGACGCCATTTCCCGTCCGGCGGTCTACCACCCCGGCGCCGCTCAAAGCGGCCGCAACGCGCCCCGCCACCACGCGAAAGGACGGCATCCTCAGCCTTTCGGAGATCGCCGAGATGGCCGACAAGGGCCGGATCGCGGAAGCAGCGAACGCCTGCGCAGCCTATCTGGGCTGGCATGGCCCATCAGCCGAGGCGCTGTATCTGCTGGGCGTAATCAGCGACGCCGCGGGCGACCATGCCCGCGCTACCGACTGCTACCGCAAGGTCCTCTATCTCGATCCGATCCATCATGAGGCTCTCGCCCACCTCGCGCTGCTGCTCGAACGACAGGGTGACCGGGCAGGGGCGAAGCGTCTCAACGAGCGCACCCAGCGCCTGCAGCAGAGCGGAGGACGATAAGCGATGCGTGCGCTGGCCCCCGTCGAGACCGCGCTGCAGGGCAGCAAGATCCACGATTGCTGGAACAGCATCGGCGTGCGCGGCGACAAGAGCTGCCCCGAGCTCGTCCGCCACGCCCATTGCCGCAATTGCCCCGTTTATTCAGCGACAGCCGCGAGCCTGCTAGACCGGGACATAGGCGGGCGAGTCGACGACGACTGGAAGCGCGACTTTGCCTCTGAGGCACCGGTCGAGCAGCGCAAGACCCGCTCGGCGATGCTGGTCCGCCTCGGCACCGAATGGTTCGCGCTGCCGATCCTCGCGCTCGATCAGGTAATCGAACGGCGCGCCGTCCACTCGTTGCCGCACCGGCGCAACCCAGCGCTACTGGGGCTGGTCAACGTCCACGGGCAGTTGCTGATCTGCATGTCGCTGGCGCGCCTGCTCGGCCTCGCCGACGATGTCGCCGCGGAGACGAGCCACGGGCAGAGGATGGTCGTGATGCGCTGCGCAAGCGGCCGCGTTGTCTTCCCGGTCGACGAGGTGCAGCACAATATCCGCTTCCATGAGGGCGAGCTGCTGGCATCGCCCGCTACCACCCGCCGATCGCTGGCGAACTACACCACTGGCCTGCTCAAGGCCGGACGAGGGCTGGCCGCGCTGCTCGACGAGAATCGCCTCGCCGAGGCGGTAGAACAGGGGCTCGCATGACCGGCCCCGATCTCAGCCATTTCTCGATGCGGGATCTGTTCGCGGTCGAGGCCGAGAACCAGACGCACGCGCTGACCGCCGGGCTGCTCGCGCTCGAACAGGATCCCGTGCAACCCGACCAGCTCGAAGCCTGCATGCGCGCCGCCCATTCGCTGAAGGGCGCGGCGCGCATCGTCGACGTAGGCGCGGCGGTGACACTCGCCCATGCGATGGAGGAGCTGTTCGTCGCCGCGCAGCATGGACGGATCCGGCTCGACCGTGCCCGCATCGACCGGCTGCTCGAAGGTGTCGACCTGATGAAGGCGATCGCAGCGGCCGACGACGAGGGCATGGAGGATTGGCAGGCCCGCGCCGAAGCCTATGTCGCCAGGCTCGAACAAAGCCTCGAGGCTGAGCCCGCGATGACGCCCTCTCCGGCCTTGCCAGCGGCTGAACCCGTGATCGCCACCCCGCCGCCGCCCACTCCGCTGCCCGTGCAGGACGACGCACCGCGTACCGCCCCCGTCGCGACTCGCCCGGTGGAGGCGTCCGACCGGGCGCTACGGGTGAGCGTCGACAGCCTCAACCAGCTTCTCGACCTGTCCGGTGAGGCGCTCGTCGAATCCCGGCGCCTCAAGCCGTTCGGGCGTACCCTCCACCAGCTCAAACGGCTCCAGAACGATACCGCCAAGGCGATCGACGCGCTGCGCGACGTGCTGCCGCCCGACGCGTTCACCGAGCAGGTGCAGGCGGCGCTGGCCGACGCCCGCCATCGCGCGCTCGACTGTCGCCGCGTCCTGACCGAGCGGATAAGCGAGCTCGAAGCCTGGGATCAGCAGTCTGGCGCGCTGGCGCACCGGCTCTATGATCAGGCACTCAAGGTTCGTATGCGTCCCTTCGCGGATGGCGTCCTCGCACTGCCACGCATGGTCCGCGATGTCGGCCACAGCCTTGGCAAGCAGGTCAGGCTGGAGATCGTCGGTGAGAACACCCAGGTCGACCGCGACATCCTCGAACGCCTCGACGCACCGCTCGGCCACCTGCTCCGCAACGCCGCCGACCATGGCATCGAGACCCCCGACGAGCGGCTGGCGCGGGGCAAGCCGGCCGAGGGCCGCGTCCGGCTCGAGGCCTACCATAGCTCCGGGACGCTCCAGATCGTCCTGTCCGACGACGGCCGCGGCATCGACCCCGAGCAGATCCGGACAGTCGCGGTCGCGCGCGGGCTCGTGCCCACCGAGGTAGCGGCGAAGCTCAGCGAGACCGAACTGTTCGATTTCCTTTTTCTGCCCGGCTTCACGATGAAGGACAGCGTCAGCGAGATCTCCGGCCGCGGCGTCGGGCTCGACGCGGTGCAGGACATGATCAAGCAGGTCGGCGGGCTGATCCGGGTTTCCTCGACGATCGGCGGCGGCACGCGCTTCCAGCTCCAGTTGCCGCTGACGCTCTCAGTCGTGCGCGCGCTGCTGGTCGAAATCGGCGGCGAGCCCTACGCCTTTCCGTTCGCGCGCATCCTGCGCACGCTCAAGGTGGCGCGCACGGACATCTCGACGCTCGGCGGGCGCGAATATGTCAGCCTCGATGACAAGCAGGTCGGGCTCGTCTCGGCGCACCAGGTTCTCGATTGCGGTCAGCCCCCCGCGACCGGCGATGATCTCTCGGTGGTGCTGCTCGGTGCCGCGCAAACTGTCTACGGACTGGTGGTTGACCGGTTCCTCGGCGGGCGCGAACTCGTCGTGCAGCCGCTCGACCCGCGCCTCGGCAAAATCAAGGATATCGGCGCCGGCGCGCTGATGGAGGACGGATCTCCGCTGCTCATCGTCGACGTTGAGGACATGCTGCGCTCGATGGAGAAGCTGGCGGCGGCGGATCGACTGAAAGGCGTGGAGGGCAATGCGGGTCCGGTCACGAGTGGGCGACGCCGCCGCGTGCTGATTGTAGACGACAGCTTCACGGTGCGCGAGCTGCAACGCAAGGTGCTCGGCCAGCAGGGCTATGAGGTCGAGGTCGCGGTGGACGGCATCGACGGCTGGAACATGGTGCGCACTGGCGATTTCGATCTCGTCATCAGCGACATCGACATGCCACGCATGGACGGCATCGCGCTGGTCGACATGATCCGCAAGCACCCCAAGCTCGGCTCGATGCCGATCATGATCCTCTCCTACAAGGATCGCGAGGAGGACCGGCGGCGCGGCCTCGACGCGGGCGCGGACTATTATCTCACCAAGGGCAGCTTCCACAGCGAGGGCCTGGTGCAGGCCGTCGCCGATCTCATCGGAACTGCCGCGCCATGAAGGTCGCGATCGTCAACGACACGCCCACGGTGGTCGAGGCGCTGCGTCGGATCATCGCCGCCGCGCCCGAGCACCAGATCCTTTGGACGGCCGGCGACGGCGCCGAGGCGGTGCGAATGTGCGCCGCCGAGCTGCCCGATCTTATACTGATGGACCTGATCATGCCGAAGATGGACGGCGTGGATGCCACCCGCCTCATCATGGCCCAGACGCCCTGCCCCATCCTCATCGTCACCTCGAACGTCGAGGACAATGCGGCGCGCGTGTTCGCGGCCATGGGGCACGGCGCGCTCGACGCGATCGACACGCCGCAGCTGGGGTCGGCCAATCCGCTGGCGGCCGCGCGGCCACTGCTCGCCAAGATGGCCGCGCTGAACGGCCTGGCCGGCGGCGCGGACCGCCCCGCCGGGCGTGGGGCCGCGGCACGGGACCGCAAGCGCGAGCCGCTGATCGCGATTGGCGCGTCCGCCGGTGGCCCGGCTGCGCTGGCGGACATTTTGTCCAACCTGCCCAAGACTTTTCCCGCCCCGATCGTCATCGTGCAGCACATCGACGAACGCTTTGCGAGCGGTATGGCGAGCTGGCTGACGCATCACAGCACGCTGCCCGTCCGGCTGGCGTTGGAAGGCGAAACGCCCCGGGGCGGCCTGGTCCTCCTCGCCGGCACCAGCGACCATCTGGTCATGAAGGCGCAGGACCGGCTTGGCTACACCACCGTTCCCGCCGAGGCCGTCTATCGCCCGTCGGTCGACGTTTTCCTCGACAGCCTCTGCGCGCACTGGTCCGGCGACGTCATCGGCGTGCTGCTGACGGGCATGGGTTCCGACGGTGCGCGCGGCCTCCGCTCGTTGCGCGAGGCCGGCCATCACACCATCGCCCAGGATCGCGCGACCAGTGCGGTCTACGGCATGCCGAAGGCGGCGGCAGCCCTGGCTGCGGCAATCGACATTCTTCCACTGAACAAGATCCCAACCAGGCTTTTCGACATGCTCTCGTCGGCGTATCGGGGCGGAGGGGGGACCAATGGACGCCAAGACCGAAACTGAGCTCGATCCGTTGTTCGGCAAGAGCCAGCAGCCGATCATGGTATTGCTCGTCGACGACCAGATCGTCGTCGGCGAGGCGATCCGACGCGCGCTGATCGATCAGCCAGACATCGAGTTCCACTATTGCGCCGATCCGGTGGATGCGCTGGCAATCGCACGGAAAGTCCGTCCGACCGTGATTCTGCAGGATCTGGTGATGCCGTCGGTCGCGGGGCTCGATCTCGTGCGCCAGTATCGGGCGGACCCCCATACCGCCAACATTCCCGTCATCGTGCTCTCCACCAAGGAGGAAGCGACGGTGAAGCGGGACGCCTTCCGCTTCGGCGCCAATGATTATCTGGTGAAACTGCCCGACACGATCGAGCTGATCGCGCGTATCCGTTACCACTCCAACGCCTATCTGACGCAGCTCCAGCGCGACGAGGCCTATCGCGCGCTGCGCAAGAGCCAGCGCGAGCTGATGGACACCAATCTCCAGCTCCAGCGCCTTACCAATATCGATGGCCTGACCGGCCTCAGCAGCCGGCGATACTTCAACGAATATATCGAGACACAATGGCATACCGCGCTGCGCGGTCAGTATCCGATCTCGATGCTGATGGTCGATATCGATCACTTCAAGCAGTATAACGATCATTACGGGCACCTTGCCGGGGACGAGGTGCTGCGGAACGTCGCCGAGGCGCTGCGGCAGAGCTGCAGGCGGGCAAGCGACGTGGTGGCGCGGTTCGGCGGCGAGGAGTTCGTGGTCGCGCTTCCCTTCACCGGACAGGATGAGCTCGCCCAGCTCGCCCAGTCCTTTCCGCCCATCATCGAGGCGCTCCATTTGCCCCATGCGGCGTCCCCCGTCAGTCCATGGGTGACGATCAGTGTCGGCGGCGCGAGCGCGGTCCCGTTGCGGCAGAAATTCTCGATGCTGATCGAGGCGGCGGACAAGGCGCTGTACGAGGCGAAGCGCAGCGGGCGGAACCGCGCCGTCACCAGCGTCTGACCGCCGATTTATCGATCTGGAACTAAGCCGAAATCTCCGGGGACTCGCTCCGATTCGCTCCGGCATGGACGGAGGTGAAGGGCAAAAAGTCCTCGGGAGGAATGCCGATGATGATCCAGGTAGAGCGCCTGCGCAAACTGGCCGACAACTGCCTCATGCTTTCCTCGTCAGCGCGCGACGCGAACGCACGCGCCGACATCCTCGCTTGGGCGGCGGAGTATAATGAGCGCGCTGCCGAGTTGGAGGCGATCTTTTCCAGCATGCCGACGCCGGCCGAGCGGACGTTGCTGACGCGCTCCTAGGATTGCGCGCCGCTTTCCTGAAAATATCGGACCCCAGTGAACCTTGGCATCCACCGCGGGAATTCACCCTGGCGGGTGTGAGCCCCTACCTGCCCGCGTGTCGAGTGGGCGCCCCGTCGATCCTCCCCCTCGCTCCTTCGACGGGGCGCATTCGCCGATCGCGATCCCGTCCGATAGCCTCAGCCTGTCGGGAGTTTGCACCCCGTAAGCGTCTCGCTCAGCGCCCACAGGCGATCGGCCAGAGACCGATCGATCGCCCAGGGCCGTACGCCGGGCATGAAGAGTCCGCTTTCCGGGACGATCGGTGCGATGTCGCAATTCTCACAATAGACGCCACCCAGCCCGTCGAGCTGCGGGCTGGTTGCGCACCACACGCTGGTCGCCGCGCCCTGCGGGACTGTCTTCATGTCTCTGTCCGGGTCGATCCGGGCTGAACCATCCTCTTCATAGAGGCCGAAGGCGGCGATTTCGTCGCGGCTCAGGTGACGAGCGAGATCGGTCAGGATTGAGCCGGGATGCAGCGAAAAAGCGCGGATGCCCTGATCACGTCCCTTCTCGTCGAGCGCGACTGCGAACAGCACGTTGGCAGTCTTGGCCTGGCCATAGGCCGCCCACTTCTCATAATCGCGATGAAGATAGTTCGGATCATCGAAATCCACGCCGCCGAGTTGATGCCCTCGCGACGATACCGAGACGACCCGCGCGCCCTGCGCTTTCCGTAGCGCGGGCCAAAGCCGGACGGTAAGCTGGAAATGTCCGAGGTGATTGGTCGCGAACTGCTCCTCATAGCCGCGGCTGTCGCGGGCAAAGCCGCTCGCCATGATCCCGGCGTTGTTCACCAGGATATGCAGCGGGCGCCCGCTGGCAAGAAAGCGGTCGGCGAAGGCGTCGATCGAACCCGGGTCGAGCAAGTCGAGCGTCTCCAGCTCCACCCCCGGCACCGACGCGAGCGCCGCGCGTGCCTTCTCGACGGTGCGCGCCGGCACGACCACGGTGGCCCCTGCGCCAGCCAGCGTGCGGACCGTCTCCAGCCCGAGGCCGGAATAGCCGCCGGTGACGATCGCAACCTTGCCCGCAAGGTCGATGCCGGCGATCACGTCCTCGGTCGCCGTGGTCGCGCCATAGCCGGATCCGATGGGCTTTTGCTCGGTAGACATCAGACGATCCTTTCTGGAACCGTTGCACCATAACGGTCGCGATGCCGCTTCGCCTGCTGGCCCTTTCGGCAGGCGATCCCGAGTTCGAGCTGTGGTCGTCTTGGAGCAAATGGAGAGGCTGCGATGAAGCTGCGGGACAAGGTGGCGCTGGTGACAGGCGGCGCGTCAGGGATCGGTGAGGCGATCGTCCGCCGCTTCGTGGCCGAAGGCGCCAGCGTCTATCTGGCGGACGTCGATGCGGAGGCGGGCCCGCGAATCGCGGCAGAACTTGGTGCGGTCTTCCTCCACCTCGATGTCGCGCGGGAGGAGGATTGGCAGGGTGCAATGAATCGCATCCGCGCGGACCATGGCCGGCTCGACGTGCTGTGCAACAATGCCGGCGTAATCTCCAACCAGCCGATCGGCGCGACGACGCTGGAGGCGTGGCAGCGTGTGATCGCGATCAACGTTACCGGGCCGATGCTCGGCTGCCGCGCCGCGATCGAACTAATGCGCGAACTGTCCGAGGGCCGCACGGGGTCGATCATCAACGTCGCCTCGACCACCTCCTTCCTCGGCCTTGCCAACGATGCCGCCTACACAACGTCGAAGGCGGCCGTGGTGGGACTCACCAAGTCGGTCGCGACCTGGTGCGCGCTGGAGCGACTGCCGATCCGCGTCAACACGCTGCATCCCGGCGCAACGCTCACTGCCATCCTGCAGGGCCATATCGATGCCGATCCGGAGTTCAGTGCGGTGTTCGAGCGCATGGCGCCGATGGGTCGCATGGCCGATCCGAAGGAGCAGGCGGCGCTCGCGGTGTTCCTGGCCTCGGACGACAGCAGCTATTGCACCGGCGCCTCGTTCGTCGCCGACGGCGGCCTGACGGCCGCGCATCCGACCATGTAAGGGGAAGGATATGACCGACAGCATCAGGCTAGCCGGCAAGGTGGTGCTGGTGACCGGGGCCGCAGCCGGCCTCGGGCTCGCGATCACGCGGCGGCTCCATGCCGAGGGCGCGACGCTGATCGCGACCGACATCGACGAGGCGACCGGCCGTGCCGCAATCGCCGACCTTGAACGGGCGCGCTTCATAACGCTCGATGTGCGCGAGGAGGCAGGGTGGCAGCATGTGATACATGCGATCGCGTCCGCCGGACTCGCGCTCGACGGCCTCGTCAACAATGCCGGCATCACCACCATGGGCTCGATCGAGGCACTGACCTACGAGCAATTCCGCCACGAGCTCGACATCGATCTGTGCGGCGTGTTCCTCGGCTGCCGCGCCGGCATCGCGGCGATGAAGGGGCGTGGCGGGTCGATCGTCAACATGTCGTCGGCGGCCGGACTGAAGGCTGATGCCGATCTCGCCGCCTATAATGCGGCTAAGGCGGGGGTTACGCTGATGACCAAGTCGATCGCGCTCCACTGCGCACGCGAGCATTACCGGATCCGCTGCAATTCGGTGCATCCCGGCGCGATCCACACCGAGATGATCGACAAGGTGATGGCGCAGGTGGACGACCCGGAAGCGCTCTACCAGAGCTTCGTCGACCGGCACCCGATCGGCCATCTAGGCAAGCCCGAGGACATCGCCGCGATCGTCGCCTATCTCGTCAGCGACGAATCCACCTTCGCCACCGGCGCCGAGTTCGTGATCGACGGCGGCCTCTCCCTTTAGGCATAGACGGCGCGGTAAAGGTCAGCGATTTCCTCGGCGCTCGGCTCGCGCGGGTTGTTGCCGGGCGAGCCCGAGGCGAGCGCCTGCGCCGCCATCGTCGGGATCAGTTCCATGTAGCGCGCCTCGTCGATGCCCCAGGCGGCGGGCGTCGGCACGCCGAGATCGGCGTTGAGCGCGGCGAGCCCGTCGAGCAGGCGGGCGACGGCGGATTGGTCCCCCTCCCCCTCCTTCGCCACGCCCATCGCCCGCGCGCAAGTAGCGTAACGGACGCGCGCGGCGGGCGCCGAGAAGGCGGTGATCGCCGGCAGCAGCATGGCGTTGGAAAGCCCATGCGGCACATGGAAGAAGGCGCCGATCGGTCGGCTCATGCCATGCACCAGCGCCACCGAAGCGTTGGAAAAGGCGAGCCCGGCATGGTGCGCGCCGACCATCATCGCCTCGCGCGCCTCGCGATCGTCCGGTGTGTCGCAGGCGCGGCGGATGAAAGGCGCGATCATCCGCATCGCCGAAATCGCCATCGCGTCCGAAAAGGGGTTCGCCCGCTTCGACACATAGGCCTCGATGGCGTGCGTGAGCGA
>OUNM010996072.1_pt1 | contig 11321 bp, 9 predicted proteins | sample 1769961 | NCBI WGS metagenome assembly OUNM01 (sample SAMEA3914820, study PRJEB12502) | metagenome | biome: forest; material: soil | place: USA | collected 2012-03-12 | depth 0.3 m
AACGAGGGCTCGCAGGAGTGGGTCGAGCGCATCCGGGAGGGGATGGGAGGGCGGGTGCACGCGCACGACGCCTCGCTCTACGAGCTCCTGCCGCCGCCCGGCGCCGTGACGTTCGACGTCGGCTGCGGCGAAGGGCGCTGGTCGCGCGAGCTGCGCTCCCGCGGCTTCGACGTCACCGGCTACGACGCCTCCGAGGCGCTCGTCGCCGAGGCCCGCGCCGCCGATCCGGCCGGCCGGTACGAGGTCGCGCAGATCGACGCGCTGCCGGCGGCGGACGGGGCCGCCGGGTTCGTCCTCTGCGTCAACGTCATTCCGCACATCCACGACCTGGCCGGTGCCGCGCGTGAGCTCGCCCGCGTGCTCGCGCCCGGCGGCTCCCTGCTCGTCGGGACGATCCATCCGGTCGCAGAGGCGGGCACCTTCGACGAGGAACGCGGCGAGCTGCGCCTCCGGGGGTACTTCACGCACGAGGCGCACGCCGTGCCGCTCGGCGAGCATCACGTCTTCCATCAGCACCGCACGATCGAGGACTACCTACGCACGTTCCTCGCCGCGGGCCTGGCGCTGTCCGACCTGCGGGAGGTGCCGGGCCCGAGCGGCGAGGTGCCCCTCTACCTCGATCTGCTGCTCACGAAGGGGTAGCGGCGGCGTTTGACTGAGGCCGGGCGAAGGGGGATGATCGCTCGGAATGGAACGTTCCACACCCGCCGTCGAGTGAGCGTCGGCGCGGCCGAAGAGCCGATCCTCGCAACCGCCCAGGCGCCGGTCGCCCGCGGTGCACTGGCCGACTTCTGGCGCCGGTTCCGGCGCGACCGCGTGGCCCTGGTGGCCTCGATCTACATCGTCCTCGTCGTCTTCGGGGCGGTCGCGGGAGCGCCGCTCGCCGCCTGGGCGACGGGGCACGCCCCGAACGAGCAGTTCGTCAACGGCCTGACCATCGACGGCATCCCCCTGCCGCCGCTCTCGCACGAGGTCGGCGCCGACGGGATCCACCAGGACCCGCACGGCCAGTTCTTCCTCCTCGGCACGGACAAGCTCGGCCGCGACGTCCTCGTGCGGCTGCTCTACGGAGCGCGCATCTCGCTGATCGTCGCGTTCGCCGCCACCGGGATCGCGCTCTTCCTGGGCGTCGTGCTCGGCCTCGTCGCGGGCTATTTCCGCGGCAAGACGGACACGATCGTCTCGCGCGGGATCGAGACGGCGATGGCGTTCCCTGCGCTCCTGTTCGCCGTCGGCTTCGCCGCGGTGATCGGTGCGGGGCTCGCGAACGTGATCCTCGTGATCGCCCTCTTCTCCTGGTACTACCCCGCCCGCGTCGTGCGCAACGCGGTGCTCTCGATCCGCGAGTCGCAGTTCGTCGAGGCGGCGCACATGATCGGCGCGTCGCACGTCCGCGTGATGGTCCGGCACGTGCTGCCGCAGCTGACGGCGCCGATCATCGTCTACGCCACCGGCGTGATCGCCGCGAACATCCTGTTCGAGGCGGGGCTCTCGTACCTCGGGCTCGGTGTGCCGCCGCCGACGGCCAGCTGGGGGCAGATGCTCTCCGACGGGGTCTCGAGCGGGCTCTACCGGGTTCAGCCGTGGCTCGCGCTCGTGCCGGGCTGCGCGCTCGCGCTGCTGATGCTCGCGTTCCAGCTCCTCGGAGACGGTCTCCGCGACGCCTTCGCGACCAAGTCCGCCACATGAGCGTAGGCCCGACGGAGCTCATCAGGGAGCGGGGGCGGCGGCTTCGCCGCCGCCGGGAGCCGACGACATGATCCGGTACGCCGTCCGCCGTCTCGCCGCCGCGGGAGCGCAGCTCCTGATCATCACCTTCCTCACGTACCTGCTCTTCTTCGTGATCGCGTCCCTGACCGGCGCGAGCCCGGCGCAGCGCGTCGCGGGGAAGGGGGCGTCGCCGGCGCGCGTGCACCAGATCGCGCACCTGATGGGCATCGACCGGCCCTGGTACGACCAGTACTTCCACTTCGTCGGCAAGCTCGCCGTCGGCAACTTCGGCTACTCGTTCAACCGGCGGCAGCCCGTGTCGCAGATCATCTTCCCGGCGGCCGGTGTCACGGCCTCCGTCGTCGTCGGCGCGGCGGTCCTCTGGCTCGCGATCTCGATCGTCGTCGGGCTCGTCGGAGCGCTCCGGCCTCGCAGCCTGATCGACCGGGTGCTGACGATCGGCGTGCAGCTCTCCATCGCCGCGCCGGTCTTCTGGATCGCGCCGATGCTCGCGTTCCTGCTCGCGTACCAGCCGACGCAGGGGACGCTGCTCGGCATCCCACTCGGACGACGGGTCGACTGGCTCCCGATCGAGGGCTACGTCGGGCCGCTCGCGAACCCACTCGAGTGGGCGCATCACCTGGTTCTTCCCTGGATCGCCCTGGCGATCGGCTTCGCCGCACTCTACGCACGCTTCGTCCGCGCCCTCGTCCTCGAGCAGCTCTCCGAGGAGTACGTCAAGACGGCGCGCGCGAAGGGAGCCGGCGAGTGGCGGGTGATCCGCAGCCACGTCGGGCGCGTGGTTGCGCCCGCGATCGTCGTCCTGCTCGGCCTGGACATCGGGGTCGCACTCGGCGGCTCGCTGTTCGTCGAGCAGGTGTTCGGACTGCCCGGCCTCGGCTACGTCGGGCTCAGCTCGATCCAGCAACTCGACTACCCGCTCACGGTCGGGGTGATCACGTTCGCGGCGCTCATCGCCGTCGCCGCCAACGCGGTCGCGGACCTCGTCCAGGCGGCGCTCGACCCCCGTGTTCGCACCGCATGACCGAAACCCCCGTCAGAAAGGAAGGGCACACGATGGCAAGACCGACGCAGGCGGTTCGGCCGCCTCGCCTGATGGCGACGGCGGCGCTCGTCGCCGTGCTCGCGGTCGTCGTCGGCACCGCGCACGGCCGCGCGGCGACGACGAGCGCGCACTTCGCAGTCCCGTCGGGCAGCATCGATCACCTCGACCCGGGCCTGTGGTACTTCGCGTCGACGTGGAAGCTGTCGCTCGCGACCTGCACACCGCTCCTCACGTACCCCGACGCGTCGGGCGCCGCCGGCAAGGTGGTGATCGGCGGCATCGCGAGCGTGCCGAAGGTGAGCGACGGCGGCAAGACGTACACGTTCCAGATCAAGCCGGGCCTGAAGTTCCCGAACGGGAAGCCGATCGACGCGGCGGTCGAGAAGGCGACGTTCGACCGGCTGTTCGGCAAGAAGCTCGCGTCGCCCGCCGTCGGGTTCTTCAACGTGATCGCCGGCTCGCAGGCGGTCGCCGACGGTAAGGCGAAGTCGGTCTCAGGGATCACGGCGAAGGGCAACACGCTGACCTTCCACCTGACCTCGCCGGTCGGCTCGTTCGAGAAGCGGATGACCGTGCCATGGACGTGCCCGGTACCGACCGGCTCGCCGGCAGGCGCCGTCGAGAACGGCTCGCTGCTCGTCAGCGGACCGTACGTCGTCTCGAAGTACGTCCCGTCGCGGACGCTCGTCCTGACCAAGAACCCCGCCTACAACGCGAAGGAGCTCGGGGACCGCGGGCACTTCGACACGATCAACATCGACATCGGCGTCGACGCGTCCCAGGCGGAGCTCCAGATCAAGGCGGGGCAGCTCGACAGCTATCTCGACCGGCTCCCCGCTGCGTCCGTCAACCAGGACCTGACCGACCCGTCGCTGAAGGGCCGCGTCTTCCTGAACCCGACGCCGTCGGTGACGTACCTCTGGATGAACAACACCGTCGCGCCGTTCAACAACGTCAAGGTGCGGCAGGCCGTCAACTACGCGATCAACCGCAACGCGATCCTCCGCGTCTGGGGAGGCCGCAGCCAGGGGCAGATCACCGATCAGATCCTGCCGCCGACCATGGGCGGGTTCGTCGACGCCCAGATCTACCCGGCGAACGGCGATCTGACGAAGGCGAAGGCGCTGATCAAGGCGTCGGGCATCAAGCTGCCCGTGACGACGACGCTCCGCACGAGGAGCGACGCGCCCGGGTTCCTCGAGATGGCGCAGGTCGTTCAGAGCGAGCTGAAGGCGATCGGCTTCAACGTCTCGATCAAGTCGGCGCCCGACAGCGTCAACGGCGGGATCATCTCGACCACCGCCAGCAAGGTCCCGATGGGGATCAACAACTGGACGCAGGACTACCCCGACGGCGACGACTTCTTCCTGCCGCTCCTCGACGGGCAGAAGATCACGCCGACGAACAACAACAACTACGCCTCGTTCAACAACGCGTCGGTCAACGCCCGCATCAACAGCGCCGTGCCGCTGCTCGGCAAGGCGCGCGACGCCGCGTGGGAGGCGCTCGACGTCTCCACGATGCGGAACTTCGCCCCGTGGGCACCGCTGAACAACCCGACGTGGGTCGACCTGATCTCGTCCCACCTGACCGGCTACGTGTACACGCCCGTCTACGGGATGGACATCACGACGCTGAGGCCGAAGTGAGCAGGCGCGGCGGCGACGTCGTCTTCGCCCTCGGGGCGCACCCGGACGACATCGAGTGCACATGTGCCGGGACCCTCGCCGCGCTCGCGCAGCGCGGGGTGGAGGTGCACGTCGCCGTCGCGACCGACGGCTGGGGCGGGTCCTACGAGCTGTCGGGGCCCGAGATCGCAGCCGTGAGGCTGGAGGAGGCGCGGCGCGCTGCGGAGATCGCAGGCGCCGCGTCCTTCCACCATCTCGGCTTCCACGACCAGGGAACGGTGGTGACGATCGAGCGGCGCCGCGAGCTCGTGAACCTGATCCGCCGTCTCAAGGCGACAGTGCTCCTCGGGCACGCGCCGAACGACTACCACGTCGACCACCGGAACTCGAGCGAGCTGCTGTTCGAGGCGCGCTGCGCCGCCACCGTGCCGAACTTCGCGGACGAGCCGCCGCTCGAGCATCCGCCGCACCTGGCCTACGTCGACAACGAGCAGGGCGTGGCGTTCGAGCCGCACGTCTGGATCGACATCAGCGACACGTTCGAGATCAAGCGGCGGATGCTCGCCGCGCACGAGAGCCAGGTCGACCTGATGCAACGGATGTACGGCGAGGACATCCTCGCGATGGTCGAGCGGCTCGCGCGCTTCCGCGGCGGCCAGCGCGGCTGCGACTTCGCGGAGGCGTTCCGCGGCTGCGGGACGTATCCCGAGCCTGACGGGGCACTGCGCTTCCTGGTGAGGACCCTGGAGAGCTAGCCGAGCCGGTCGTCGAGCACGAGCGTCGCCTTGCCGCCGTGGAAGGCGAATGCGTCGGCGAACCGGTCGAGCGGCACCCGCAGGCCGATCAGCTGCTCGAGCGCCCCGGGAAACTCCCGCCGCGCACGGTCGAGCGCGTCCACGCCGGCCAGCCAGTCGAGCTTGTTGGCGTTGACGCTCCCGAACAGGACGCGATTCTCGAGCACCGTGTCGAAGCCGAGCACCCTGCCGTCGAGCGTCACCTTCTGCTCGCGCGCGTCGATCCCGAGCAGGCATGCAACGCCGCTCCGGCCGAGCAGGCCGAGCGCATCCGCCATCAGCTGGGCGTCGCCCGCCCCCTCGACGACGATGTCGAAGCGCCCGAGCTGCGACAGCGTCGAGCTCCGGGTCGAGACGTAGTGCGCGCCGAGCGCCTCGGCGACGGGGCTCGACGGCTCGAGCGACGCGGTCCAGACCTCGAGCCCCTCCAGCCGCAGGAGCATCGTCGAGAGGAGGCCGACGGCTCCCGCGCCGGTGACCAGCGCGCGCTTCGGCTCCCAGGGCTGTCGGCGGCCGATCGTCAGGGCGTGGCGCACCCCCCGTGCGCAGATCGAGGTCGGCTCGGCCAGCACGGCGAGCCGACCGAGGTCGGGCGGAATCGGGATCAGCTGGTCGGGGTCCTCGAGCACGAGCTCGCGCGCGAAGCCGTCGAGCCGGGTGATGCCCCGTTCGCTGTAGTCGCCCGTGAGGCACGAGTCGGGTGCGCCCTCGGCGCAGGCCAGGCAGTGCCGGCACGAACGTCGCACGGTGCCGCAGACGAGGTCGCCCTTCGCGAACCCGTGACCGTCCTGCTCGACGACCGCCAACGACTCGTGGCCGAGCACGAGCCGGGCCGATCCCTCCGGAGCGATGCCGAAGAGCCCCTCCGAGATCTCACGGTCCGTGCCGCAGACGCCGACCTCGAGCACCCGGAGGAGCACGCCGTCCCCCCGCGGTTCCGGGATGTCGTCGACCCTCGTCGTGTGCGCGACGCCGGGTTCGGCGACGAGCGCCTTCATGCCGCCGTCAGACCGCCGTCGACCGTGAGGATCGTCCCTGTGACGAATTCCGCCGTCGCCAGGTAGAGCACCGCGTCGGCCACCTCCTCGGCCGTGCCCAGCCGGCCCATCGGCTGGCGCGCACGCAGCGCGTCGAGCGACTCGCCCGCGTTCGCGACGAGCCGCTGGACCCACGGCGTGTCGATCGTCCCCGGGGCGACTGCGTTCACGCGGATTCTGTCTCCGACGTGGTCGACGGCGAGCGCCCGCGTCAGTGCGATCACCGCGCCCTTCGAGGCCGAGTACGCAGCGCGGTTGCGCAGGCCGATCAGGCCCGCGACGGAGGCCACGTTGACGATCGCGCCGCCTCCGCGTGCCTGCATGCCGGGGATCGCGTGCTTGCAGCAGAGGAACGTGCCGCGGACGTTGACGGCGAAGACATCCTCCCAGACCTCCAGCGTGGTATGCGGGGCATCCGTCGTCGAGCCGATCCCGGCAGCGTTCACGAGCACCTCGACGCCGTCCATCCAGCGCGCGACCTGCGCCTCGTCGCGCACGTCGAGCCGGATCGCCGTCGCGCCGAGGTCGGTCGCGACCGCCTCGGGCTGGAGGTCCGCGACCGTCACGTCGAAGCCGTCGTCGGCGAGGCGGTGGGCGACCGCTGCGCCGATGCCCGAGCCGCCGCCCGTCACGAGTGCTCTCATATCGGCGTGAGCCTAGATGTCCTCTGCGACGTGCGTTGCCGGCTGGGAGAAAGCCCGCGCTGGTACGAGGGCGTCCTCACCTGGATCGACATCGAGGGACAGGCGCTCCATCGCTGGGACGGATCGCACTCGGTCGTCCCGCTCGACTCGATGCCGGGGTGCGCCAACCCGACCGCGGACGGCGACGTCGTCGTCGCGCTCGCGGACCGCATCGAGCTTCTCGGCACCGGCGAGGTGCTCGCCCGCTTCGCGCACGGCCCGGAGCTGCGGGCGAACGACGGCGCCTGCGACCCGAGCGGACGGCTCTGGGTCGGGACGATGGCGCTGGACGAGACGCCGCGGGCCGGCGCGTTGTACCGCCTCGACGGCGGCACGCTCACCGGGGTCCTGAGGGGGCTGACGATCGCGAACGGCATCGGCTGGTCGCCCGACGGGTCGCGGGTCTACTACGTCGACACGCCGACGTGCCGCATCGATGCGTACGTGTACGACGGTGAGCTCGGCGCGCGCACCACGTTTGCCGAGATCGACGGCTGGCCGGACGGGCTGACCGTCGACGACGAGGGCTGTGTGTGGGTGGCGATCTACGCCGGTGCGCGTGTCGAGCGTTGGACACCCGACGGCGAGCTCGACCGGGCGCTCGCGATCCCGGAGGCGAATCCGACGGCGTGCTGCTTCGGTGACGGACTCCTCTACGTCACCACCGGCCGCGGCGAGGGACGCGTCTACGTCCACGACGCCGGCGTGTCGGGGCGGCCTGCTCAGCCGTTCCGGAGGACGGCGCCCTCGGACGCCGAGCTCACGAGCGCGCGGTAGCGGCCGAACACGCCGGTCGCGAACGGGAGCTCGGGCAGCGTCCACTTCGCCAGCCGGGCGTCGAGCTCGCCGTCGGCCACCTCCACCTCGAGCGTGCCGGCGCCGACGTCGATCACGATCGTGTCGCCGTCGCGGACGACCGCGAGCGGCCCGCCGCGCGCGGCCTCGGGTGCGACGTGGCCCACCATCAGTCCGCGGGTCGCGCCCGAAAAGCGCCCGTCGGTCACGAGCGCCACGCTGTCGCCGAGGCCGGCTCCGACTACGGAGGACGTGACGCTGAGCATCTCCCGCATTCCCGGGCCACCGGCAGGCCCCTCGTAGCGAACGACCAGAACGTCGCCCGGTTGCGCCAGGCCGGCGCGTACGGCCTCCGTGCAGGCCTCTTCGCTGTCGAAGACCCGGGCCGGCCCGCGCTGCCGCCGCCGGGAGGAGCCTGCTGCCTTGACGAGGCTCCCGTCGGGGGCGAGGTTTCCGCGCAGGACGGCCAGCGCGGCAGTCGCCTTGTACGGCTGCTCCACGGTGAAGAGGACGTCACCGTCGGGCTCGGGCGCACCCTCGGCCTCCGCGGCGAGCGAACGGCCCGTGACGGTCGGCGCAGCGCTGTCGACGAGCCCGGCGCGGGCGAGCTCGCGGAGGAGCGAGCGCGTCCCGCCTGCGCGGTGGAAGTCCTCGGCGAGGTGACGCCCGGACGGCGCGAGGCTCGCGAGCACGGGCGTTCGGGCGGCGATCCCGGCGAGCTCGTCCAGGCTCAGCTCGACGCCCGCCTCGTGCGCGACGGCGAGGAGGTGGAGCACGCCGTTCGTCGAGCCGCCCGTCGCCGCGATCGCCGTCATCGCGTTCAGCAGCGCCCGCCGGTCGAGGAACGCACGCGCGGAGGCGAGCGGTGCGGCTGCGAGGGCCCCCGCGCGTCGCGCGGCTGCGGCCTTCGCCTGCCCGTCGACGGCCGCGACGAGCCCGTCGCCCGGGACGGAGAGCCCGAGGAAGTCGAGCGCGACCGCCATCGTGTTCGCGGTGAAGTGGCCCGCGCAGGTCCCAGGGCCGGGGCACGCGACCCGCTCGAGCTCGTCGAGTTGCGCGCGCGAGATCAGCCCTCGCTCTTCCGCGCCGACCGCCTCCCAGACGTCCTGGATCGTCGTGCTGCGCGCTCCGGCGCGCATCGGTCCGCTGTAGAGCACGACCGCAGGCCTGTCGACGCGCGCGAGCGCCATCAGCGCCGCCGGCACGGTCTTGTCGCACCCGACCAGGCAGACGAGCGCGTCGAAGTCGTGGGCGTGGGTCATGAGCTCGATCGAGTCGGCGATCACCTCGCGTGAGATGAGCGACGCGCGCATCCCCGGGGTCCCCTGCGACTGGTTGTCCGACACCGCGATCGTGTTGAACGGCAGCGGCACGCCGCCTGCCTCGGCGACCCCGTCGCACACGTGCGCGGACAGCTCGAGCTGATTGAGGTTGCACGGCATCGTCCCCGTCCACGTGGAGGCGACGCCGACGATGCGGCCGTCGAGGCGCGACGGGTCGATGCCCATGGCGCGGAAGTGCGCCCGCGCTCCTGCGCGCTCCGGCGCGGCCGCGAGCCCGGCGCGAGCACGGCGGCGAAGCGCGTCCTGGTTCACCAGGCGAGAATACGCGGCCGAATGTCCGTCGTCCGCCTCGGCCTCCTCAGCACCGCCGACATCAACGGCGCGATCCTCGACGTGCGCAGCGACGACGCGCCCTTCCGGATCGTGGCGGTCGGCTCACGGGATCCGGCGCGCGCGCGGGCCTACGCCGATCGGCACGGGATCGAGCGCGCGCACGCACCGTACGACGGGCTCCTCGCCGACCCCGACGTCGACGCCGTCTACATCGCTCTCCCGAATGCCCTCCACCACGCATGGACGATGCGCGCGCTTGCGGCCGGGAAGCACGTCATCTGCGAGAAGCCGTACACGCGGAACCCCGACGAGGTGGACGAGGCGTGGGACGAGGCCGAGCGCCTCGGGCTCGTGCTCACCGAGGGCTACATGTGGCGCCACGCGCGCCAGACCGCGCTGCTGCGGGAGCTGCTCCCGCGGGTGGGTGAGCTGCGGGCGATCCACGCCACGTTCTGCGGCGCGCTCCTGCGAAACGACGACGTGCGCTGGGTGCGCGACCTCGGCGGCGGCGCGCTGCTCGACCTCGGCTGCTACTGCATCAGCGCCGCCCGGCTCGTCACCGGGCGTGAGCCCGTCCGCGTGCACGGCGAGCAGCATCTGCACGGCGAAGTGGACGGCTCGTTCGCAGGCACGCTGCGGTTCGACGACGTCACCGCGACGTTCCAGTGCAGCCTGCTGGCGCCGCTCGTGAACACGATCGAGGTGATCGGCGCCGACGGCGTGCTGCGCGTGCCGAACGCGTTCGTCGACCCGCCGGGCGTGGTGGAGCTGAACGGCGAGGAGCACCGCGTCGACCCGGGCAACCACTATCGCGCCGAGCTGGACGACTTCTGCGCGGCCATCCGCGGGGAGCATCCGGTTCTGATCGACCGCGACGAGATGCGCGCGCAGGCGCGCGTGCTCGACGCGCTTCTACGCTTCGAGGCGCCGGACTGAGGGCGTCGCTCGCCGAGCGCGGCGAACGACTTGCCCACTACCTAGGTCTTCTTGCCGGGGTTCAGGAGGTTCTTGGGGTCGAAGGCGTCCTTGACGCGCCGGTGCAGGTCGTAGCCCACCGGTCCCAGCTGGTGCTCGAGCTGCCCGCGCTTCAGCCAGCCGATCCCGTGCTCACCGCTGACCGTCCCGCCGAGACGCAGCGCCAGCCGGAACAGCTCGTGGCACGCCTCGTCGGCCCGCTGTTCCTCGTCGAGGTCGTCGGGCGAAAAGAGGAACGTCGAGTGGATGTTGCCGTCTCCGGCGTGGCCGAACGAGAGCGCGGGGACGCGGTGGCGCTCGCCGATCGCGAGGGTCTCGCGCGCGACGTCGCGCAGGCGGTCGAGGGGCACGGCGATGTCCTCGCTGAACGCACCGCCCCGCTGCGCGAGGATCGCGAACGCAGCCCCGGCACGCCAGCGCCAGAGCTCGGACACCTCGCCCGGCTCGGCGGGCGCGTGCACCGCGACCGCATCCTCGGCGAGCGCCTCCTGGAGCTCCGCAGCGACGCGGCGCGCCTCGGTCGCGCTCCCGTCGGCCTCGGTGATCACCATGAACGCCGCCTCCGCCGGCAGCCCGAACGGGTACGCGTCGCCCGAGTACTCGAGCGTCACTCCGTCGAGGTACTCGACCGCCGCGGGCACGACGCCGGAGGCGAGCACGCGCTCGATCGCCGACACGCCTGCTTCCGCATCGCGGTAGAGGCCGATCACGGGCAGCTCGAGCTCGGGGGCCGGCACGAGACGCAGCCACGCCGCGGTGACCAGGCCGAGCGTCCCCTCCGAGCCGACGAGGAGGCTCTTCAGGTCGTAGCCCGCGACGTCCTTGCGGATCGGTCCGCCGATCGTCACCACGTTGCCCGGCGGGACGACCACCTCGAGGCCGGTCACCCAGTGACCGGTGACCCCGTACTTGAACGCGTGCGGGCCGCCGGCGTTGCACGCGATGTTGCCTCCGATCTGGCTGATCTCTGCAGCGCCGGGATCGGGCGGGAAGCGGAGGCCGTTCTCGCGTGCGAGC
>OUNM010367854.1_pt1 | contig 11318 bp, 15 predicted proteins | sample 1769961 | NCBI WGS metagenome assembly OUNM01 (sample SAMEA3914820, study PRJEB12502) | metagenome | biome: forest; material: soil | place: USA | collected 2012-03-12 | depth 0.3 m
ATGCTGCGCCGGCGGCCGGAAGGCGTCATTCTCTGCGGCAGCAATCATACGGCGCGCTGCCGACGCCTGCTGAAGAGCGCCGGCTTGCCGATCATCCAAGTCTGGGATTTTCCCGACGACCCGCTCGATCAGGTTGTTGGCTTTTCGAATGCGGAAGCCGCCAGCGCCATGGTGCATCACCTCGCTGAGCGGGGCTACAAGCGCATCGGCTTCATCGGTTCCAGCATGCCGGCCGACACACGCGGCGCCGATCGGGAGGCCGGATATTGCCGAGCAATCAAAGAGTTGGGTTTGGGCCCGGTCAGACTCATCAATGCCGGAAAACCGCCCGGCAGCATGGAGCAAGGCGCGATTGCTCTGCGGCCGCTGCTGGAACGCTGGCCCGATCTTGACGCCATCTTCTGCGTCTCCGACCTCACCGCCTTCGGCGCTATAATGGAGCTACAGAGGCTTAGCCGGAAAGTGCCGGATGACATCGCGGTCGCCGGTTTCGGCGATTTCGAGGTCTCCCGCGCGGTCAATCCACGGCTGACGACGGTCGCGGTGCAAAGCTACGAGATCGGTCGGGTTGCCGGCGAGAACCTAATCGCGGCGCTCGACCGGCAAAGGCGCGGCGAGGTGCAACCGCCGCCGCGCATCCGCATCGCTTTCACCGTCATCCCACGGGAAAGTACCTAAGCCGCTGCAAGCGCCGCCGAAATCGCCCCTGTCTCGCTGACATGTGCAATGCGCGGCATCACCGAGCGGATCGAGAAGTCATGCATTTCGGCTGAAAAACTGCTGCAAGCATCCTCGGCAATCACTACCGCGTAATTGTGTTGCCAGGCATCGCGGGCCGTCGATTCAACGCCGAAATTGGTGGCGAGGCCGCCAAGCACGATCGTATCGATGCCGCGTCGGCGCAGTTGCAGATCGAGTTCGGTGCCGAAGAAGGCGCTCCATTGCCGCTTGGTGACGACCAGGTCCGGGGCCGTAGCCAGGAGATCGGGATGGTGGCTCGCAAATCCGGCCGGCAACCCGCCGGGTGGCAACACCATCGGCACATCGGTTGGCCGGTTCGGCTTATCAGCATAATCGGCCGCAAAATCGACTTTCACGTAGATAACCGTCGCTCCGGCCTCCTTGCAGGCTTTGGCGAGACGGCTACAGTTGGCGACGATTTCGGGCGCCTGACGCGGTCCCATCGGAATTGCGAGAATTCCCTGCTGAATATCGATGAGAACGAGGCCGGTTGAGGGTGGATTAAGCTTGAGCATGGCGGGAATCTCTCGTCAGAAGATTTATGAGGAAATCCTCATATTGGAGTTATATGAGGATGGACTCACAAAAATCAACTGCCCCGTCTGAGGTGACTGCCAAGCAGCCCAAGCGTTCGCGCGGCGAAGCCCGCGTAGCAACGCTGCTCACGGCGGCGGCGGAGGTGTTCAGCGAGAAGGGATTTGACGGCGCGACAATGAGCGAGATCGCGGCGCGGGCGCATGCGCCGATCGGGTCGCTCTACCAGTTCTTTCCAAACAAGGATTTGATCTCAAACGCATTATTGGCGCAGGGCAGCGAGCAATTGTCCGAAATGCTCGAAGGCCTTCAGCCTCTCGTAGCCGGCATGAGTGGACCCGACCTCGCCGACCTGCTCTTTGCCCGGCTGACTCGCGCCCTCGACGATCTGCCGGCCTTCGTCGCCCTGACAGATGGCCGCGCCGAAGCCCCGCACAAGCAAACGATGCGCGAAAAAATGCGCGGCCAGATCGCCACGCTGTTTGAAAATGTGACGCCGCCACTCCCTGCCGGCAAACCAGCCGTGATCGCCGCATTGGCGTTGCAGATGATGAAAATGGCGGTGGTGCTGATGCGGGAGCCGGATGCGGCCCTCCGCGTCGGCTCGCTTGAAGAACTGCGCGCGATGCTAAAAAATCACCTCGCGCAGATCAGCCTTCCGCCAGCCTAAAGCTGCGCCGTCACGCCGCCATCGACATAGAGGATATGGCCGGAGACGAAGTCGCTGGCTTTGGACGCCAGAAAGATCGCGGCCCCCTGCAGATCCTCGACATCGCCCCAGCGGCCTAGCGGCGTACGGTTGGTCAGCCAGGCGCTGAAAGTCTCGTCTTTCACCAGCGCTTCGGTCAGTTCCGTCTTGAAATAGCCGGGGCCGAGGCCGTTGACCTGGATGCCGTGCTTACCCCAGTCGATCGCCATGCCCTTGGTCAGCATCTTCAGTGCGCCCTTGCTCGCGGCATAAGGCGCGATACCCGGCCGGCCGAGTTCACTCTGCACCGAGCAGATATTGATGATCTTGCCACGCTTGCGGGCGATCATGCCCTGCGCGACCGCCTTCGAGACATGGAAGACGCTGTCGAGATTGGTGCTCATGATCCGGTCCCAGGCATCTTCCGGGAACTGGTCAAGCGGGCTGCGTTGCGTCATGCCGGCATTGTTGACAAGGATATCGATGGGGCCGATCTCCGCCTCGATGCGCTGGATCGCAGGCGCAATTCCGGCAGGCTTTGTCACGTCGAATGCACTGACAGCGACATTTGCACCATCCGCCTTGAAAGCTTCGGCGACCTTCGCCAACTTGGCTTCGTCCCGGCCGTTCAACACAATAAGCGCCCCGGCTTTCGCCAGGCCGCCCGCCAAAGCAAAGCCGATGCCGCTGCTAGATCCGGTGATCAGAGCAGTCTTGCCGGTGAGGTCGAACAGTGTGACGGCCATGGCGTTTCCCTCATGCTTCTTGCCGATGTTATCGCTATCATGGCAGATACAACATCCTTCGAAACCAGACTACCCGGGAAGAAACCCATGCGCGCCGTCGTCCTTCACGCCCCACATGATCTCCGCGTCGAAGAGATCACCGTGCCGGAACTTGGGCCAAAGGACGTGCGGGTGCGGATGGAAGCCGGCGGCATCTGCGGCTCGGACTTGCATTATTACCATGACGGCGGCTTCGGTACCGTGCGCGTCAAGGAGCCGATCGTTCTCGGCCACGAAATCGCCGGCACTGTCGAGGCCATCGGCAGCAGCGTCTCCAAAATTGCTATCGGCCAACGCATCGCGGTCAATCCTAGCCGTCCCTGCGGACACTGCCGATTCTGTCAGCAGGGCCTGCAACAGCATTGCCTCGATATGCGCTTTTACGGCAGCGCCATGCGCTTTCCGCATGTCCAGGGCGGTTTTCGCGAAGCCATGGTGATCGATGAAACCCAAGCCGAGCCCGTCGCCGCCGGCGTCAGCGCCGGTGAGGCGGCCTTTGCCGAGCCGCTGGCTGTCTGCCTGCATGCCGTGCGCCGCGCCGGCAGCCTGCTTGGGAAACGCGTCCTAGTGACCGGTTGCGGCCCCATTGGCGCGCTGGTGATCATTGCGGCCCGCCGCGCCGGCGCCTTGGAAATCGTCGGCACCGATATCTCCGACAGCGCCTGCGCCATGGCGAAGAAGGTCGGCGCGAATGGCGCCATCAACACGGCAAGCGATCCGCAAGGGCTTGCCGCCTTCACCAAGGACAAAGGCCATTTCGATGTGATGTTCGAGGCCTCCGGTAACCAGCGCGCGCTGGTCGGCGCTTTCGACGCCATGCGGCCACAAGCCATCATCGTGCAACTCGGCATCGGCGGAGAATTCAATATCCCGATCAATGTGGTGGTCGCCAAGGAATTCGACCTGCGTGGCTCATTTCGTTTCCATGAGGAGTTTGGCCACGCGGTGAACCTGATCGGCCAGGGCCTGGTCGATGTGAAGCCACTCTTGACGGCGACTTTGCCGATCGATCGCGCGGTGGAGGCGTTTGAGCTGGCGTCCGATCGATCTAAGGCGATGAAGGTGCAGTTGGCGTTCGGCTGAGCCAGAAGGCTTCTTCCTTTCACAGTGAGCGGGAGAGGAGAACTCTCTCGCTCAAACGAAGCTTAGCGGCAACTCGCTCGAATTCTTCAACTCCTCCATCACGAAACTCGCCGAAACATCCATCATTTCAACGCGCGCGATCAGCTTTTGATAGAGCTTGTCGTAGGAACTCATGTCCGGAATGCGGGCATGGAGTATGTAATCGATTTCTCCGGCTGTACGATAAGCCGCGATGATCTCCGGTATGTCGTGGAGCGCATCGCGAAAACGTTTCGCCCAGTCGGCATTGTGCTGGCTGGTGCGAACCTGGATGAGCACGGCGAGCCCGAGATTGAGTGAACCGGGATCGAGCAGCGCTACGCGTCCACGGATGATTCCAGCTTCTTCCAGCTTTTGAATCCGACGCCAGCAGGCATTGCGGGAAAGAATTACCCTGTCAGCCAGAACGTCCAGGGAGATCGTCGCGTCACGCTGCAATTCGGCAAGAATCTTTTTATCGAACGTGTCGATTGCCGCGCTCATTTCCCGAATCCTCTCTCTTTCATGGGAGAAAATATCGTCTCCAGCTTTCAACGGCAATGAATTAGAAGGAGATGACGGGAGCAGATTGATGCCCGAGCAACGGGCTATGCTGGCCTATCGAATGAGCGCTCCCAACATCATCTTGCAGTCAACCGTCGCGACACCCATATTGGAACCAAGCGGACGAGAGCGCCTTCGGGGCTTCAGTCCGTGACGTAAGTATCGAAGTGCCAGCTAGGGCTTCGCAATGTCACGCGTGCCGACGTTTTCCTCGCCGTTCATGTTGGGCTTTGACGAAATCGAGCGGGCGCTCGATCGGGTGTCGAAGGCAGCCAGCGACGGTTACCCTCCCTACAATATCGAACGCTTGCCGCGAACCGAAACCGCGCCAGAGGCGTTGCGTATCACGCTCGCCGTCGCCGGCTTCACACGCGACCAACTCGAGATATTGCTGGAGGAGAGCCAGTTGGTGATCCGTGGGCGACAGACAGACGACAAGAGCCGCCAGTACCTCCATCGAGGCATTGCGGCGCGCCAGTTCCAGCGAACTTTCCTCCTTGCCGATGGCATGGAGGTGCTGGGAGCGGAATTGGCAAACGGTTTGCTTGCTGTCGATCTCGTTCGGCCGGAGCCGGAGCGGATCATTCGCAAGATCGACATCCTCGCGCGGGACTGACGGTCCGCAATTTACTGATGGAGTGATGCCATGACGGGTCACAAGAATATACAGACCGAAATCGAGTTTTCCGAGGCCGATCTGGCCGCGCTCGGCGGCGGCGAAGTTGCCTACGTCAAGACGATGCGCTCGGACGACATTCGCAAACTTTTCCCCGATGCGCCGGAAATGGCGCCCGGTCAGAAGCTGTTCGCGCTGCTTTCCGCCGACGGCACGCCGATCGTGCTGACCGACTCCCGCGATATCGCGCTATCGAGCGCCTGGGAGCATGAATTGACGACAGTCAGCGTCCACTGACGCTTTCGACGGCCGCGACGAGCCGGGCCAAATCCTGGTCCCGGCTCAGGCGGTGATCGCCATCATTGATCAGGGTCAGCACCACTTCGTCACTCGGCAGGTGCTCGACAAGCGTCATCGCGTGGCTCCATGGCACATCCTCGTCCTGCATTCCCTGGAGAATATGGACAGGGCAGCCGGTTTCGAATGGCGCGCCGAATAACAAATGCTTGCGGCCATCCTCTATGAGGGCGCGCGTGATCGGATAAGGCTCCGGAGAATAGGCGGAAGGCCTCAGCCACAAGCCATCGTGCTCGATCTGCTGCTTGATCTCGTCAGGCAGCCGGGCCCACATCAGGCTTTCCGTGAAATCAACGGCCGGTGCGATCAGGACCATGCCGGCAAGACGACCGGTCGGCAGTCGTCGCGACGCCAGCAGCGATATCCAGCCACCCATCGAGGAGCCGACCAGCACAACGGGCCCGGTCGTCTGCGCCTCGATCACCGCCAGCGCGTCTTCAAGCCATGCCGAGATGGTGCCATCCTCGAAGCGCCCCTCGCTTTCTCCGTGACCGCTATAGTCCAGACGAAGAAATCCGTGGCCGCTTTCGACAGCCCAGCGGCTCAAGGTTTCTGCCTTTGTCGCGCGCATATCGGAACGGAAGCCGCCAAGCCAAACCACCGTTGGACTGCGTCCTGGCTGCTGCAGAAAGGCGATCCGCCGCACGCCGCCGGCATTCTTGATCTCCAGAAACTGGGGAGGATCGCGTCGAATCTCTTGCATTGCGGGTCCGTCTCGTTCCATGGGTTCCCGACGAGGATATCAAATCAGTCCTGGCCGCGCCGAAGCGCGGCTGTCTAGTCGATCGGTTTCATCAAATCCAGCGATGGTGTTTCAAGCAACCAGAATGTCGCCGCTAGCCGGGCGCACCGTGCTCCAGATCATTCCGGACATGGAAGCGGGCGGAGCGGAACGCACCACCATCGATGTCGCGGAAGGCCTCGTCGCGCAAGGCGCCCGCGCGCTCATCGCGAGCGAGGGGGGCCGGCTGATCGGCGAGTTGCAAGCGAAAGGCGGCATCTGGCTGGACTTTCCCGCTGCGACCAAAAACCCTTTCGCAATGATGCTGAATGCGCGGAGGCTAGCTCGGTTGATCCGGCAGCATCGCGTCGATATCGTGCATGCGCGTTCACGCGCTCCGGCGTGGGTGGCGCTCGCAGCCTGCCGGGCGACGGGCACACCCTTCGTCACCACCTATCACGGCAGCTATGCCGGGCGATCCGCTGCAAAGGTGCTCTACAATTCGGTAATGGCGCGGGGCGATGTCGTCATCGCGAATTCGGCTTACACCGCCGAGCTCATCGCCGCACAGCACGGCCGCGTCGTCTCGCGCATCCGCGTGATCCCGCGGGGGACCGACATGTCGCGCTTCGAACGACACACGGTGGATCACGGCCGCGTGGCTGCGTTACGCACCGCCTGGAATGTCGGGCCTCATGAGCGTATCGTTCTGCTGGCGGCGCGACTGACGCCCTGGAAAGGGCACCGCGTGCTGATCGACGCGACCAAGCAGCTCATCTCGCAAGGTGTCCACGACATCGCTGTCGTGCTGGCCGGCGATCCGCAAGGGCGCGACAATTACGTCGCCGAGCTCGACAAGCTCGTCAACCAGAACGGACTCGGCGCGATCGTTCGCCGCGTCGGGCATGTGACGGACATGGCGGCAGCGCTCGTCGCTGCGACCGTGGTGACGGTTCCCTCCACGGAGCCGGAAGCCTTCGGACGGGTCGCCGTGGAGGCGCAAGCGATGGGTGTGCCGGTGGTGGTGTCCGATCATGGCGCCGTGCCCGAAACCGTGCTGGCTCCTCCCCAGGTCGGCGCGGAGGCCCGGACGGGCTGGCGCGTCACCCCAGGAGACCCTTCGGCACTGGCCGCCGGTATCCGCTCCGCACTCGAATTGCGGCCAAGCGCACGCGATGCACTTGCCGAACGTGCGAGACGACATGTGGAACAGGAATTCCGTCTCGAGCGTATGGTTGAAGATACGCTGGACGCCTATTCGGCACTGCTGGAACAACGCCATATGAAAGACTAGCGTCCGACACATAAGGCAAGGTTGACTTATCGTAGGTTTCTAGCGATTTTGCTAGATTATCCGCCCATGATTTGCATTGGCGGCAAAACGTGTTTCCCGAAACAACCAAGGAGTTCGTCGCCATTCGTCGACCAATGAGAGCGCTTCCCGTTCCGGCCAAGGATGGGCCACGGGTCAATCGCGATATCCGCAACCGCGAAATCATGCTCATCGATGCCGAAGGCACCAATCGAGGCGTTACGCTGACGCTCGACGCCATCCGCATGGCCGAAGAGCAAGGCCTAGACCTTGTTGAGGTTGCCCCCAACGCCGAGCCGCCCGTCTGCAAGATCATGGATTACGGCCGCTTCCGTTTCCAGGAGCAGAAGAAGGCTGCCGAAGCGCGCAAGAAGCAGAAGACGGTCGAAATCAAGGAAATCAAGCTTCGTCCCGGCATCGACGATCACGATTATGACGTGAAGATGCGCGCGATGAAGAGCTTCTTCGAGGAAGGCAACAAGGTGAAGGTCACCTTGCGCTTCCGCGGACGCGAAATGGCCCACCAGGATCTCGGCATGAAAGTGCTCATCCGTGTGAAGAGCGAGACGGCGGAAATGGCCAAGGTCGAGCTGGAGCCTTCCATGGAAGGCCGTCAGATGACGATGGTGCTGGCGCCGAAGTAATCCTATGGTCGATCTCGAAATCAAAGCCCGGCTAGCCGGGCTTTTTTTTGTTCGAGATCAGGAGTTCCACCCCCCTGGCGGACGCAGGCTCAAGACCGTGGTACGCCTTTGGAAGTCCGCCGGATGACGGGTTACCGCAACTTTGACAGCGGCTTCCTCGATCTTGCCCCGGAGCATGAAAATGGTGCCGATTTCATCGCCAAGCCGTCGGGCGCGGGCAAAAAGGACGCCGTCGATCAAGGCGCGCAGAGGATTGCGGGGTCCGGGGATCGCGTCCCTGAATTGCCGATTCATTTCGCCGTCCCGCATGGATCCGCTCCCTGGAATGAGCTTTGAACGTACAGAGCCCCGCAGGGTTCCCGAAGATCGCTTTCCTGTTGTTTGCATTGCACAGCGGCGAGCAATCATGGTCGGCGAACGACTTGCTTTCATCCATAGTTTCTGCCTATAAGCGCCCCTTCCCGAACCGACCGGCTGAACAAGGGCTGCCGTGGCGGTTTCTGTTGCTCTGATTTTCAGAGTTTTTTTGCGGGCTTCGCGCCTGTAATGGAGAGCAAAATGCCCAAGCTGAAGACGAAGTCAGGCGCTAAGAAGCGCTTCAAGATCACAGGCACCGGCAAGGTGGTCTACACCCAGGCCGGCAAGCGCCATGGCATGATCAAGCGCACCAAGAAGCAGATCCGGAACAATCGCGGCACCAACGTCCTGTTCAAGACCGACGGTGACAACATTAAGAAGTACTTCATGCCGATGAGCTGAGGCTCATTCAGGCACAAGGCTTCCCCGCTAATTCCGTTACAGATCAAGTTTCAGGAGATCATCCATGGCACGCGTAAAAAGGGGCACGACGTCCCACGCCAAGCACAAGAAAACCTTCCAGGCCGCCAAGGGCTTCCACGGCCGCCGCAAGAACACCATCCGCGCCGCGAAGGCTGCCGTCGACAAGTCGATGCAGTATGCGACGCGTGACCGTCGCGCCAAGAAGCGCAATTTCCGCGCGCTCTGGATCCAGCGCATCAACGCCGCCGTCCGCGAGCACGGCCTGACCTATTCGGTCTTCATCAATGGCCTGCTGAAAGCTGGCATCTCGGTCGACCGCAAGGTCCTGTCCGACATTGCCATCACCGAACCGGCAGCCTTCGCCGCGATCGTTGAAAAGGCCAAGGGCGTCGCTGCTTAAGCGGATACCTTCGGACTGGATATTGAAAAGCCCGCTTTCGAGCGGGCTTTTTCGTTTTTGTCAGCGGACGATATCGGCGACGCGTCGCGGGCTGGTTTCCGTGTCGACCAGAATGATCTGCCCGTGCGAACGAGCGTAGGCATAGCCCGAAGGCGCATGCAGATGCCGCAGGCGCACATAGCGAGCGGCGCGCGGCACTGAGCCGCCGATGGCAGGAGGCTCATCGAGATACACGGTGCGGCTGCGATAATAGGCAAGATCAGCCGCCGAAGCGCCGGAGCTTGCCAGGCCGGCAAGGATCAAGGCGGAAAGCAGGACGGTTCTCACAGGCGGCATCCTCCATCAATCGAAGTGCCGCCTCAACGCGCGATGCAGGATGTCTGTTCCAGCACGATCGAGCCGGAGAACGTTTCTCTAGGGCGCTTTCGGCGCGTGAGGCTGTAGCCCCATTAAGAGCAGCGCTTCCCACGCTTCATCAGGCGTATCGGCGAAGCGGAACAGCTCCATATCCTTCGCAGCGATGAAGCCTTCGGCGATCAGATGCTCGAAATTGATCAGCTTGGTCCAGTAGGCCTTGTCGTAGAGCACAACCGGGCATAGCGGCATCTTGCCGGTCTGTTGCAGGGTGAGCAGCTCGAACATCTCATCCAGCGTGCCAAAGCCGCCCGGAAAAACCGCGAGCGCCTTGGCGCGCATGGCGAAATGCATTTTTCGCATCGCGAAATAGTGAAAAAGGAAAGTCAACTCCGGCGTCGAATAGGCGTTCGGCTCCTGCTCGTGCGGCAGGGTGATATTGTAGCCGACGGTTGGCGCCCCGGCTTCCGAGGCTCCGCGATTGGCAGCCTCCATGATGCCAGGCCCGCCTCCCGTCGCGATCACGTTGTGGCGATAGCCACCCCGTCCGTGCAACGCGCCGCCCTTTTCCGAGGCAAGTTTTGCAAAAGCGCGGGCGGCTTCATACCGCGCCTCCTTCTCCCTTACCCGCGCCGAACCGAACACCACGATCGTCGACACGATGCGATGAGCCTGCAGCACCTCCTCCGCCTTTTCATATTCCAGCATGAAACGCGTGCCCCGCATCGAGGGCCCAAGCAGGAAATCGCTGTCCAATGTTGGCAAACGATAGGAAGCGGAAGTTTTCTGGCGGGTGTTATCGGGCATGGATCGTTCCGCGCGGAGCAAGGTAGGGCCGTTCATGAGCCATGCGCCTCGCAACGGTCAAGTCTATGAGACGCGCCACGCCAGCGGCTTTCTCCCCTTCCCCTGCTAGGCTTTTCTGCTAGAACGCGCGTCTTGCCCCACCTCTCGTCACGAAATACCGATGACCGATCTGAACGCGCTTGAAACAACCTTGATGAATGACATCGCTGCCGCCGGCGATGAGGCAGCGCTTGAAGCCTTGCGCATTTCCGCGACCGGCAAGAAGGGCGCGATCTCGGAACTGCTCGCCAGTCTCGGCAAGCTGTCGCCCGAACAGCGCAAGGAAAAGGGGCCGCTGTTCAACGGCTTGCGGGACCGGTTTGTAGAGGCGCTTTCCTCTCGTAAGACCGTGTTGAAGGCTGCGGCGCTCGAAGCACGCCTGAAATCGGAGTCACTTGACGTCACCTTGCCCGTGCGCACCAGCGGCACGGAAAGCGGGCGCATTCATCCCATCAGCCAAGTGATCGAAGAGCTCACGGTCATCTTCGCCGATATGGGTTTCTCGGTCGCGGAAGGTCCGGATATCGAGACGGACGACCTCAACTTCACCAAGCTGAACTTCCCCGTCGGCCACCCCGCCCGCGAGATGCATGACACGTTCTTCTTCGCGCCGGACGCGAATGGCGAGCGCAAGCTGCTGCGCACCCATACCAGCCCTGTGCAGATCCGCACGATGATGAGCCAGAAGCCGCCGATCCGCGTCATCATTCCCGGCCGCACTTATCGTTGTGACAGCGACCAGACCCATACGCCGATGTTCCATCAGGTCGAAGGACTGGTGATCGACAAGAGCTCGAACCTTGGCCACCTCAAGTGGATTCTCGAAGAATTCTGCAAACGCTTCTTCGAAGTGCCTTCGGTCAAGATGCGCTTCC
>OUNM010855322.1_pt1 | contig 11311 bp, 7 predicted proteins | sample 1769961 | NCBI WGS metagenome assembly OUNM01 (sample SAMEA3914820, study PRJEB12502) | metagenome | biome: forest; material: soil | place: USA | collected 2012-03-12 | depth 0.3 m
GGCGACCAGACTATCCTGCGGTCTCTTCAGGAACGGACCAGCAGGCAAGTCGGAGCTTGTCGGCGTATGCGCTTTCTCCGTGCCGGTGAACAATGCCAGCGTCGTCCTGCACACCGGCCTAAACGACCCTTTAGGCGGCGTTGATCTGGGCCGCCTGGTGCTGCTCGACGATGTCGAAGCCAACGGTGAATCGTGGTTCGTCAGCCGGGCGTTTTCTATACTCCGCCAGCTGAAACCGGCCATCCAATCGGTCATCGCCTATTCGGATCCGATGCCGCGCTACGATCAGGAGGGCAGCATCCTGATGGCCGGCCATTGCGGCATTGTGTATCAGGCACTGTCAGCACGGTTTCGCGGTCGCTCCAAGCCCCGTGTTCTGACCCTGCTTCCGACCGGCCACGTCCTGTCACCGCGTGCGGTCTCGAAGATACGCACGCAGGAGACAGGAGCGGCCTATGCCGAACGGCAGCTGCTCGATGCCGGAGCCCCGGAACGCGGCTTTGGCGAGCTTCCGTGCAATTGGCTGGACCGGCTCGACAGGTGCGGCTTCTTCGCCCAGGTCAAGCATCCAGGCAATCTCGTCTATGCCTTCGCGTTGACGAAGGCGGCACGGCTTGCCGGACGGTCATTACCGTCCTTGCCGTTTCCGAGGATCACGAGTGCAGCCGGTCCAACCTAGGACGGTTGTTCGTTAGACAGTCACCGTCGACCGGTCCAAGGTATCATCGAACTAGCGTCGACCCAGGGCCAGACGCACCGCCTAAAACAGCCACCTTCCGGTTTCCGGAGGTGGCTGTTTTCGTTCCATCGCATGTAAGTCGAGCCGGTTAAGCGGGCTCGTTCCTGACCGTTTTGACGGTCGGAACTCGCCCGCTGCCATCCTCCGGCTATGCCTACGGATGGCTTGCATAGGGCTGATGATCGCGCCAGTACCGAGCCGCGGACGTAGCTAGACCGCCGTCAACTTGCAGCCACGCACCATTGCAGAGCGTGGCTGACTTTACGACAGCGCAACGGCCCGGACGACGTCGGGCGCAAGCTGGAATGACCGTTGGAACCTAGCCAGCCACGCCGCTCGAAATGCGGCTGACCGTGATCAGCCGTGGCTTACTGCCCCCGGTAAATCCGGTCCAACCACGCGCCAGCCGAAGGTTACAAACACTATCAGCCGGCGGGCGGACAACCCCGCAAATGCGTGTCCAAAGGGCCCTTTGAAAAGGCTGAGCCCACGGCTAGGCCATGGCTCAGCGACCCCGCACGGATGGGTATAGCTTCACGCCAGAGAGAGTATCAGGCATAGATCAAACTCCGTTTACATCAGGTACCAAGAACACAACTTCTTAGGCGCTGGACGAAGCACCGAGCACCTACAGGTTCGACCACAAATAGTGACTAACCCTATTGCGGTTAGTCTCAAGTCCCTATGAAATATATTGACACCCACCTGCGTGTGGGTCACCCTTCAGGCGTTCTTCAGGGTGGCTGGCTGGGCGTCGCCCGCCTGGTCTGAAGCTCAAGAGAGCTTAAGACCCCGATCAATCCGAAAACAGAAAAGGAGGAGAAAAGAGGTAAGATATTGCCCAGTACTAGGGAGCATACCATACGCACACCTGCGGTCTCTCTGATTTTATTGGGAAAAATGCCAAATGAGCCGGGCCAAATTGGCCCAAAAGCTCATTTTCCTTCGGTCTCACGCGAGGGGAAAAGAGCTAAGTCTCTGAAATCCAAAAGTGATCTCACCGGGCCAAATTGGCCCGCACTTTTAAAAGGTCGAAAAATGGTCTCTCAGCCTCAAGAAGCTCGCATTCGCTTGCGGCTCTCCCCAGCCTGCTATGAACGAATGTGTCGGCAGGCGTCCTCCAGGCAGCTCCACGTCCAGGATTATATCCGCCTGGTCGTCGAGGGCCACGAAGAGGACTTTACCGCCTTCCATGCCTACAACGCCTCCAGACACGCGACGATGGCCGCCTTCGTCATGATGGTTTATCTCCAGGTCACCGCCAACAAGAACTTCAATGCGGACGTGCTGAAGGACATCGGCAAGCACGTTCACGCGGTCGTCGGAGATGGACCCGGCAAGCCGACATTGAGCGGCGAAACGCCAAACGTCGATCCCGACTTTTTTGTCGAAGGCTTGATGGCCTTCTATGGCCGCTTTGTCGTCGATCGTTTCCCGGACATGCGGGCCAAGGTCTAACGTTAATCGAACACTCCTCGGATGGTACAATTGTGGGGTCTCACCCCCTGTGCCTCTTCTCACACCCAGGACCGATCCATGACTTCCGACACATCCCAGTCGACGCAACGAAAGCGTCCAGAAAACAGCCAGGGCGGCGCCTGGCTGCGCGGCGGGCAAACCGTCGCGCATAGCTTCGACATGATCCTTGAACTGCTCCGCAAGGTGCTGATCGTCTACTTCGTTCTGTTCCTCCTCGTCTGGTTCGTCACCGACAAGTTCGCGCCCGAAAACGACCAACTCTACGCGGTGATGCACTTCATCGCTTGGAGCTACCGGTTCATGAATTTCCCGAACCTCCAGTACGTCACCGTCAAGGACGACGCCGGCCATGACTTCACCGCGTCGGCCAAGGACTACGACCAAATCCCCTTCATTGCCTCGCATGAGCACGCCTATTTCCACGTCATGTGGTTGGGCTTCTGGATGTACCTGCTCCTCGTGATCGCCGTGACGGCCGGCCTGTCGATATGGTTCGTGAAGCACGGCTTCGAGAAACTGGAGTCGTCCGAAATCCGTGGCCAGGAAATCGCGGACCTCAGTGTGCTGCTGGAACAGATCCGCGAGTACAATGCGACCGTCATTCGCGGCTGGAATATGGAGACGCTCCTCGCGATTGGGCTGCCCCGTTCAAAGCTGAAGAACGATGGCGTCATCAAATCCTACCTCGCCCTCAAAAGCTATTTTGCCGAGCTGTGGCTGTCGATCAAATCGATCGGGCAAAAACAGACGATGGATGTCCACGTCGAGGATCTGGTCACCAGCCCGAGCACCTTAAGGTCCGCGTATAACGAGCTGCGGGAGCATACGGAAATCTGCTACGAACTCATGGAGACCGAACGGTGGCTTGCCGGCTCCTCTTACGGCTTTGAGAAGCGACCGCTCTGGGTCGCGAAGCTTATGGCGGCGCAAGTGGCCCTGCCATTTTATGTCCAGCCCCGCGACTACATCTCGCCGCAGATTGCCGACATCCCTTATCCGATCCACGCACAGTACGAACATACGCTTATCTGCGGCGGGACCGGGTCCGGGAAGTCGGTCGCCATCCACACCATCATCGACTCGGTAAAGGCCTGCGATGACTGCGCTATCGTGTACGATCCCGACGGCGAATTTATCCGCCTGCATTACCGGCCGGGCAAGGACCTGATTTTCAATCCCTTCGATGTGCGCTCGGTAGGCTGGTCACCGTATAACGACCTGCACGAAAAGACCGACTGGGAAACTGCCGCGGCGGACCTGTTTCCGACACCGAAAACCGGCGACCCGTATTGGACCGACGCCACCCGGAACATCTACGCCACGCTTGGCGACATGCTCGGCGCAAAGTACCGGGCCCTGCATGGGCGCGTGCCGACAATCAAGGAATTCATCGACGTCCTCATCGGTGACCACGAGGCCCTGTTCCAGAACCTCTACAAGACGTCGGCCGCCAACGCCTTGGGACCGGTCGCCGGCTCCCGCGCGGACTCGCTGCGTTCGGTCCTCAATACCGGCATCGATCGCCTGTCTCACCTGATCGGGACGAAAGAGGATTTCAGCTTCCGCAAATGGGTCAACGATCCCGAGACGCGCGGCATTCTTTTCATCAGCGCACCAGAAGTGCTCGCCGAGTCGATCCGGCCGATCTTGGCCCACGTCGCGACCCTGACGGTCACCGCGCTTCTGTCGCGCGACCTCGACCAGGCGAAGAAGACGACATGGATCATCCTCGACGAATTCGCGTCGCTTGGGAAGATCGACAGCCTGCGCCGGGCGCCTGAGCGCCTGCGCAAGTTTGGCGGGTGTATGGTGCTCGGAATGCAGCAGTCATCCCAGCTCGATGCCCTTTACGGCGAGGATGATGCGCGCACCATTCTCGGTCAGATGCGCAACAAGCTGATCCTGGCTTGCAACGACGACGTGACCGGCGAGCGCATGTCCAACATGCTTGGCAAGCGCGAGGTACGCCGCATCGAAGAGACAACCAGCTATGGCGCGAACAATATCCGCGACGGCGTCGGCCTGGCGCCGAAAGACACGATCGAGCCGGTGGCGATGCCGGAGCAGATCATGCGCTTGCCGACCTGCACGGGTTATCTCATGTTCTCGCCGGCCAAGCGCGGGAAAGCGTTTCCGATCAGCTTGATCCGCTACGACTGGAAGGACCGGCCCAAAGCCGCCGAGAAGTTCATTCCGCACAACCGGCCGAACCCGATCAAGGCGGCCTACGAGGCCGAGCTCGCTGAAATGCGCCTGGCCGAGGCCGAGCGAACAATCAAGTTGCCGGCGGCCGTCGCCGCCAGTGCCATGCTGACGGGCGACGACAATACCATCATCGTCGTCGAGGAGGTCGTAGAAGGTGGCGGCAAATCGGAGCCCGTCGCCGATTCCGTCGTGGCCGCGGCCGGCGAACACGAACTCGAAAAGCAGGCGACGGCCGCGGAGCTACCTGGCCTCGCACCGCAGGCGACCGAAGCGTCGTTGTCTGGTCCGCGCCAAACGGTCAAGGAAGAAGGCTCGGTGACGCACCTGTCTGAGTCGGACGTGAAACAGAGCGACGAAAAGGTCGAGATCCTCAGCGTCGCCAAGCTGATCGATAATGTCAGCGCGCTCGTGAACGGCCCCAATCAGATGGACATGGGCCTCTAATATTTTCCTTCAGCTTATCGCCGGCGGCGCACAGGTTGCGCTGCCGGCCCGGGTTTCATCATGCTTTCGATATCGTCCATCAGCTCGTCCGGCGGCGCCGCTAAATATTATTCGAAGGAGGACTACCACAAGACTGAGAACGAGAACGCGCTTGAAGGGGGGCTGAGCGCCAAGGAAGCCATTCTCGACTACTACACCAAGCAGGAATCCGAAGGCGAATACGTCGCTTTGGAATGGGCCGGGAAGGGGGCTGAATATCTCGGCCTCGAAGGGAAGGTCGACCCCAAAGACCTTGAAATGGTGCTGGAACGGGTCAATCCCGACGCCGAGGGCGAAGCGCTCAGTCCGAAGGAAGCCGCGCTGCGCCGGCGGATCAACGGCGACGAGATTTTCGACGAGTACGAACAGCACATCGATGACGAAAGCGATGTGCCGTACGGACTGGATCAGCCTTTCCACGACCAGGAGCCAAAGCATGGGGACGGCCCTGGCGCCGCACCGGCTTCAGAGAAGGCGCAGGAGCCCTCGCCGGCGGCCAGCCTGACCGATACGCCGGCCGGCCTGTCAATCGAAGCCAGCGGCCCGGAAATCGGCCCTGACGCCCGATCGGGACACTCGACCCAGCCTTCGGGCCAGACTCTGGATGAGCGAGCGGCCGACCGACGAGTTGAAGACCGGGACGGCCCAGAAGCCGACACGGTGCATGCCGCCGTCGAAAAGCAGCTTACAAATTGGGAGAAGATGTCACGGGAGGAGCGGCTCGACGCCATTCGCGCGCTAAATGCCGAGGTCCGCACGGCGAACGGTGAGGTGCGCCAGACGCGCCACGGCTGGGATATGACCTTCAGCGCCTCGAAATCGGTGTCGATCCTGGCTCTCGGGCCCGACGGAGACAAGCGATTGCTGGAAGCCCACCAAGAGTCGGTGTCCTACGCCTTGCAGTACATGGAGGACAATTTCTCCACCTATCGCCAGCGTGACGGCAAAGGCGCCGTCGAAACCCATGTCGCCGGCAACCTTTTGATGGCCACGACCCAGCACGCGCTTTCCCGGGCGGCCGACAAGCAGTTGCACACCCACGTCCTCGTCGCCAACGCGGTACGCGGCGAGGACGAAAAATGGCACGCGCTCGATAACAGTAAAATCTTTGAATACAAGCAGCTGTTGGGTGGTATTTACCAGGCGCATATGCGCCAGCTGGTCCAGGGCCTCGGCTATAATGTCCGCGACGGCAAGGACCTGAGCTTCGAGATTTCCGGGGTCTCGCAACAGGCGATGGATGCGCAATCGACGCGCAGCCAGCAGATCAATGACAACTTGAAGGCCATGGAGGAGGCCCAGGGAAGCAAGCTGACCCGCGATCAGATCGAACACGCCAAGCTCAAAGACCGGCCCGATAAGGTCACCCTGACCCTCGACCAGATTTATCAGCGCTGGAAGGACGTCGAGAAGGCGGTGGGCTTCGACGCGAAGCAGTTGGTCGATCAGGCCAAAAACACGCTGAGAGGAATCGACGTCTCCCTTCGCGACCAAACGCCCTTCTATTCCTCGGTCGAGGCGGTCTTCGAGTTTTTCCGCCCGGACAAAAAGCTCGTCGTCAATGACCTCAACGATTCCGTCCGCTATGCGAGCGGTCAGGTTTTCGACAAGACGACCGTCGCGACGCCCCACGACGTCATACTCGCCGCCATGAAGGCGAACGGCGCGAAATACAGCGCCGAGCAGATCCTGGCCAGCCCAGCTTGGCAAGAGCAGGGCTTCATCGAAGCCTCCCGCCGGGGCGTCCACGGCGGCATCACGACGAAGGACGCTCTGGCGACCGAAAAAGCCATCATCAAAGCCGTGAAGTCTGAGCTCAACTCGGTCAAGGCCTACGACAAGGAGTTGGTCGCCCGCGCCCTATCTCCAGAGCAGCTGCAGAAGATCGGTATAGGCTTTCAGCTGACGCCCGGCCAATATGAAGCAGCGTACAAAGTCCTCGCTTCGTCGCATGGGGTCATCACCATCCAAGGGACGGCCGGCGCCGGTAAGACAACGTCCTTCCAGGCCATCCAGTCGACGGTGCGCATTTTTGAAACCGTGAAGGCCGTCGAGCGAGTTTCAAGCACCAGGCTCGACAGCAAACTGGTCGCACTATTTGAAACAGATGCGAAGAAAGCCGCGTTCGACCGCGAGCTCGCCAAGCAATCCGGCATCAAGGGCACTGCGCCGACCCATACGGCCAAGACAGAGCTGGAAGGCAAGGGAATCGAAACTTCGACCTTGGCCAAGCTGCAACAGGATTACCGCCTGGCCAAGGAGCTGCAAGGGAAACACTCTCCCGGGAAATTCAACGAGCTCAGGAAGGATTACCAAGGATCGACCTTACTGGTCGACGAGACGTCCATGCTTGGAAACAAGGCTATGCTTGAATTACTTCAGATGAAGAAGGACCTCGGGATTCAGCGCCTGGTGTTATCCGGCGACAAAATGCAAATCGCCTCGCTGAAGGCCGGGGCCGCATTCGAACTGATTCAGAACACCGTCAAAGAGACGGTCACCGAGATGAAGCAGGTCGTGCGACAGACCAATACGACAATCCGCGAGGCGGTCGAGCTGTTCGCGGAAGGGAAGGGAACGGCCGCGCTCAACAGGGTGTCGAAGATGACCCACGAGATCGGCCGAGATCCGATGCGGTCGTATGCCGACACCAACAAAGAGTTGGCCCAGGCTGCGCACGCGAAATGGCTGCAAAGCGGCAAAAAGGCCATGGTGATCACTGCGACAAATGAGTTGCGCGGCCTCATGAACGGCCTGATGCGCCATTCACTTAAGGAGGCGGGCAAAATCAAAGGGACGGTCCACGAACAGAGCACTTTCGTCTCGAAGGGTATGGACGAGTGGGACCGGAAGAACGCCCGCAATTATTCAAAGGGCGATATTATCGTCTTCCATGCGGATAGCACCGGCTTCAAGCGCGATCAGGTCGTCCGCGTTTTGGATATGAACACCCAGGGGAAAAACAACTACCTTGTGGTGACTGATGAAAAAACAAACCAAGAAACCACGCTTCGCCTCGACTGGGTGACGCGCGGAAACAAACAGGTTCGCTTCGATGTCTACAAGGAGCGATCGAACGAATACCAGCGTGGCGACCAGATCCTCTTCAACAAGAACGATAAGAAGGCCGGCATCGAGGCTAAAAAAACATACGACGTGAAAGAGGTCCGTCCCGACGGCATCGTGGTTGCCAAGGCGCCGGTAAACGGCAAGGACCAAGACGACACCCGCATATTTCTTCCGGCCGAAAGCCATGCCCTGCGGTTTACCAACTATGCCTATGCCAAGACGATCGACCTCGCCCAGGGCGTCAGCGTCCCGAAGGTCATTGCCGTGTTCAACACTTCGATAAAGGGCGACTTCATCAACGCCACCCGCGCCTACATCGCGAATTCCCGCCCGATCCAGAGCCTCGACGTTATAGTCGATTCCAAGAAGCTCTTCATGCAAAAGGTAGGGGAGAACAGCGGCTTAAACCGTATCGCGCTCGATCACCTTGGCAATACTATTGACCAGCAAGCCCGCGACGATAGCTTCGGCGCGCGCCAGAAAGCGAGCTTCGAGGATCTCAAGGCCCGGAAAGCCAGAAAGAAAGATCCGATCGAGAGCAAGATCGTGGACGACCAAAAGGACAAGGCGCACGACCCGAACCAACCCCAACAACCGGCCGACAAGACAAGGGACGCGCCCAAGCCCAAGGGGTACACAAACGACACGACCCTCACAAAGGGCGAGAAGGTGCCAGTCCTCGTCCAGGAGGCGCCAAAGGTCGTCAAGGTCAAGGTCACCGTCAAGGGTATCTGACGGCCTGGGCGTGTCAGAACCTGGCCGTGTTGCCGGCCACGGCCTCACAGCTATGGTAGGTGGCATGAGCCGCCTCCAGCCAGACCGGTATATGCCGGCGCTGGATGGCGTTCACATGCGCCTCGCTCAGCGGATGAAACGCCGCTTCAGGTTCGTTGAACAATTCGAAATCGCCTTGCTTCATGCCGCAGGCGGTGCAGTGGTTCATGAAATAGGCCGTTTTGCCTTTGGCGCTCACGTCGAACCGATAACTCGGCGCGATCGCCCGGATCAGCACCTCGGCTTCCGGATTGATGTATTCGACAAAGCTTGCGAACCCGGACCCATACTGATCGTGTGAATAGATTTCCTGGAGCTCGCCGGCGACCATGTCGCGCCGCTCGATGAAGACCGGCTGGCGCTCGAAATACAGCGCGTAGACCCAGAACGGCTCGCGGCATTTCCAGCAGAAGGCTCCGGTTCGGGCCAGGTGGAATCCGTTCGGCGCCCGCAAATTGATCGCCGGCGGGCGCATGATCCATTGGTCGAAGCGGTCCGGATCGACGTCGCGCGGCACAAACCAAACACGCAAGACTCCGTCCCACCGGGCGCCGAGCGCCTTGACCTTTTCCTTGTCGGTATACGGAACAACCAGATTGATCCGTTCCATGATGCCTCCCATCGCTGGCCGATGGTACCTGGTCCGAAGCGTTCGATAAAACACCTCGCCAGCGGCTAACCCGCCGGTCGCGCCAATTAGGGTTCATTCGCCCCAACCCCTATTCGGTCACGGCAATTGATGTCGCCGGCAAGTCGCCCCAGTTCCGAGTAATCGTAACCGGCGTGTAAACGCCTTGCACAACAGTATCCCAAAGGCTGCTGCTTTTTTATGGGCACTGAATTTTAATATTACTCCGATACCGTACCGTTCTTGGAGTTCGCATGTTCGAAATCATTGTTTCACAGACCGGTACTGTTCCGTTGGCAATGCTTATAGCCACCGTCGTCTTGATGTTGATTGCCGCGCATTACTTAAGTTTTCGTCAAGCTCTCGCTGGAGGGGCCTACGATTGGAAAACCAGACCCGTCGTCAGCGTGATAAAACTTCTGGCGCGGCATCAGATCAATTACCATAAGAGGGTTCCGGTCTTGATCGGGTGCGGGTTGTTGATGACATTTGCGGTTTTCTACCTCTGACATTGTGTTCGATTCGAACGAGGCGGCCTTCGTCCCGCCTGTTGCTGTGCAGACCAGTGGGAAAGGTAACTGGCCAAGACCGGACACGATAGAAAAACTCGTGTTGTACGGGTTGCCCTTTCGAAGCTTTTCTAAAAGTTTGACGAGTGAAGTTTTGCCGCTACCATAAGCTGGTCGAAAATTACCAAGGGGCGAGTTATGGCTCGGGGACCTACAGAGCCTGCGAACAATGCCGGCGCGATAGCGGCTGGCGAAAGGCCCACGAAGAAAAACACAAAAATAAAGACGCCGTCGTCAGTTGGCAGTGAGCCTGCCACTCCCTTGAATGAAGTCTTGATGCGAATGAAATATGATCATGAGCTCTCGCTTCGCCATATGGAGTCCCATGAAAAGCACATGAAATACATCTACGGTGTGCGCTTGGCCGGATTGGGTATATCCGCGCTCACTATTTTGATCGGGGCTATCATGATTTTCATGGGACTTCAGGGGGCTTTCAACTGGGCAATCTCCGCGCCGAACGATCTAGGCTCGAAACTGACAAATGCCTCTCCTGGAATAATGTTCGCGGTAGCAGGGTTATTTATCGCCATGATCACTATTATTCAGAGTCCAGTAGGCTATTCTATTGGGAATTCTGCGCAAGGAACGGGCGAGAAAGAGACCTTTATTCGGCCAAATAAATCATTGTTATCCCGTGGGCGAGGGGGTTGGCTTTCGAAAATTGAGCCAGGCATAAGAAGCCTACGCCACCCGTCGCGTGAACATGACTTTGAGGATTAAACCGGGGTTCAAGGCCGGAGCGCTTATCAGCCTTGGTGCGAGGATCGGCTTCGGACTCGGTTTCAAGATGCGTCTAATTCATATGCGCTGGGTAGAACGGGCCAGGCGCTGAGGCGTCTGTCCGTCGCGCAACTTCGGCTTTGACTTAGCATATCGAACACCAACTACTTATCGGATGTTCCACCGAGGCATCCGATGACAACCGAGCCAAATTCACCGCGCATCCTGACCCTGACGACCAGCGTCATCATTGCCTATGTTCGCCACAACAACGTCCCGACCGCGGACCTCCCGGATCTGATTAGCGCGGTCGCCAAGACGCTCGCCGTGCCCGACGGGTCAACGCCTGCGCTCGCCCTACCACCCGCAGCCAAACCGGCGATCACCGTCAAGAAATCGGTCACCGACGATTGGATTATCTGCCTGGAGGACGGAAAGAAGTTCAAATTCCTCACCCGCCACCTTCGCGAAACCTATGGGATGACCCCCGCCGATTACCGGCGCAAATGGAACCTGCCGGCCGACTACCCCATGACGGCGCCCGGTTATTCGCGACAGCGCTCGGAACGGGCAAAGACGTCGGGCTTCTGGAAGCTGGCAAAGCCGGCGGCCGACGCCCGTAAACCGAAACCTCGACCGACC
>OUNM011045344.1_pt1 | contig 11311 bp, 10 predicted proteins | sample 1769961 | NCBI WGS metagenome assembly OUNM01 (sample SAMEA3914820, study PRJEB12502) | metagenome | biome: forest; material: soil | place: USA | collected 2012-03-12 | depth 0.3 m
GGTAAGAAGCGCCTTCCCGAGGCTGCCTCCGGGGTGATATTTGGAGAATTCCTCAGAGCTCAATCCCTTGGCCTCTAGAACAACCATCGCGAGCGCATCGCCCAAGGCCAGCATGGAGGTGGTGCTCGAGGTGGGGGCGAGATTCAGCGGACAGGCTTCTTTTTGAACGGAAACATCGAGAGCCACGGTGCTTAAGCGAGCCAGAGTGGAGGTGAGGGACCCGGTAATTCCGATCACCTTTACGTTAAAACGCTCCAGGCCGGGAAGGATGCGGAGCAGCTCCTCCGTCTCTCCGCTATAGCTCAGCGCGAGAACAAGATCACCATCCTCCACCACGCCAAGGTCCCCGTGCAGGGCGTTGAGAGAATTCAATACGACGGAAACACAACCGACGCTCACGAAGGTTGCCGAGATCTTTTCTCCAATATGGCCGGACTTGCCGACCCCCAGCACAATGAGCTTCCCCTTCCGCTCAAGGGTCTCGACCAGGAGGCGAACCGCACGCACAAAGCTCTCGCCCATCCGTCCGCGTAGGCGGACGAGTTCGTCGATTTCAATGGAGAGTACCCGATCGGCCTTCTCCAGAATGGCTTCATCGCCAAGATTTCGCATGGTCATGGTCAGGTGTTCTACAGCGCCCACCCGGCAAGGCGGCAAGGCGGCTAAACCGACTTCAGGGGATCAATAATGAGCTTCAACTCCTTGAACCACTCATCGGCATAGGAAGCAGATTTATAGTCCTCAAAGTATGGTCCACCGGAAGTGTAATGGAAATTCATCACCTCTTCGGCGGGAACGTTCGGATCATAATCCACGAGGTGATTCCAGCCGTGGGGAATTTCGCCGATGAGATCCTCGCTTTCGAGCCACTTGAAGCGGTGCAGTTCCAAGCCCGTGGCCGAGTTCACAAACTCCGGGGTGAGCGCCTTGCACTTTGCGTTGTTGAAGAGCATTACGCTGGACCAGTTTTTCTTTTCGTAAACGGTCTGGGTCTGATTGAGGAACTTGGTGGTCTCCTTGGGAACGTGGTTGTGCTTCACGCACATAACGGCGTACTTGTCGTCGCGCAAGGCCCAGAGCTTCGCGATATCGGTCTGCACCAGCATGTCGCAATCCATGAAGATCGACCACCCCTCGTACTCACAAAGCGACGGGACCAGGAAACGGGAAAAGGAAAATTGCGTGGAGGCCAGCTTGTCCAGCTCCCGGGTAAAAGTAGCTTCGAGATTCGACAAACGCAGGGGCGTAAAGGCGACCGGCTGGGTCGACTGCCGGAGAATGCTATTGGTCAAAACGTGAAAGGCCACCGTCTCGCGCGTATCAAACCCAATAAAGATGCGAATCATGCGAAAATTCAAACTTCCCGATTCCAAACGGCAAGACATTTCGACCGGTGCCCGCCTACCACTCGACATCCTCGCGCGCGAGAGGGGTTCCATAGGTCAAATCCCGGGCTGCTTTTCGGCCCAGGATTTCGGGCAGCATCTTGGGCGGCAGACCGTTAGCCGGGCGCACCGAGCGCACATTTTCCTCTGCGAAGATCTCGCCCTTCCGCACGTCCGCCACGGCAAAAAGCGAACGGCGAAATTGCTTGGAGTGTTCGTCGCTCTTCACCGCGTGCCACCCCCCATCGCCGAGGGCTTTTTCCGCGCTGCGAATAGCCACGACCATTTCCTTAAAGGCCGCTGGAGCGAGCGAGAAGGAAACGTCCGGTCCTTCATCCTCGTCGGAGAATTTAAAATGCTTCTCCACGATCGATGCTCCCAGAGCCGTTGCGACCACCGGGGCAATATGGCCGGGAGAATGGTCCGAAAGGCCCGACACCACCCCAAAGCGTTCTGCCAGCATTGGCAGAGCCCGCAGGTTCATCTCCTCGATCGGAGCAGGTACCGCGCTGGTGCACTTGAGGAGGGCCAATTCCGTTCCCCCCGCTCTCCGATAGGCTGCCACAGCCTCCTCGATTTCCTCGAGTGTTCCCATGCCGGTGGAGATAATAAGCGGTTTGCCCGTGCGGGCCACCCTCTCGATCAGCGGGATATCGACCAACTCAAACGAAGCGATCTTATAGGCTGGCACCTTCATTTCCTCGAGAAAGTCCACCGAGCTGAAATCAAATGGCGTGGAGAAGCAGTCCAAGCCAATTTCTTCCGCCAACTGCTTGAGCCTGGGCTGCCATTCCCACGGCATATGCGCCTCGGCGTAGAGATCATGCAAGGTCCGACCGTCGAAGATCGTCCCGCGAATATTGAAGCATTCATGCCCGCCCCGTAGGGTGATGGTATCCGCCGTGTAGGTTTGAAGCTTGATGGCCTCGGCCCCGGCTTCCTTGGCCAGGTGGACTAAGGCTACGGCTTTCTCGTAGTCGTGGGCATGATTGCCGGACATTTCCGCGATGATGTACACCGGATGACCCGGCCCGATTTGCCTGTTTCCGATTTTCATCGCAGTTCCCAAATAAGTTGAAAGGGCTCGGCGGCCGCCAGGCCGACCTGGCTGCCCCAAGCCTTGGACGCCGCTTCCAGAGACTCGGGCGACCGCGGATGAGGAAAGGCCCTCGTTTCGCTCTCGTACATTTGCATCGCGGCAATCTTTTGCGCCAGGGTCGGGGAAATATCCGCAAAGACCGTGGGCGAGAATCGCGGCGCAAATTGTCCGAACGCCCACTCCGTTGAAGAGGCCACCGGATAAGCGTATAGCGCGCGAACTGAGCGTCCCCGCATGGGACGGGTTGCCGTCATCGTGGCGCGAAAGGTGACCACATGATCCATATTCAGATCGCCGCCATGCTGGACATAGACTGCCTCCGCCCCGGTCTGGGCAATCGTCTCTTCGATGCGCTTGATCACATCCAGAATGGGAAGCGAGTCGAATCTCTGATCCGGCAGACCTCCAAAAAGGACCTTTGAAATACCGATCGAAGCGTTGGCCCGCCGGGCCCGCTCCTCGTGCATCCGCACCAGATCCGAGGGCGCATCCTCGCGGGCGTCGTACCGGGAGGTGATCCCCTCACCGAGAATCAGAGTGGTGATCGAAGCCCCCTGCGCCGCCCAAAGCGGTGCAGAGCCGCCGCAACCGAGCACCTCATCGTCAGGGTGCGCCGCCACAATCAAAATGGAACGAGGAATTTTCAAGGATGTGCTAATAAACGTCGCAGTCACTGAATGTGAAGGCAAATTGGGGGGAGTCTTTCCCACCTAATCCAGCGCACAGGGGCCGGACCAGCAGCGGTCTTTTTGAAACGGGTAGAAAACCTCTTTTCTCCGCTCGATCGGACAAAGGGTCGCCTTCCGCCAGCCAGAAATTAATCGCCTCAGCCGCGCTGGCCCGCGACTCGGCGTACCCCAATACGCCCTCAAAATCACTCTCGCCGGGGCAGCCAAAATCCATCAGGTGCAGGCGGCTCGTGCCCGTAAGGTCATCGGAGAAATGCTTGAGGATTGTTGCGCCTCCACCCTCACCAAGAGCAAATTCATAGGTGGCGGCGGGACGCTTTTCCAATCTCCAGCTTAAGAACGAAGCCGAGCGCTGGATGCGGCTTCCCTTCTCGGCGCCAGGCTTTTTATTCAATGCGTCAACCAGGGGCTCATCAACGGCCGCCTCCGCATAGCTGCTCCCGTGGGTTGGCGTGGGCGCCTCCTTCTGCCAGGTCACCAGGCTTGCGATTTCCTGCCAGCCGAGACTCTTCAAGCGGCCGGCGGAATTTGCGTTCGGGACCACGAGGGAAATTTCGACGCCCAGCCCGCTTTCGATTCGAACGGTCTCTTCCAAAAGATCGACGAAGTAAGACCGGTCGCCGCCGCGATTTTTGCGCTGATAGGCAGGCAGAAGACACAGGTTGGCGGCCAGGGTTCCCCGCACCGACTCTCCGGCAATCTTGACGCTCGGGTACTCGATCAGCGACACCATGCCGGCCACGCTCCCGTCGTCGGTCAACAAATACGACCTGGTCGGCCCGTCAAAGAACCATTGCCACCAGGCCTCGGCAAACTTGAGAAGCGGAAAGGCCTGCCGCAGGAGAGACAGAATGGCCGGGGCGTCCGACGCCTCTGCTTTGCGGATTTCAAATACCTGGCTCACGAACGATGAGAAATGATTTTGGCGGGAACGCCGGCCACAATCGCGCGGGCTGGCACGTTTTCAAGCACCACCGCTCCCATGCCGACGATGGCCTCGGCTCCTATCTCCTTGCGGCACATCACAGAGCAACTCGTCCCGAGGTAGGCCGCCTTGCCTACCGCGACGTAGCCGGCGAGAGACACGTTGGCTGTGATGTAAACGCCGTCGGAGATTGCACAATCATGCGCGACCACGCTGTTTGGCAGGATCGCCACATGCCGGCCGATTGTGACATTCGAGCAGATCGAGACATTTTGGAATATAACGGAACCCTCTCCGACTTTAGCCATTTTTGAAACGGACGCCCGAGGGTGAACCACGGTGGCGAAGCGCTCGATCGGGATACCCGTCTTCTCCAGGATGCCCGCCTTGGCTGGCATCAACGCCGTCCCATTGATTCCATTTACAAATTGGCAATCCGGATACTGCGAAGCTGCAGAGAGGGGACCCAGGACAGGAACTCCCCCCAGCAGGGCTCCCGCCTTGGCCGCATCGTCATCAAGATAACCCACCGGTTCGTAAACCGCCGAGGCGGCGGACGCATTCACCTCGAGCATCGCATCAACGATGTCGCGGCAGTTTCCTCCTGCGCCCAAGACGATAACTTTTATGGCCATGCCGTGCCTAGTTCCTACCCAACATGAAATCGACGACCCGGCGGGCGCCTTCGCCATCAACCAGCCCGGCCGTCGCCGCGAAAACTCTCTCCCGTGTGGTCGGATCACACAGGAGACTGAGCAACCCCGCTTGGGTATCTTCACCGCCAAAGGAGGACCCGGCGCCGAGGGGAACCGCCGCACCGAGCGCACAGATCGCCGCATAATTGCGCTCCTGATTTGCCGCCACGGTGGTAAGGCCCATCGGCAGTCGGTGATGGATTACTTCGAGGCCGAACACTCCTGCGGCAGCAATCACCGTATCCGCCCACGCCAGACCACTGGCGACATCAAACTTGCCCGATTCAATCTCCACCTTAAGAGATAGTCGGCGGGCTGTCTCACGAATCGAGTCTCCAAAAGGATTTGCTGCTCCCACCAGTACCCGCACTTCCAATGAGTCGACCGCAGCCCCGAGGGATCCGAGCGCCTCCAAAACCTCAGCCGTACGATTCACGGGATCAGAGCCTCCCAGGCACACCAAAAGCCTGCCGGCTCGTGGCGTCGCGTCCGGGAACGGCCTCGATCCCAGCAGGGACGATCGAAGCAAAGTGTATTCCCCCCCAACGAGCAGAGGGATGTTTCCCTCAGCTCTTTCCCCGTAGTCCTGCACCCTGGCAGAAATGCTTGGATTTAAAATAGCATCCACCCCGTAAAATTGGCGCGCCGCATTATCATCGACGGCCAGCACGCGAAGCCCAAATCGGAGGAGAGCGGCGAGATACTCCGCGTCAAATCGATCTCCGTCCACCATCGTCCAGGAAGCCGCGCGTTCCCGGGCAATCGCCACCGTCCGCGATACGTCGCCGGGCGAACCTGCGATCTCTCCATGACTCTGCACTTCAAAATTATTCTTCGTCAGCAACGCTTCGATTTCGCTCGGAAGGCTTGAGGCCAGAAAGAGCACCTTTCCGCTGCGTGCCCCCCACTCTTCAGCCACGGCCATGCATCGCATAACGTGTCCGAAACCAATTTGCGGCGAGGCGTCGGCGCGGATGACAAGCAGCGGCGTTTTAGGAAAAGCGGGCAATGGCGGCATCGGCCTCGTCGATTTTTTTCTCGAGGGCTGCGAAACTCTCCTCCATGGCCCAGCGCGGGAAATTTCGGCGATATTCCGGTGAGGCCAATCTCTGGTAAAAAGTGGTGCCGCGAATGGGCAATGCACTGTAGGCGCGCTTGATGGTGTTCTCCGCCACACTGTTGAGATAGCACACCGCCACCCGCGCGTAGTAGGGCATCTCGGGCAGGGGAATTTCCTCCTCCAGATCTCCCAGATAATGTTCCAATCGGCTTTCCGTCTTTTGCCAATTGTCGGAATGGACCGTGTAGCAATCGTGATAAAACCAGCGGCTGAGATTGCGCCGGGTCGCTTCGCCGGCAAAGGCGCGAGCCCGCTCCACGATCTCTTCCTCGATCGGTCCAATCCAATCAAGATTGGTATGCGAGGTGGAATTCCAAAACGACTCATACCGCTTTAGCAGCGCGGCGATTTCCGGTTCGCTGACAAAGTCCGCCGACCATTCCTCAATCCGCATACCCAGATCATAATCCGCCCACCCTTCGTAGACGGAGTTGATCACGGCTGCATCCCGCTCGATTTTTCCGACCAAACCGTCGGAAAAACGAATGAATCCATCAGGTGGTTCTGCCGCGGGCGGCTCGGACAGCTCCAGAAAACTGGCAATTCGGGCCGAGACGGCCTCCCGATCGGTGGCGTATTCGCGAATATCGAAGGTCACAAAGGTCCCGGGATGGGAGAGCTCCCACGATTTCACGTAAAGGCTGTTCACCAGCCAGAACTTAATGGCCGTGAGATTATCCCACACCATGCGCTGCCCAATGTTGGCGAGCCAATAATCCAGGGGATTGGAAAAATTAAGGACGTACGAGCTTTCCTCAAAGTCTGGATAATGCCCGGCGTTGAGCACGATATTATGCCCGAAGAAACCCACGAATTGCTTCTCCGAAACCTCCCCGCCGATGGTCTGGCAATAGGCCGCCGCGTAGTTTTTGAAATGCTCCAGCGTGGTGGGCTCGCCCCCGGCCAGTTGGAGAAAATTCTTGAGATGCGCCTCCCGGGAATAGCGCCCCAGCATGTCGGGGCTCATGCTCTTGGTCAGACCCGCCCAGCAATGACCCGCCCGCGTGAACTGGTGCTTGTAAAGATTGGCGAAGATCTCCTCCGCCGCCCACCCGTCATAGCGATGCGGTCGATAGCAGTGACTGCCGTAGGTGATGAAGTTCTGGCCCGGCAGCATGAGAATCTCGGGGAATCGCGCCATTTCCGCCGCAAGAATCTCCGCTCCGGTGAGTCCGATCGTATTGATGGCGGCGAGCTTCACGTGAGTCGTTGAAAGCCGGAGTGCGCCACGGGGCCCTCAAGCAAGCTTTCGATGGATTGAGTTTTCACCGCGGTCGCCAATATACCGAACACATCTGCGCAAGCCGCGAGGTATTCTTCCACATGCGTCTTCTGATGAGCATGAGTCACATAGACGGCAGTCGCCGCGAGAAAACCGCGCTTGAGCATTTCCTGGGTGATGAGCGTTTTGGCCGCGAGCGGCTTGTCACACTTCACCGCAAAGCTGGGCAAGGCATCCAGGCCGCCAATAGTGATCTCCAGTCCGGCGTGCTCAGCGGCCGTGCGCCAGCCCGCTTTGATCGCCCGGCCGGTCTTCGCGAGCTGCTCGGCCACGCCAAGCCGGCGGAGCTTTTTAATCGTGGCCAGCGCCGCCGTGGGGCCGATGCGCTCAGTCCAATAGGTGCTGCTGATGAAACTCGTCTGGGCGGCCTCCATGATGCTGCGGCGTCCGATGATGGCGGCCATCGCAAAGCCATTGCTCATGCCCTTGGCAAAGACCGCCACGTCGGGCTGCAGGCCATAGAGCACATGGGCTCCGCCTCCCGTGAGCCGAAACCCCATGGTAATCTCATCCACGATCAAAACGGCGCCACTTTCGCGGGCCAGTTTTTGCACCGTGGGGAAGAAAGATTCCTGGGGCGCCTCGCTGCGCACTGGCTCCACGATGATCGCGGCGAGATTGTCGCCATGCTCACGCACGATCGCCTCGAGCTCTTCGGGATGATTATAGCGAAAAGGCAGAGCCGTCTCGCAAAGCCCGCGCGGAACACCCTGTGGCTGGAGCCCGGGCAGCAAATGGCCATCGAGCGCGCTGTCCTTGGCGAGGTTGGCGGCGAGATACCAATCCTGCCAGCCGTGATATCCGCAGAAGGCGACTTTGTCGCGGCCCGTGGCGGCTCGCGCAATGCGCACCGCCGCCGCCATGGACTCCCCCCCACATCGGGTAAAGCGGGCCATCTCGGCCCACGGGTGAATCTCACAAAGTAACTCGGCCAGCTCGACCTCCTCCGGGCAATTCAGGGTGGCATTGGTTCCCTTCGTGATGGCGGAGATCACCGCATCATTCACGTCGTCATCGGCAAAACCTAGCAACGAAGCCCCAATCCCATTGACCGTAAAGTCGAGATAGCGCCGCCCGTCCAAGTCCCATACTTCGCATCCCCTGGCCTTGGCGTAATAAGCCGGCCATTGATCCGGCAGGAACATCTCGGGACGCTTCGAAAGCAGTTGGGTGCCTCCAGGAATGATCCGCTTGGCCTTTTCATAAAGCGCCTGCCCCTTCCCGATCTCTCCGGCCAGCGATTTCGCGTACCCTTCGTTGCGTACAATATCCTGATTGAGCATCCGCCATTCCGGCTTGCTCTCCAGCAGCGCATGAACATCCCTCCAGCCAAAATCGCGACTGCCGAAATATTCATAGACTTTGCGAACCAATTCCAGGTCGGCTGCTTCGTCCACCGTCCAGCGACCGGACGACAAATCTTCTTCCATCGCCAGGTTTTCCAAACGAAAGAGATCGGGGTTGCGGATTATGAAGGGCGTGACATGTTCGCGCTCGGAGGGCCGCTTGGCCAAGCGGTGCGCACAACACAGCGCTTCAAAGCTAAAAACCTCCGCCTCGACGCCGTCGGGATAAGTCGGAGGCGTCAGATTGCTGGCAAAGTCGGGCTCCGTCTCCAGGAATCGAGCGATGATTTCATCGATCACCTTGGCATCCTGGAGCGGGCAATCGGCGGTCAGCCTCACGATGATGTCAGCGCGGGCCGCCTTGGCCGCTTGATAGTAGCGGTCCAGCACGTCGGTCGGGTGCCCACGAAAGACGTCGACCCCACGCGTGCCGCACCATGCCGCCACCGGATCGTCTGCGGCATCGGTCGTGGTCGCGATCACGATCCGATCAATCCGCTGGCTTTGCTTGATGCGCCCTACTACCCGCTCCAACATGCTCCTGCCCCCAATGTCGAGGAGCACTTTTCCAGGCAGGCGGCTCGAAGCCATGCGTGCTTGCACAATCGCTATGATCATATGCTTTCTAGGTAACCGGGATGCGCCTTTAGTTCCTTTGCTTGGAATTCCGCGTGCTCTACGGGCGCTCGCGAGTCAGGTATTTCCTGCTCAAGTCCTTACGCAACAGTGAAACAGAGAACCGCTCTCTCGCTTCAACCTCCGTTTTTTTGACCCATCCGCGATGGTCGAAAACCGTCTGTGTAATCAACTCGTAGCAATTTGAGGCGAGGAAAACCGCCGCGTAGTCCTGCTTGTAGGTGTAAACCTCCTGCTCGGGCAGGTGGTGGTACCGCACGCGCTCCGGCGAAGGCGGAAGAAAGTCGCCCACGGAAAGAATCCCACCCGGCGCCAGCACCCGATCTGCCTCGGCCAGGGCCGCGAGAAGATGAGAGCGATCCACCCAGCAGAACACTCCATGAACCACTACGAGATCGAACTCGCCATCCTTAAAAGGCAGGTCGTGCGCCAAGGCCACGGAAAATTCGATTTCAGGATAACGCTTCTTGCCATCTTCCACCGCGCCCGCCGAGGGATCAATGGCCGCAACGGAGCAGCCGTACTTCTGGTGCAGGCTGTGCATGCGGTATCCATTGCTTGCGCCGATTTCGAGGGCGCGCTTGGGGTGCACCTGAAAATCCTCCAACAGGCTGAAGACCGGATCGCCAAGGCCGATCTCTCGATTGACCATTACGCTCTGGTTTCTCTCAAACCACTTGTCGGCTTCTCCCGCTTTGAAAATTTCTTCTTGGTTCATATCTAGTTGTTGATTGTGGTTGCGATAACTTCGTTCAATTCCTTGCAGATGAAATCCACCTTATCCGGCGATAGGCCGGGATAGAGGGGCAAAGCCAAAATGCGCGCCGCCGCCCGCTCAGCCACCGGACACCGCGGCGGATTCTGCTCGCGCTCCCCGGCCAGTGCCGTGTGGTTATAGATGGGCCGGTAAAGGACGTTCACGCCGATGCCGCGGGCCCTCATGGCTTTGAAGACCTCATCGCGCAACCCCTCCGCCTGGTTTATCAGTTCGACGACAAAAAGGTGATAGGCGTGCGAAACACCCGGCCTCACTCCCAGAGGCGCAATCGCGGCGGCCCCTTTGAGATTCTCCCGATAGCGGTCCGCCAGAGCCTGCCTTTCGACAACCCAGGCCGGCAGCTTCTTGAGCTGGCTGATCCCGAGAGCGCTCTGCAAGTCGGTCAGGCGATAGTTCTGCCCCACCTCACTCATGTCGTAGGCCCAGGTTCCCGCCTGCTCACGCGAGCGAAAGTCCGATGTAATACCGTGATTGCGAAAAACGCGCATACGGGCCGCCGCTTCCACATTGTCGGTGGTAATCATGCCGCCTTCACCGGTCGTCATGGGTTTCACTGGGTGAAAGCTGAACGTACTGAAATCTGCCAGCGAACCCACGGGCCGGCCCTCGATATCACCGCCGAGTGCGTGGCAGGCATCAGCGATCAGCGCCAGATTGTGGTGCCGCGCGAGATGCACAAGCGCATCATAATCGCAAGCCTGGCCGGCGTAATCCACCGCCACGATAGCCTTCGTTCGCGGGGTGATTTTTCGCTCCACATCGGCGGGATCCAGCAGGAGGGTGACCTCATCCACGTCGCAGTGGATCGGGGTCGCACCGACATAACGCGCGGCATTGGCGCTGGCCACAAAGGTAATGGCCGGCACAAGCACCTCGTCGCCCGGGCCAAGACCCAGGACATGCGTTACGCAATGCAGGGCAGCCGTGCCATTGCTGACCGCAACCGCTTCCCGGGTGCCACAAAATTTGGCAAAGGCCGCCTCAAATTCCGCGACCTTGGGTCCCGTCGTGAGCCAGTCCGAACGCAGCACCTCCACGACAGCTGCGATATCGTCCTCGCCGATATTTTGGCGGCTATAGGGAATCATGCGGCGCCTGTCATCTCGCGAAGTTGCTCCAGAGTGAGCCATTCCGTATTGGTATTGCTGGCGTAGGAAAAACCCTCCGCGCACTTTTTACCGGTGATATTCGCCGGGATATTGTCAGTGTGACCGTAGATCGTGAAATGCTCGGGAAACTCGTAGGTATTTCGCGCATCGTCCTCGGTAATCATCAACTCGTGGAGCTTTTCTCCCGGACGAATGCCAACAACTTCCGTTTTGCACTCGGGCGCGATGGCCTTGGCGAGGTCCATGA
>OUNM010596301.1_pt1 | contig 11307 bp, 6 predicted proteins | sample 1769961 | NCBI WGS metagenome assembly OUNM01 (sample SAMEA3914820, study PRJEB12502) | metagenome | biome: forest; material: soil | place: USA | collected 2012-03-12 | depth 0.3 m
GAGCGCGCCGCCATCCGCTCGGTCCGCTCGAGATAGCGGGGCGGCTGGACGCCCAGCAGATCGGCGCGGCTCACCTCCTCGCACTGGCAGATGAGCGTGTCGGCCGGCGTCACCTCGGTAAGCGCGCGCAGCCACGCCATGCGATAGGCGAGGCGGTCGTGCGACGGAGCCGCCCCCGGCATCGCGGCGGCGTCCAGACCGAGCGCGGCGCGCGCGGCGGCGCGCCCCTGCGCGGCGGCCGTCTCCGCGTCGCCCAGCAGCCCGGCGCAGTCTCCTGCGATGAAGATGCCGGGCAACGCCTCGCCGGTGGTCGCGGAGGGGACGTGGCCGCCCCGCGCGCTGTCGGTGACGATGCGGCCGCCGGCGGCGTCGAGCAGCTCGATCGCGGGCACCGCGTCGATCGCGACGCAGATCGTGTCGCAGGCGATGGTCTCACCCTCGCCGCCTGCGATTGGGCCGAGCGTGACCCGTTCCACGCCTTCGATGCCGCCCTCCGCCGTGCGGATCACCGTCCCGCAGCGGATCGCGATCCCCGCCGCGCGCACCGCCTCTACCAGCCGCGGATCACCCTGCGGCGCATCCATCACTTCGACCAGCCCAAGCAGCTCGACACCCTTCTCCACCGCCAGCAGCGCGGTCCTGAGGGCCAGGTCGTGCGAACCCAGCACGAGCATCCGCCGCCCGGAAAAGGCGTCGTAGCGGGTCAGCAACGCATGGAGCGCCTGCGCCCCCATCACCCCCGGCAGGTTCCAGCCCGCGAAGGCGAGCGCCAGATCGCGAGCGCCGGTCGCGAGGATCAGCCGGTCGAAGCCGACCATCCACGAGCGTTCCTCGTCGGCCAGCCCGATCATCGCCTCCGGCAGCGCGGCGACGCCGGGGCCGTTGCGGTACAGCCCCCAGGCATAAGTGCCGAGCGCCACCTCGATACCCGCCTCGAACGCCTTCTCCAGCAGCGGTTCGGAGGCGAAGACCTGCTCGAACATCCGCTCCTTGGTCCGCACCGCAGCAGTCATCCGGCCGCCGTAGTAAAGCGGGACGTCGGTCGCCATCAGCAGGCCCGAGACCGGGTTCTCGTCGACCAGCAGAACCTGCTTGCCGGCCTCCGCACCCTCCAGTGCGGCGGCGAGACCCGCCGGCCCCGCGCCGATCACCACAAGCTCGAAATGCTGCGTCGGACCGGGAATCTTGCCGTTGACGGCGTGGTGATCGATGCCGTCGAAACCGTCCGTATCCATCGTCACACCGCCTCCAGCGCCTGTTCGAGGTCCGCGATCAGGTCGTCGACATGCTCGATGCCGACCGACATTCGGATGGTGCCGTCCGTGATGCCGCCCGCCGCCCTCTTGTCGGGCGCGACGGCATAATGGGTGGTGGTGGCCGAGTGGCACACCAAAGTCTCCGATCCGCCGAGGCTGACCGCGAGCTTCATCAGTCTCAGCCGGTCGAGCATCCGGAACGCCTCCGCCTCACCGCCCTTGAGGTGGAAGGAGAAGGTCGATCCCGCCGCCTTGCACTGGCGATCATAGACTTGGCGCTGGGGCGTGCCTTCGCCGAGGAAGCCGAGATAGGTGATGCCCGCCACCTTGGGATGATCGCGCAGATATTCGGCCACGGCCCGCGCGTTGGTCATCGCGCGCTCGGAGCGGACATGCACGCTCTCCATCGAGCGCAGCACCAGCCAGCTCGTGTGGGGATCGAGGTGCGAGCCGAGCGTCGTGCGGAGCAGGCGCAGCGGCTGGATCAGCTCGGTCCGCCCGCTCACCCCGCCGGCCAGCAAGTCACTGTGGCCGCCGCAATATTTGGTGAGCGAGGTCATGCACAGATCGACGCCGAGTGCGATTGGCCGCTGCGCGAAGGGGCCCAGCAATGTGTTGTCGACCACCACCAGCGGACGACGGCCCGTGCGCGCGCCGATCTCGTCCGCGATCGCCACCACCAGCGGGATGTCGGTGATCGCGGCGGTCGGGTTGGCGGGCGTCTCGATCACGATGAGCGCGAGCGGCCCGGCCGCCAGCGCGCGCTCGGCCTGCGCGCGGATATGGGCGCCGTCGCACCCGTCGGTGATGTCGAACGGCGTCGCGCCGAACTGCGTCAGGAACTGGTTGTAGAGCCCGTCGGTGCCGCCATAGATCGGCCGGCTGTGCAGCACGCTCTCGCCCGGCCGCACATAAGCCAGCGCAATCGCACTGTGGGTTGCCATCCCCGAGCAGAAGCACGCCGCCGCCTCGGCCCCGTCCACCGCCGCCAAGCGCGCTTCGAGCATGTCGAGATTGGGGTGGCCGAGCCGCGCATAGATGTAGAGCGCCTTGCCGACCTCCGGCCCGGTGCCATCGAAATAGGCCTCGTGGATCGCTTTCGCCTGGGCTGCGGATTCATAGACGAAGGTGGAAGTCATATAGATGGGCGCCTTGGCCGCGCCCGACGCGCTCGCGGGATCATAGCCATGCGCGACGGCAAGCGTCTCCGGCCGGGCGTCGCGTTCAGGCGACACGGTTGAGCGTCCTTCCGCCGGCGCCGAGCTTCCCGCCGAGATAGGCCTTGGCCTTCTCGCAATACCAGTCGACGAAACGGATCACGAGCGCCTCGGCGTCTTCCGAATAGGGGCCGGGCGTATAGCCGTAGCTGTCGACGCCGGACTGGTTGTTCTCGGCCAGTTCCTTGTCCTGGAGGTTGGTGGTGTTCCAAAGCTCGATCAGGTTGTCGAGCTGGTAGTCAACTCCCTCCACGGCATCCTTGTGGACCAGCCACTTGCCGATGACGTGCGTTTCGCGTGGGCTGACGGGCTGGACGCTGAAGAAAAACACGAAATCACCCGTCGCATGGGCGAAGGCGTGCGGCTCGAGCGACCAGCGCAGCGAACCGATGTCCCCCTCGCCCAGCTCGCACATCAGCTTGGAGACGGCGATGCCGCCGTCCATCGTCATCGACTTCATGCCGTCGTTGAGCGGGAAGCGCATCGCCTGCCACCAGTCCTCCCCGACCGGGCCGATGCCGAGGCCGAGCGCCGTCACGCGCTCCGCGAAGATCTCGGGCGACTTGTCGTCACCGAAATCGAAATGCGCCGACGCGCCGACCGGGAAGGTCTTGGCGAGCTCGGGATGCGAGGTCTGGCAGTGATAGCATTCGCGGCCGTTCTCCATCACCAGCTTCCAGTTGGCGAACTCGACGAGCGTCGTCTCGTAGGCCACCTTCGCATCGGCGAGATGGTGCGGCGCGAGCAGCTCTTCCATGTCGCGCCGGAAAGTCTCGAAGGGCGGCGGATCGTCCGACAGGCAGACATAGAGCGCGCCCGCCACGCTCTCGATATGCACGGGCTTCAGCCCGTGGGTGGCCTTGTCGAAGTCGCCCGGCATCCGGAGCGCCGCGAGCAGCGAGCCGTCCAGATTGTAGGTCCAGCGATGATAGGGGCAGACGAGGCGCGGCGAATGGCCGCGGCCCTCCTTGCAGATCATCGCACCGCGATGACGGCAGCTGTTGTGGAAGGCGCGCAACGCGCCGGCGCGGTCCCGCACGATCAGGACGGGCCACGGCCCGAGCTTCACCGACAGATAGGAGCCGGGCTGCGATACCTCGCACTCGAAGCCGGCCATCAGCCACGTGCGCGCGTAGATCGCCTCCATGTCGAAGCGGAAGACGTCCGGATCATTGTAGAGCGCCTGCGGCAGGCTGTGCCCGGGCTGTCGCTCGTCGAATAACGCCTTGATCGCGACCAGATCCACCGGCCTTCCTCCTACTGAACGCTGTTTTGATCGCACGCCTCGCCAAATCCCTGCGAATTCCAATTCGTCATGCGGCCATGCGCTTTTTCGGCACGGCCGCCGTCTCCCATGGTGGCCGGCGGCATTGACGGGGGTCGCGGCGCGCCGCACATTTGTCATGGACCGGGGAGAAACGACGATCGCTGCGCAGGGCCTCATCAACCGCCGTTGGCTGCCGCTCAATGCGTTGCGCGCGTTCGAGGCGGTCGGCCAGAATCTGAGCTTCACGGGCGGCGCCCAGGCGCTCACGGTATCGCAGAGCGCGATGAGCCGCCATGTCAGCAGCCTCGAGGATCTGATCGGCAAGCCGCTGTTCGAGCGGAGCGCGTCGGGCCTGAGGCTCACGGCCGCCGGGCAGGTGCTGCTCCCCGTCGTCAGCAAATGCCTCGACCGGATGGAGCAGACGATCAACACCATCCGCGACAAGGATGGCGAGAGCCGCCCGCTGCGCGTCCATATGCCGCCCTCGCTGCTCTACCAGACGGCGCTGCCGCTGCTGCACAGCTTCCGGTGCGAGCATCCCGAGATCCGCATCGACGTCTCGACCTCGAACGTCACCGGCGCGCCCGTGGGCAATGTCGACATGGCGATCGTGTTCGACCGGCCGAACGTCGACGACAAGGTGACCGACCTTCTGTGGATGGTGCGGGTGGCGCCCCTTTGCTCGCCGGAGACCGCCGCCGCGCACCGGGGCAAGCCGCTCGAGCGGTTCCTCACCGACAATGAGCTGCTGCACGTCAAGCTGGAGGGCGAGCCGCGCGGCCTGCTCTGGAGCACCTACGCGGACCAGCAGCGTCTGGAGATCGACACGGACCAGGGCCTCGCCTTCGACACCGCCTACTCGGCCGTGCGCTATGCCATGGCCGCCTCCGGCGTCGTGCTGGCGGACATCGACATGTTCCGCGACGAGCTCGACGCGGGCCGGCTGGTGATGCCGTATGAGCAGGTCTCGGGCGACGGCTATGGCTATTATCTGAAGACGCACGCCGAGGATCTCTCCGATCCGGCGATCTACCTGTTCCGCGACTGGATCATCCGCCACTTCGCCGAAGCGGCCCGCCTCTCCAGACCGGCGGGAGAAGTCGCCGCCTGACACGCATCCGGTGGCGCAGGGAGCATCGCCGACGCCCCCTGCTCTCCGGTCAGAACTTCACCCGGCCTCGCACGCCGATCGTCCGGGGGCGGGCATAGGTGATGCGGTCGCCCGCCTGATAGACCTTGTAGTAGGTCGCCGGGATGTCGTTCACGACCGTCACGCCGTTGGCGAGGTTGTTGCCATAGACGCCGATCTCCAGCCGCCCGATGTCGTAGCTGATCGACGCGCTGACATTGTTGCTCGCCGGGATGGTGGCGAAGTTGGCGTTGGGGCCGTTCTTGGTCAGCACGCCGTTCACGATCACCGTCGCGAAGTCGTTGAAGGTGGTGAACTGCTTCGACTGATACTGGTAGCCGAACTGGAGATGGATGCTGCCGTCGCCCATCGGCTTGTCGTAGAAAATCTGGAGCGCGGCGGTCCAGCGCGGGAAATAGGGCGTGCGATCGCCGTCGAAGGCGCCGACGGTCGGGATGTCGCCATTGGCCTTCGAATCATTGTAGGAAGCGCTGCCCGAGAAGGTGATCTCCGGGGTCACCTTCACCATCGTCTCGAGCTCGACGCCCTTGCTGGTGATCTTGCCCTTGTTGTCGGTGAAGAAATAGGAGCAGTCGAGCCGCAGGCGCGTCTGCACGTCGCTCCAGTCGATATAATAGGCGCTGGCGTTGAACGTGACGCGGCCGTCGGCCAGCTTGGCCTTCTCGCCGATCGTATAGTTCCAGAGCTTGTCCGGGCCGAAGGTGAGCGGCGCCTGCGTATAGCCATAGGCGGCGAGGTTCTGCGTGCACTGGCCCGCAACGCCGGTGGTGCCGAGCGGCACCGGCTGGTTGCCGCCGCCATAGCGGAAGCCCTTGGCCGCCTCGGCGTAGAGCATCAGGTCGTCGTTGACATGATAGGAGATGTTGCCGCGCGGATTGACCCCGCTCGACTTCAGCCTCGCGTTGGTGGTCAGCGGCACATGGTCGATCACGCCGTACACGCCGCCTTCGAAGAGGAAATAATCCTCCTTGAAGTGGAAGTAACGCGCGCCGCCGGTCACATCGAGCTTCTTGGTGACGTGCCAGGTCGCATCGCCATAGACGGCGATCTGATGCTCATGGACGTCCTGAAGGCCCGAGAAGATGTCGTTGGGCTGGAACGCCGCGTCGACCAGCTGCGAATTATATTTCCCATCGGGCGTGTTGAAGGGCCCATAGAAGAAATTCTCGTAGGACAAGGTGTCGAAACCGGGGGTCGGGATGTCCTGCACCAGATGGCGCGTCTGCTTCTCGTAGAAAGTGCCGACCGTCCATTTGATCGGGCCGTCGTCGTTGGAGACGAGACGCACCTCGCCCATATAGTCCTTGAGCTTCTGGTTGATCGTATAGAGCTCGGCAGGGATCAGGTTGGTGATCGCCTGGTTGTAGCTCGTGGGCGCCTGATACAGCGGATAGGATGTCGAGCTGACGGGGATGCCCGAGCCGTAATCCTGGAAGAAATAGCCGATCGTCGGCTCGGTGCTCTGCTTGAAGCCGATCTTGCGATCCGTATAGGCGCCCGTCGCGACAAGATGCGCGAAGCCGAGGTCATAGTCTCCGTTGAGCGTATAGAGGCGGAAGAGATCCTTCGTCCCCTCCGGCCCGTTGCTCGACATGGTGTAGGCGGGCAGATCGCTCATCGCCGAGTTGAGGCCACGCGCGTGGCTCTTCTCGTAGGTGAAGGCAGCGTCGAGCGTGAAGGCGTCCGACGGCCTCCAGCGGAGGGCGATGCGGGCCTGCTCGGTGTCGTTGTAGTTGGCGTTCTTCTTGTTGATCTTGCCGATATTGTCGATGAAGCCGCCGTCATGGCCGACATAGCCCGTGGCGCGCACCGCCAGCTGATCGGAGATGATCGGCGCGTTAATCATCGCGCGCATGTTGAAGCTGGCGGAGCCATGATCCGTGCTGGCGACATCGCTTTCGGCCGAACCGAACCAGTCATGCAGGTCGGGCTTGGCGGTGACGAAGCGCACCGTGCCCGCCATCGAGCCGGCGCCGTAGAGCGTGCCCTGCGGCCCGCGCAGGATCTCGACGCGCTCGAGGTCGTAGACCTTGAGGTCGGGCGTCTGGCCCTGCACCGAGATCGGCGTGTCGTCGAGATAGATCGCGACGAGCGAGCGATCCGACGTGTCCGAGGTCACATAACCGCCGGTCGAAAGACCGCGCATATTGAACTTGTTGAAGCCCGGCCCGCCCTCGGTGATCGACAGGGAGGGCGTGAACTTCGCGAGATCCGAAAGATTGCCCTGACCGGACTTGGTGATCTGGTCGACATTCACCACCGACACCGCGATCGGGACTTTTTGCAGCGATTGCGCGCCCGAACGGTTGGCGGTGACGATGATCTCGCTGAGCGCGCTGCTTGAGGTGGACTGGCCGGCATCGGCATCCGATTGCGCGCCGTCCGCCGCGGTGGTTGCCGCATCACCGTCAGTACTCGCGGCCTTGGCCGGCACGGCAACCGCCGCCATCGCGCAGGTCGCCATGAGCAGGCCGAATAGAGACACGTCGTGCCTCACACGCTTTACTGACTGATGCGACCCCATGATGCCCCCCTTTTGCTGGATACTATTTTTTCGCAGCGTTATGGCACCAGCTCCTTGCCGAAGCCGGGTTCCGCGGAATTGTTCATTACCGCAGTATGACGGCAGGGTTCCCCGAAACCCGATATGCGGCAAACAGCTTAATCGAATGGGGCTATTCAATAATGGCATCACCCATGACGGGGTGCTCATCGGCCCATGGACCGAGCGCCTCCACGAGTTCGCCGAGCCACGGGGCGAAGTGTCGCCACTGGCTCAGCCCCTCGCGGAAGATGGGACGGCGCACCTGCTCCGAACTCGGCGTGCGCACCGCGCGGTCGTTCTCGAAGAAGCGCAGGCAGGAGGGCTCGAACGGCAGCCCGCAATGCGCGAGGAGGCGCCGGGTCTCGCCCTCCACATCCTCGACCAGCGCCTCGTAGGACACGCGCAGGATGCGCCCCGGCAGCACGCGCGCGAAATGCGCCATCAGCGCTTCATAGCTGCGGATATAGCGCCCGAGATCGGCGAGATCGTAGCTATAGCCCTGCCCTCGCGCGAAATTCTGGCGGAACAGCGAGACCGCACAGGCGACCGGGTGACGACGCACGTCGATGATGCGCGCATGGGGGAGGATCAGATGGATCAGCCCCACATGCAGCATGTTGCCGGGAAACTTGTCGACGAAGAAGGGGCGCCCAAGCGGCCGGCGGCTCCGCGTTCGCGCCAGATATTCGACGCCGAGCTCGGCGAAACGCGCCGGCGGCAGCGCGCGCAGGCTCTCGGGATAGGTGCCCTCGCGCGCCAGCGAGCGGGCGATCGCGGTGAGGTCGGGAAGTTCGGAGGCGCCCTCCACCGCCGAGTGGCTGGCGAGAATCTGCTCGACCAGCGTGGAGCCGGCGCGAGGAAGGCCCAGCACGAAGATCGGATCGGGCGACGGGTCGCCCCCACCCTCCCGCGCGGCGAGGAAATCCGCGTCGAACGTCTCGATCGTGCGGCGGACGAGCGCCTCGTGCGCCGCCATGTCATAGGGATTTTCGGCACGCCGGAGCCGGTTGCCAGCCCTGTAGTGCCGGAATGCGGCCTCGAACGCCTCTTCGTCCTCGCGGGCCTTGGCGAGTGCGAAATGGAGGTGGGCGCGCTCGCCGGCCGGCAGGTCGTCCCGCGCCAGCAAGGCCTCCATCCGCCCGATGTCCGCGGGGTCGAAACGCCAGGTCTTGAGGTTGGCGAGGCTCCAATAGGGCTCGGTCCGCGCGGGTGCGCGTTCGAGCGCACGGCGATAGGCCACGACCGCCTCCGCCTGCCGCCCGCAGGCCCTGAGCGCGTGACCGTAGCCGAGCCAGACGGCGGCGCCCTCGGGTTGCAGCGCCAGCGCGGCTTCATAGGCCTCGATCGCCCGGCGCTCCGCCCCGCATTGCATATGGATCGCCGCCACCAGCGCCTGCACGCCGGAGACCTCGGGCAGGGCCTCGACCAGTGGCGTGACAGCGGCCAGCGCCTCCGGTCCGCGGTCGCTCCGGTGAAGCAGGATCGCCAGATGGTAACGGGCGGCATGGAAATCGGGCGCGAGTGTCAGCGCATGGGCAAGGAAATCTGCGGCTGCCGCCTCGCGCCCGCCGGCGAGCGCCGCTTCCGAGAGCAGGCGCAGCGCCGCGACATCGCATCGGGCGAGTCCATAATGGACACGCAGCCTCTCCGTGTCCTCGGTGGCCCCGTCGCACGAACCGACGACGCACTCCACCAGCGCGGAATCGTCGATGCCGCCCGGCAACCGTGGCGCGCGCGCAGCCCTGGCCTCGTCCGCATGACCCGCCAGCACGAGCTGGTCGGCGAGCGCATGGCGAGCCAGCGGCGAGCGCGGGTTGAGCGTCACCGCCTGCCGGAGCGCGATCGCCGCCTCCCCAGCCCTGCCCAGCGCCGCGAGCGCCATGCCGCGCTCGAAATGAAGCCCCCAGCTTTGCTCGAGGACCGGCGCCAGCGGATCGAACTGCGCCAGGGCCGCCGCCGCCTGCCCCTGCCGCCGCAACGCCGCGCCGATCAGGAAGCGCGGCTCGACCGCCTGCGGGTTCGCCGCCAGCAGCCGCCGCGCGAGGCCGCCTGCGCGCTGCGGGTCGACGGGCAGCAGCCGGCGCGCCTCGATCAGTGCGTCCGCCTCAGCCGGCAGCGTCGCTACTCCCGCGTGGTGGCGTCGAGGTGGCGCAGCACGAGGCCATTCTGATGGTTCCGCTCAAAGCCCCTCCAGGCGGGATTGTCGCCGCCCTCGCTCACCGCATCATAGGGGGTTTCCGGACCCTTCCAAGCCGCATCGTCGGAGCGCTCCGTCGCGACATGGAAGTACCGCGCGGAGGCGGCATCGCCCTTCAGATGCCAGTCGAGAAAGGCCGTGATGAAGTGCAGGCTGATCGCGTTCATGCGGTCCTTGCGCCACACCGGATCCTCGAACCAGTCGAGATCCCACAGCCGGCTGCGCATCTCCGGCGGGGCGGGATCGAGCCCCACCGAATGCCCGCCGCCGCGGAAGACGAGCATCTCGCGCGACACCCCCGTGGCGGCGGCGAAGAGCGCGGCCGGCCCCTTCTCGAAGCCGACGGTGCGATCGGCGTCGCCCGCGATCATGAGCAGCGGCGCATGGACATGCGCGAGGCCGTCCGTTCCCCACAGGTCGAGCGGCGCCCCGCCCGCCGGTGCGATCGCGACCGCCGCCTTGATGTCGCCCGCCGCCATGGCACCGGCTTCCTGTCCGCCGGGCGCATAGCGGTCGAGCAGGCCGGGCGGGAGCTGGGCGCCTGCCGCTCCCTTCGCATCCAGCCGCGCGCCTGCCGCCGTCAGCACGCCATAGCCGCCGATCGAATAGCCAACGAGCGCGATCCGTGCCGGATCGACAAGACCGCCGAGCAGCCCCTTGCGGATCGCGTGGGCGACGAAGGCGACGTCGAGCGGACGGTTCAGCAACGGTTCGGCGAAGCGCGTCGGATCGGTGATCGGCGGGTCGCCGTGCGCGATCGCGACCACGACATACCCCTTGCTGGCGAGATTCTCGGTCAGCCAGCTCATCATCACGGGATCGTTGCTGTAGCCGTGCGACACGATCACCACCGGAAGACGGCTCCCCTGCGGTGGAGCATCCGGAACCGCCATGGACGCGATATGGAAGCGCGTCGATGCGCCGGGCCGCTCGGACGGCAGGCTCGCCGAATAGGGCGCAGGCCGGCCGCCGCGCACGGCGGGATACCAGATCACCAGACGAAGCGGGCGGTCCTTCAGCACGAGCCGGTCGGCAGCCTTTGACGCGATCGGGTCGACCTGCTCGCGGTGGACCAGACGGACCGTCCGCACGCCGACCGCCGACGGCCCCGCGCGCGCACGTTCCGGCGCGTCGATACCTGGCCGGCTGGGCAAGTCCGCCGCCATGGCGAACATGGCTGCCGTAACCAGCAGCCCCGCCCGGACCTTCATCCCGCCCGGCCGGTCGAGACGGAAAGCGTCTTCGCAAGGGCGTTCCGCCAGCCCGCGACCAGTCGGTCCCGGTCGGCAGCGGCCATCCGGGGCTCGAAGCGATCGGCGGCCCGCCATGTCTTCGCGATCGCGGCGAGGTCGGGCCAGACGCCGGTCGCCAGCCCCGCATGGAAGGCCGCGCCGAGCGCAGTCGTCTCGAGATGGGCCGGCCGCTCGACCGGCACGTCCACCATGTCGGCGAGGAACTGGCAGAGCCAGTCGTTCGCGGCCATGCCCCCGTCCACCCGCAGCGCCGCCGGCGCCGCGCCACCGTCCGCAGCCATCGCCTCGACCAGATCGCGCGTCTGGTAGCCGACCGCCTCCAGCGCCGCGCGCGCCAGATGCGCGGCGGTCGCGCCCAGCGTCAGCCCGAAGATCGCGCCGCGCGCCTCCGGATCCCAGTGCGGCGCGCCCAGCCCGACGAA
>OUNM010675740.1_pt1 | contig 11304 bp, 11 predicted proteins | sample 1769961 | NCBI WGS metagenome assembly OUNM01 (sample SAMEA3914820, study PRJEB12502) | metagenome | biome: forest; material: soil | place: USA | collected 2012-03-12 | depth 0.3 m
GCCGCCGTCGATGGCGTGAATCGTTCCGCTGTTAACCAGGCCGCGATCCGCATCAGGCGCGATGGTTAGCGAATCATTGCTGCGCGCTTCAATGGTTCCTTGATTGGTAATTTTCAAAAGCCCCGGGAAATCAAAAGGGTCCTGGCTGCCGATATAGCCGGTGCCGGTAATCGTATTGTTAACGTTGATCAATTCATTCTGGGAGATGTCCAGGGCGTTGGGATCACCGTCGATGACATTGGTGCTGCCGCCATTGAAGAGATTAAGCGTGCCGCCACCGGTCAAGGTGACCTGGCCGTTGACATACAAAGAGCTGTTGCCGCCGAAGGGATTATCCGGATCATCAAAATAGATGGTGCCGGTGTTGGTGAGAGTCCCGCTCACGGAGACTTGGGCGCTATAGAGCTTAACGTTGAGGCCGCCTTCCAGAGCGACGTTGTTAAATACCGTGGGATTACTGATTCCATCGTAATACACCGCCATCCCGGAGCCGGTGCCGCCATCGCCCGTGATGGTCACGTTGTTAAAGGTAACGTTGGTATTATTTAACGTAAGAGGATCGCCGACCAGCACGGTGCTGAGGGCGCCGCTGAGCGAAATGGATGCATTTTCCACCACCGTTCCGCGGTTGAACGCGAGCATGCCTCCATCAGCGGCATTCAGGACACCGCCGACCTGCACGGATGAAAGCTGGAGCAAAGCCGACGCGGAGCTACTCGAGAAAAAGGTGGATGCGCCGATCCCCTGCGCGGCCAGAATGCCGTTGGTATTGTCGATGATGCGAAGGGTGTCCGTCCCGTCGAGCGTTAATGCGCCGCCATTCACTGCTTGGATCGTTCCCGTGTTGGTAAGACCTAAAACGGGATCCGGATTCAGCGTGATGACCTGCCCTTCTCCGGCCTGAATCGTGCCGGAATTAGTGGAGATGACGTCCGCACGCGACTTTGGCAGCAATGCAAAAGCACAGAGCAGCGTGGCGACAGAATGGGTGAGAACGAGTCGTGTCCTACGATTCGGCATGGGATGGAGTGGGATGGGTGTTTGGGATGGGCTTGGGCCGGCGGGTTTGTACCTTTCGGCATTGCAATGGTCAAGAGACAGGGCGTCTCTTTTCCAAGGCGTAAGGCTCGCCGGATCAGGGACATCAGAATTGGCCTTTTCCTTCCCTTCGCCTGGGTGTTTGGCCACTGGGACCGCTCTCAAAAAAAGCATCTGCTTTCCGTTCGGCGGGAGCTACAAACGGGAATATGGCTATTGCATTCAAAGACCTGAGCGAACGCGAAGTCCTCGCCCTGGCGATTTCCCTGGAAGAGGAGGACGGACGCGTCTATGCCGATTTCGCGGAGAAATTGCGGGCCAATTTTCCGGCATCAGCCAAGGTCTTCGAAGGGATGCGCGATGAGGAGTCTGAGCATCGCCGCCGGCTGATCGAGCGTTTTCAACAACAGTTCGGTGATCACATCCCCCTCATCCGGCGCGATGACGTCAAAGGATTCATCAAGCGCAAGCCGCTTTGGCTCTACAGCACGCTCCGGGTCGATGCCGCGGTAAAGGCTGCGGAATCGATGGAGTTGGAGACCCGGCGCTTTTACGAAGCCGCAGCGGAGCGGACGTCCGATGCCGCGACGCGCAAGCTTCTCGGCGATCTGGCGGAAGCGGAACGCCAGCATTCCAATGTGGCTGAGGCCTTGGAAAAGGAAAACCTCACCAAATCCGCGCGCAACGAGGAAGCGGATGCTCAGCGGCGTCAGTTTGTGCTCCAGGTGGTGCAGCCAGGACTGGCAGGGCTCATGGATGGCTCCGTCTCCACGCTTGCGCCACTTTTTGCCGCCGCCTTTGCCACGCATAATAGCTGGGATGCGTTTCGCGTCGGGCTCGCCGCTTCGGCAGGCGCGGGAATCTCCATGGGTTTTGCCGAGGCGCTGTCCGATGATGGGCAGCTGAGCGGGCGGGGTCGGCCGCTCATTCGTGGAATCGTCTGCGGACTGATGACCACCCTCGGAGGAATCGGCCACACGCTGCCTTATCTCATTCCCAGTTTTTTTACCGCGACGAGCGTTGCGGCCATCGTGGTCGTGATCGAACTCGCGGCGATCTCGTGGGTTCGCCACACCTATATGGATACGCCGGTCCTGTCCGCGGCGTTTCAAGTCATCGTGGGCGGCATCCTGGTTTTTCTCACCGGCATCCTCATTGGCATTTCGTAAATGATGGATAGCTGCCGCAGACGTTTCGTTACTTAACTTTCCGCCACTCCTTGCCTCTCCCTGCTTCCGCCGCTCATGCGCCATCCATCAAAGCGGTCGCTTCTGCCCGCCTCGAAGTATTGCGGGGAGTGAGCGCGATGGTCGTGGCGCTTTTCCACTGCTTCTTCCTCGTGCGCAGCGGACCGGTCGTTCACTTCATTCTCAACTCGCTGGCCAACGGTCGCGCCGCCGTGACGGTGTTTTTTGTTCTGAGCGGGTTTGTACTCGGTTTCAGTCTGCGCCGGGAAAAGGCGATGCACCCGGCTCTTGCTGCACGCTATGTCGGGAGGCGGCTCCGGCGCATCGTGCCTGCTTTTGCCGTGGCGGTGACCGCAAGCTGGCTCCTGCTGCGATTTATGCCGGACGCCTGGCATCGTGAAGGCGCGATTTGGTTAAACACGCTCTATCCCAATGGCCGCTCGTTAAGCGATTTGTGGATGAACCTCAGTTTCGCGAGTTCGTCGCTCAATGGAGTTACTTGGGCACTGCGATGTGAGCTTTTCGGGTCCGGTTTCCTTTTGCTCTGCTTGATTGCCGATCGGCGCGGACGGGGCTGGCTTCTGGCGCTTTCGCTCATCGCCGTTTCCGTCGCGGTCTTCCGCCCCCAAAATTCCACGCTCGTGGTGTTCCTTCCTTTTCTCGTCGGCTACTCTCTCCCGCTGATCATGCGGTGGTGCGGTGGGCCACCGCGGGTTCATGCTGTCTGGAGGCTCATATGTTACTTGTTTGGATTCATCCTGGTCGCCGTGCCCCGCAATTGTTTTGTGCACGAACCCTGGACGGTTCTTTGCGAATCGCTGGGCAGCTCTCTCCTCATCACGGCCGCAGCCTTTCTGACTGACGAAGGACAACATATCCCTCCCGCCTGGCTGAGGGCAATTGGGCGGTGGTCGTATAGCTACTATCTTTTTCATCCGATTGTCCTATTCTGGGGAGTGGCCTTTTGGTCGGTAACGCCCGCCGCCAGCTATTTAGAAAAGATCGGGATCGGCGGTGCGATTGCGGTCTGGCTCCTTTCATCTTTAATCACCTTTGCCGTCGCCGGGGTCTCGTATCGCTGGATTGAACTGCCTTTGATGGAGCGTCCGAAGCGAACGGAGATCAATGCTGTTCCAGAATAGCTTTTGCTTCTCCGTGCGTCATTTGCTATCTAATCTTCCTGGTTGTACGCTTGAACGAATCTTGGAGCCTATCTTCGCGTCATCTGTTCGCCCCTTTTCCCATCATACATGAATCCACCTCTCGCCCCCGACTCAATTCTGCGAACCGCCTTTGGCTTCTGGCATTCCAAGGTCCTGCTCACCGCCGTCGAATTCGGCCTTTTTACGAAGCTTGGCGATCAACGTCTTACCGGTGAGGAGCTGGGAACAAAATTGCAGCTTCATCCGCGGGGTATCGCCGATTTTTTCGATGCTCTCGTCGCCATGAAGTTTCTTGAACGCGACGGTAATGGGCCTCAGGCGAGGTATTTCAACACCCCGGAAGGTGAGTTATACCTGGATGAAAACAGCCCACGCTATATCGGCGGCATCCTTGTCATGCTCAATGCGCGGCTCTTTAAGTTTTGGAACGATTTGCCCGAAGCACTGCGCACGGGTCAGCCGCAGAACGAAGTAAAGCACGGACAAAAAAATATCTTTGAGGAGCTTTACGCCGACATTCCCAAGCTAGAGCAATTCATGGGCGCAATGACGGGGCTGTCTCGCCTCAACTTCGAGGTGTTTGCCGAAAAGTTCGACTTTTCAAACTATCAAACGCTATGTGATGTCGGCGGCGCCACCGGCCTTCTGTGTACGGAAGTCGCCAGGCGACAGCCGCATCTTCGTTGCACGAGCTTTGATCTGCCAGCGGTTGAGCCAATTGCGAAGAAACATATCGCCGCGGTTGGCTTGGAAAGCCGCGTTGTGACTGCTGCGGGCAGCTTTTTTAGTGATCCGCTGCCCAAAGCGGATGTGATTACGATGGGCATGATTTTGCACGACTGGAATCTCGAGAAAAAGATGCATCTCATTCGCGCGGCTTACGATGCATTGCCGCCCGGCGGTGCTTTTGTGGCCATCGAAGCACTGATCGATGATGCCCGGCGCGAAAACGTGCAGGGTCTGCTCATGTCGCTCAATATGCTGATCGAGTTTGGCGATGCTTTTGACTATACCGGCGCGGATTTCCGTGGCTGGTGCAGTGAGGTGGGATTCAAGCGCTTTGAGGTGATTCCGCTGGCTGGTCCTTCGAGCGCAGCGATCGCCTACAAGTAACGATATGAGCAAGTGGAAGCTTTTCTTTACCTCCTTGTTTCTCACGACGGGAGTCCTTCTGACGGAGATGTATCTTAATCGTCGGCCAGTGCCCAAAATACCGGTTTTGGAACAAATCACGGGAAAGATATTCATTACTTCTCAACTCGCGCCCAAAGACGTTCTCTATGTCAGAGGCCGCGGGATTAAAACCATCGTCGATATGCGCCCGGATGGTGAAGTGGACGGCCAGCCATCGTCCGAGGAAATTTCATCCACTGCGGCGAAAATAGATATTGGCTTTCACTATATCCCGGTGCCGCACGAGAGTATTCCGGAGAGTGCAGTAGAGGAGTTGCATCAGGTGCTGTCCAAGGAGGCCACGCCCGCACTGCTTTATTGCCGCACGGGCCGCCGTGCGGTGCGGCTCTTCGCTCTGGAGGAGGCTTCGCGTGCCGAAGGCCCGGATGCCGCTGCCATCCAGGAAATGGTACGCAAGGCAGGATTTTCCGCTGATGATCTAAAGGAAGATATCAACCGGCGAATTTCCCATCGATCGGATTCGCAACCCATAAAACAATAATGCAAGACGATGCCTCTGACATTTCCAGCGTCGCGCCGCGGCCGGAGCAAGCCTCAAAGGTAGGTGAATATATTCTCTCCGTCGGAGTGATTATTCTTGGCATCATTGTGGGAGCAATTGCCGCCGTAATCATTGGCGGCGCATTAGGCTGGCTTCGATTTGTATGTTGAGTTCTGGAGTGGGTTTGTTTGCATCTTGAAACCGACGCGGAGACTCTCCAAGGTCCACCCATGCAAGACCTCGGAAAACTCCTGGTGATCGCCGGCGCCATCGTCGTCGTCATTGGATTTCTTTTGTGGAAGACCGGCGGGCTGGGTCCGCTCGGGCGCATGCCCGGCGATATCACCATCAAAGGTGAACACTCGACGTTCTATTTTCCCATAGTTACTTGTATAGTCATCAGCATTGTGCTCACGCTTCTCAACTGGTTCTTCCGCCGATGAGCCAGGAAGACGAAAATGGAGAGCGGGAATTCACTCGGCGCCGTGCCTTGCGCCTTGTGCAAAAGCATTTTATGCAGAACCGCCAGCCGCGTCTTATGCTTTCCGGCATTCTCATTTTGACTGGCGGTGCCGGATTTCTCGCTTCGTTTGCCATGCTGAAAGCCGGCATCTTCAGGATGTGGTTGCGCTATCCGCTGGCGCTCCTTTTTGCCTGGGCGGTTTTTCTCGTGCTCGTCCGCCTATGGGCGGAGTTTGAGCGAAAACATTTTCAGTTGGAAGAAGAGGAGGCGTCCACCTTGATGGAAATCAGTGGCCCGGCACCCAATATCATGGGGGAAGCTCTCGACCAGGCTCTCAATCGCAATTACTCTTGGTGGGGCGAGTTTTTCGGCTGTGGCGACGGCGAAGGTTGTTTGTTCGGACTCGCAATCCTCGCCGGCTATTTCATCATCGCCACCACGATCGGGCTCGTCATTAGCATCCTTTCTGCCGCGCCCTTCCTCATCTCCGAGGTCTTTCTCGATGCCATCCTTGTGACGGCTCTCTATAAGCGGATGCGCAAACTGGATCGCAGTTCGTGGTTGCAAAATGCTGTCCGTCACACGATGGGCCCAGTTCTCTGGGTGGCATTCCTCCTTTTTCTCGCGGGAGTCGTTTTCCACGTCACCGCGCCCGAGGCCAAATCGATTCGCGGAGTCTGGCACCATTGGCAGCACGGTCCGCCGCCACCGGAACTCGAGAAAGTGGACTGATGCACCCAGTGGTGATCTATCGCCGAGGAGCATCATTCAAGTAACATAATTCCACGGCCATGTGAATTGAGCCCGCACAGGCTTCCGCTTTTTTACGTGTATCTCTATGCGGGCTTCACGACGGTCGCTGATAACGTACCGCGCACACGTCTCATCCCAATGTCCGGGACAACTTCTCTCACTATTGCCGTTTCGTAATCCATCAAGTGGGATTTGGAGCGGAGCGTGGCCTATGGAAGTGATTCAAAGCATGAGAATGCGCGAAGTGCACAAGAGTCGCTCCATGGCGTTGTGGCCTGGATGCTGCTTCCTCTGGAAATTAGCGCTGGATATCCGCTTTCATTCCCCCGACGCTTCGCACCGTTTTCCCATGAAGCAGAAAGTTGCCCTTATTTGGTTCTTCTTTGTCTCAGCCTTGTGCCTTTGTTGCCTTCCGGGCGCACAGGGGAAGACAGTCGTGATTGATGCCGGCCATGGCGGACATGATCGCGGTGGGATTGCTTACCAGCGATACGCCGAAAAAGAAGTGACACTGGACATTGCGCGGCGTTTGCAGAATCGGCTGCGGTCCGCAGGCTATGGCACGGTGATGACGCGCACGGACGATACGTTCATCGGATTGCGGGAGCGTTGCGCAATTGCGAATGCGCAGGGCAACGCCGTTTTTGTTAGCATCCATACGAATTCCGATCCGCGCGGCCACGGCATCGGCATCGAGACTTATTATTTTAGCAAGCAAAGTGCGCGGCTGGCAGAAGCCGTTCATCGCGAAGTTTTGCGGACTTCGGGCACGCCGAACCGACGTATTCGCAACAGGGGTTTCTATGTCCTGAGACACAATCGTCTGCCTGCGACGCTTGTGGAAGTCGGTTTTCTTACCAATGCGGTGGAGGGGCCGAAGTTGAATAATTCTTCCAGCTACCGAGAGCAGATTGCCGGGGCGATCGCGCGCGGAGTGCAGTCCGCTTTTTAGAGCATGATCTTAACTTGTGCAGAGATGAAGGCGCTCGAGGAGCGCGTCATTGGCGGCGGGGTGTCGGCGGAATCTTTGATGGATGAAGCGGGCGAGCAAATTGCCGATGCGGTTCAGCAGTTCTTTCCCGCACCCGGACTTTGCCTGGCCTTTTTTGGGAAGGGCCACAATGGGGGAGACGCTTTGGTCGCAGCGCGCCATTTGGGCGAGGCAGGATGGATAGTGCATCTCGTGCCGGCATTTCCGGAGGAAAAGTGGAGCGAATTGACACTCAAGAAATGCGGCGAAGCAGGGCGTTGCCAGCCTGGCTTGCCGTCAAAGCTAAGCGCAAAGCCCGGAAGACCCATCGTGGTGCTGGATGGGTTGCTAGGCATCGGCGCGACAGGCGATTTGCGTGATCCAATTCGGCACTTCGCGTGTACGATCAATACCCTGCGTCACAGCGTGGATGCGCGAGTGTTTGCCGTTGATTTGCCGACCGGGCTTGACGGTGATCATGGAAATCCTGCGCCGGATTGCGTTGAGGCGGATTTCACCCTGAGCATTGGTTTCGCTAAAAGCGGTTTGCTCGCGGATGAAGCAATCAATCACGTGGGTCGTCTCGCAGTGCTGCCGCTGGCGGCGCTCTCCGCCGCAGCGGGCGCGCCTGCCTCGGTGGAGAGTCAAGTAACGACTCCTGCAGGCCTCGCGCCGCTCCTGCCGCGCCGCCGCTTTGAATCGCACAAGGGAAACTACGGACGCATTGGCATTATCGCTGGTTCCCGTGGATTGACCGGTGCGGCCGTGATGGCGGCGTCGGCTTGCCTTCATGCGGGCGCGGGGTTGGTAAATGTTTTTGTGCCGGAAGAGATTCAATCGGTCGTTGCGGCGGTGGCACCGCCGGAGGTCATGGTGAAGCCGGTGAAATCCTACCTCGAAGTGTTCCGAGCCGGATGCGATGTAGTCGCGCTTGGCCCGGGATTGGGGACTCAGCGCGAGGAGGAAATTCTCGAAATCATTCGCGTGTGTGAAAGTCCCATGGTGATAGACGCCGATGGCCTGAACATGTTAGCCAGGCGGCTCGATTTGCTTAATCATTGCGCTGGGCCGCGCCTGCTCACGCCGCATCCGGGAGAGATGGCACGGCTCGATCCGGAGTCCAAGGAGCATTCGCGGTTATTCACGGTCGATACTTTTGTGAAAGCTCATCCGGTCACGTTGCTCCTCAAAGGTGCGCGGACGCTCATTGCGGAGCAGGGACGCCCGCGATCGTATAACACGACGGGCAATCCAGGCATGGCTACCGGCGGGATGGGCGATGTGCTCACGGGAGTATGTGCTGCGCTCGCCGGCCAGAAGCTGGCACTTTACGACGCAGCCCGTATCGGGTCATGGATCTGTGGGCGAGCAGCGGAGCTCTCCATCTCTCGCGGGCGGGAAAGCGAAGAATCGCTTTCCGCCACGCACCTTATTGCCTGGCTGGGCCAGGCGTTTCGCGAGCTGCGTGCCGGCTGCTTTTGACGCACCGTCGCGAGCGCAAACTTCTTTACATGATTTGGATGAACGCCGCCTTGCGCAATTTCGCCAGCCACTTCTCCTGCGCCTTCTGTCGCTCTTCCTGCAGGAGCGCTTTTTGAATTTCGTCGTGCACCTGGGCAAAGGAGCGCGTTACTTGTGATTTGCGGGCTTCGCAAAAAAGCAGGTAGTAGTTTCCGGCTTGCTCCACGATCTTGCTGACTTCTCCCGGCTTGAGGCTGAAAGCCACTTTGGAAAGGCTTTCGTTCAACGTGCGCCGGCTGATCCAGCCCCAGTCACCCCCTGACTCCTGCGTGCTGTTATCTTCCGAATAAAGCCGCGCCAAGTCTTCGAAGGCTGCGCCGCCGACGATTTTCTGGCGAATCTCCTCGATCGTTTTGCGTCTGGCATCGCTTTCGCCCTCTTTTTTGATCACGATCATGCGCAGCTTCAGCTGCTCCTCGGTCGTGTATTGTTCGATATTTTGGTGATAAAACTCCGCGATTTTCGGTTCCGGGATGACGGTGTTCGCCTTCACCTGTTGCGAGCGCATCGCCTGCACGATGATGGAGTTCATCTGGTCTTCGCGGAAGCGATCGAGAGTCCAGCCCTCCGCGGCCAGCGTGCGGATAAAGGCCGCGCGGTTTCCACCGAATTCATCACGGACAATCGAATCCACGCGCTCATCCACCACGTGGTCGGGAATGTTCGCCCCTTTCTCCTTCATCTTTTTGAATTCCTGCAGGATGAGCTGCCGGTCGATGAGATCATTCACCGCCTGGAGGCGGATCTCCTTAATCTTCTCGTTCAGCGCCTCTCCCTTAAACTGTTCGCGGGCCGCTTTCTCTTTCGCACCGACGACCATGCGCACCTGCGATAAAGTAACAACATCTCCATTCACTTTTGCGGCGATGCCGTCCAATACATCCTGGCCGTGTGCGGCAGAAAGGATTGCGCCGCACCATGCGGCGGCCAGACCAGGAAGTAAAAAGCGGCGGACAAGTGAATTCATGAAGCGAAGCGGCATTGGAAAAAACCTGCAAAGAGTAGGGTCCTTCCCGGGAAAGTCAATGGCAAGGGGACGGCGGCAGGCTGCGCCTAAAGAAGGATGCGCCGAAGGTTTGCACACATGCGAAATGCGCTCCATAAAACCTGGGTGATCCTTTCCGAGTGGTGAGTTGTGTTCCACCGGGAGATGGCGAAACACTTCACATCCAAATGCTCGACGATATCGAACGCGTGCTTTTTCACGAGCAAACCATCCTTTCCCGGCTGGATGCGCTCGCTGCTCAGATCACCGCGGATTATCGCGGAAAAGAGTTGAGCGTGATCAGCGTGCTCAATGGCTCGCTCATCTTTGCGGCAGATCTCTTGCGGCGCATTCCGCTTCCCTTAAAGCTCGATTGCCTTTCCATCGCTTCGTATCATGGCGCCACGGAAAGCAGCGGAGCCGTCAATTTTCGCCAGCTCTCGCTTCCGGATATCACTGGGCGGCACGTGCTGATCCTCGATGACATCCTTGATACCGGGCGAACCCTGCACGCCATTTGTGAAAAACTTCGGGCGGAGACCCAGCCGCTTTCCGTCGGGATTTGCGTGCTTTTGCGCAAGGCAAAAATCCGTGCCGCGGAAATGGAAGCGGATTACGTGGGGTTCGATATCGCCGATGAATTTGTGGTGGGCTACGGTCTCGATTACCAGGAGCGTTTCCGGAACCTGCCTTTTATCGGGGTGCCGCGAATCAGTGGCGTTTCAGGTTGATGAAAAGATTTATCAGCGGGAATTGACAGTTTATCCAGCGGCGTCCACACTGCGCGTATTATGGATCCCACCCAGCAATCCATGGACTGCTACTACGTGATGAAGGAGGGCGATATCCTTGGGCCGTACCGACGGGCCGAGCTTGAGGCTGGCTTGGCGGATGGGCGGTTCACGGCAGGCACTTTTGTGCAGCTCGATGGTTACCCGATATGGCAACCCTTGGGGAGGGTGCTGGAGGGAGCGGCAGAAGAAGGGACAGGGGCGAATGCACCAGATTGGGCGACGATTCTCACTTGGGCCTGGCGGCGGGTGCGTTACCACATGGATGAACAATCCGAGCGCGCCGGAGCGGTCTGCCTCGCTCTGGGAACGGCGGCGTTGCTGCTTTCCAATTGGCCATTTGTTTTTTGGGTTCCGTGCTTTGTGGCGGCGACGGTTGCCGCAGTCGCGCTGCTCATGCGGCAGCGGACTTCCCCGGCGCTGATGATTCTCGGCGGGGTGGTGTGTATTCCATTGATTTTCCTCGTTTTTGGGCCGCACTTCAATTCCAGGCCCGAGCGGGCGGGAGTCGTGGAAGTGCCTGCGACCGTGGCCGAACCGCCGGCTGCCGTGCCCGTAGTTGCAGTGAAGCCAAGCACACCGCCGCCGCTGCTTACCCCTGCGAAAGCGCCAACGCCGGTTGCCCAGATTCCTCCAGCGACACCGTTTCCGAAACCTGAAATCGCGATTCCGGCATTGCCGCCTGCGGCGCCGACCAAGCCGGAATTTCCTCCGCTGCCACCTGCTGAAGGGCCGCAAGCCTTGCCGCCGGCGCAAAC
>OUNM011076897.1_pt1 | contig 11304 bp, 6 predicted proteins | sample 1769961 | NCBI WGS metagenome assembly OUNM01 (sample SAMEA3914820, study PRJEB12502) | metagenome | biome: forest; material: soil | place: USA | collected 2012-03-12 | depth 0.3 m
GAAGACTCCGCCCAATGCAATTTCACCGGCGGCGCGCTGACCACCCTCACTCCCTGCGGCGCCTACCAAGGGCTCTTCCGAATCAGCGAATACGACTGCGCCAAGTCGCAGCCGACCCGCGGGACCGGCGGGCCGAACGACAGCATCTTCATCCGAACGACGTTCAACCGGGACACCGGCGTCCTCGGCGCGGCCGAGAACATCGCCGCGGTGATCGAGTACTCGTCCACGTTTCTTCACCCCACCCCGACTGACCCGAGCAGCTGCTTCCGCAACGGCACGCTCGATACGACGAGGCCGGGTTGCGCGGATTTCACCTGGCGCGCCTTCCTCAAGCACCAGAAGAGCGAGACGCTCCAGTCCTTCTTCATGCTCGTCCCGCCCGCGTTCGCTTCGGTCGATCTGACGGCCGGCACGGGAGGCGGGGGCGTGGCCACGCGGCAGATCATCTTGCCCTTGTCGGCGGACCCCGCGCTCAGCGTGTTTCAGCTCAGCCGTATCAGCGGGCTTTCGACAGACAATCTCTTCACGTCGACTTGCACGGACGGAAACACGAGCGGCGGCACCGAGCCGGCGAACTCGCCTTTCTGCGCGGGAATGGTTTTCTACTCGCTCACCTTTTTCAGGATCTAGGAAGTAAACGATGCGTATGCAGCCCGAAAAAACCCGAACCCGAAGGTGCAGAGTGGCGGCAGCGCCCTTTCTGGCGCTCGCGTTCGGCTCCGGCTGCCTCAGCGTCAAGGATCCCGGCACCGCGAAGGACACCTACGTCAACCCCGTTGCCCAACAGCAAGAAGCCGCAAAGCAGATGCCCGGCGCGCGCATTCGTTTCTATGCATCTGATTTCTACACGTTGACCAGCCCGAGACCCGACAGCAACTGCGCCGGAGACGCGCGCATCTATCGGGACCCGCTGTCCTACGCCGCGTTCGATGCCAACGCCATCGAGCCGACCGAGACGATCAAGCCCTCCTTCATCCGAAACATTGCTGTCGACGTCACTGACGCCAACTTCAGCAACTCGCAGAACCTGGCGAGCCGCTGCTCCTACGTCGACACGCCGGAAGCCCCGCCCAGCAACGCCTGCGCCATCTTCGATCGCGCCGCGATCACGGGGATGCACGCGGGCTCGCTCTATGACACCGGGTTTTACCTATTTCAGGACAGCGAGTGCGCGAACGCGAGTCCCATCGCCAGCAGCGACCCGGCCTCCAATCGCCTGCTCGCCGGCGCAGCCTACATCGACCTCGACCGCTCCGGCATGGGCTCCAACGAAAACCTCCTGCGTCACGTGACCTTCTTCCCGCTCGGCCCCGCCAACCAGGCGCCCTCGCGAAACCTCCTGAGCGCGACCGAATCGCCTTACTTCCGTATCCACCTTCAGCGAACGGGGCTCAAAGACTCCGACATCCGCTTCGAGAACCAACCTCGTTACCTGCATTACTTCTCTGACAATTTCGCCAAGGTCGTCGACACGATTTCCGTGCTCGCGCCGCCCGCGGGCCAGCCCAAGGAGGAGTCGATCCTGCTTCCCGTCTCCATCGACAAGACCATCGATCGTATCCTGATCGAGCGCTACTCGGGCTCATCTTTTCTCGTTGAGGCCAGCCTCTACAGGCTGGGAAATCGATGAGCGAATCCGCGAACTTGAACCGCCTACGCTCCGGACACCGCCCAGCGCCTCGACAGCGGGCGAAGCGCCATGACCTCAACGGGTTGCGAGTCCAGAGGCTTTTTTCGGCTCTATTTCGTCGAACTTTTGGTCAGCTGCCCCGACCTTCGACAGGCCAATCCCCAATGAAATCGCGGCACGATGATTTTTCGCATGTCGCTTGCAACGTAACTCCTCAATATACAAAGGGGGACCGTTTGCGAAGGGGTACGTTCGGGATCGCCGTTCTCGCGACAGCCATCAGCCTGCTCGCGGCCACGGGATGCAATAACAAGCGCTTCGATCCGAAGAAGGGCGGAAGCAACCTCGGCGTCCTGCTCAACGGCAACGAGTCGACCAGCTCGCTCGTCGTCAGCCAGATCCTATTCACCAACGCGAGCCCCGATACGAGCATCGACGTGATCGGCGACGGCACCGGCCAGATCTACTCCACCTGCGGCGACGCGGCGAGCTCGGGCGTCACTCGCTGCGGCTGCGTCTTCACCTACGATACGAACTCCAACACGACCGAGTCGTTCGAGCGCCCGACGACGTACGTCGAGAACAATCTCATGCGCTGCGATTACACCGGCATTCCGGTGTACGTCACGACCGTCAAGATCCATATCATCGACCACGGGACGGATCAGGCGACCTCGGACATCGACTTCAAGCTCTCGGGCGGCTCAGTCGCGCTCGATCCGACCGATCCAAGGACCTTCGTCCGGGTCCGCCGCTACCAGTGCCGCGACGTTTACGAAGTCCCGAACATGCTCGACAACGGGGTCTACGACCCTCTGCAGTCCGAAGACATCCTGGCCACCTATCCTCGCAACTACTACGGCACCAACTTCTTCACTTCGATGAACTACTACACGGGTACCGACAAGAAGAACTACGAGTGCGAGTTCAACGGCGACAACAGCGCCAACACCTGGGTGAGCTACGGGATCTACAGCTCGGCACCCGACCCGGACGCGGCGGATCCAACCAACTCGGCGGTGATCTTCTCGACCAGCTCATCCGATGTCTCGCGCTACCAGTTCTACGTCGCACGCCAGCCTGCGGGCCGCTTCAGCGCCCCGATCAACGCGATGACCGCACCGGAGCTTCCGACCACCGTCGGAAACACCCAGCTCCCGCCACCCATCGGCTACGGCGTCACGCCCACCGCCTCGGGCACCGGTCGCGAGACCTGCCCGGCCGACGCCGATGCCCCGTCGGGCTTCGTCTGGAAAAAACTCTGGCTCTTCGAAGCCAATCTCACCCCACGCAGCTACATCCGGTCCAGCACAGGCATCTCGGCCATCCAAAGCGCGATCTGCAACCCGGGCATCTACAAAGACACGGCCAGCGCCGCCACTCCGGTCACGATCTATCCCCAATGCGGCGATAAAGGCGTCGGAGGCCTGTATAACCTGACCAGCAGCGGCCCGCTCTACAGCCGGCTCTTGGGCAACCTGGTCTGCGTCAACGTCTTCCCGAGCGATCAGAGGAGCGGAAATGGGGTTCCGCTCCAGGCGGATCGCTGGGTCCCGACGCGCGTGGATCTCAATGACGCCGCCAACGGCACCTGCGACTCTGCCGCGGGAAGCGCGATGAACGTCTGCCCGAAACTGGACAAGAACACCTCGGCTCCGAAACTCGTGGCCGGGACCTCGGGCTCCGCGCCTTACGACGACCAGATTTCCACTACCCAAGTCGATACCGACGGCACGCGAAAGGACTACGTCTTCGTCGTGACTCCGCCGACGGTCAACTCATCCGACATGGCGGGATCCGGATTCCAGCAGTACAAGCCGCTGACTTACTTCCTCTCGAGCGACTGCGACGCCGCCCGCGCGAAGATCGGCTCCTGCGTGACCTCTCATCAAATCACTTACACGCTCAAGGACACGTCGGTCGAGGTCAACTCCAACGTCAAGAACAAGGCATTTCCGGTCTGCGTACTGCAGCCGAAACCATGATCCTGGGATAATATGAGGCTAATGAAAGGAAAAACCAGCGTCTTACTCGGTCTCGTGACGATCGCCCTGGCCCTCGCGGGTTGCAATCAGGTGCGCAAGCCGGCGAAGAACACGACCGGCACGATCACCGACCCGACCGTAGCTCCCAGCTCGACTGCCGCGGGCGACACTTACGTGGTTTCGAGCATCGGCCTCGACGGAAGCGGAAACTTCAGCATTCTCCTCGATACCAAGCGCTCTCCTGGCTCCCTCCGGAGCCACTGCGACCCTCAAGGCGCCAAGCCTTGCGTCTGCACTTTCGAATGGACAGAAATCAACAACACCAGCGGATCGACCAGCGTTAAACGCTCCGGCACGAGCGTGATGACCGTGGCCCAGCCGGCCGCGGCGTCTTGTCCGCCGTTCCAGGCGTACAGCACCGAGATCAACGACGGAACCCAGCTCAAAATCTCGATCGGCCCCGGCCCCGGCAATCCCGATGTCTTCACCTCCGTTCCCTTCAACTACAATAAAGGGCAATCCAATCTCACCGGCGCCTTTCAGGCGGACGGGGTCTATTTCGACAACATCCTTCACTACTCCTGCTACTTCCAATTCCAAAAAGGCTCGATCAAGAGCTACATGTATAAATACCAGAACCCGAACCCCACGAGCGCCAACACCGAGTCCACCGACGCGCCGTCGGCCAGCCGCTTCTGCGTCACCAAGGCCTTTAATCTCGACGGCACCAGCAACGCGGATGATCCGAACTGCATTAAGTCGACGCTCACGCCGTCGGCGCGCGCGTATTACTTCAACCTGTTCATCCCGGAGACCGAGAAATCCGACATCAACCAGGGCAATGCGGTCTACACTTGCCCCTTCGTCAAGGATACAGCCGAAACCCAGACTAACGCCCCCCTCAAGGCGTGGCCGCTCGACAAGACCTTTGCGCTCGCCGTCACCTCCACCGGAAACTACACGGTTCCGATCGAGGGCTACAAGCGCCCCACAGTCGCGGGCCAGGCCTCGAGCTCTTCCTGCCAGGATCGCCTGAACGGAACCGCCAGCTCGACGTCCTCGGATGATAAAGGCACGACTCTCTTCAACGGCTGCATGGGTTTCGCGGCCCGTCCCAACTCAGACGGGAGCTGCCCGCTGCTTCCTAACGGCACCAATGGCCAGACTCGAAGGACCTACCGCCTGCGCCGGTACATGGCCATCTATCCGCCGGTCTTCGATGCCGACGGCTACAAGCGCCAGGAAACGCAGATGCGCGACTTCATCTACATCATCGACCGTCCGCTTACGAGCCCGGTGCCTGCGGATCCCCTGAGCTACTCGATGCTGGGACCTAAACCCTGCCCGTACGCGTTCTTCGATGCGGCCGCGATGACCAGCAGCGCTAACCCACCGATCAAACAATACACCGCGACCAACAGCAACTCTTGGAACGGCAGGTACTCCGACGGGTCCACTTTCAATCGAAACATCGACAATCTCCAGTTTCCGAACACCGACTCCGCCACGAGCTGCTCGGCGATGCTTCCACTCGTCAACTCGACCAAGACCCTCGTCTCGGTCGTCACGATCAGCGACAGCAACCCGAACAGCGGAAGCTCGGTCGCCCGCTCCCTTCAGACCGTCTACATCCGACCGAGCGCACCCTGGTATCCGCATTACGAAGAGGACACCGACTTCCTCGCCTGCGCGCCGCTTGCCGACACCGACAATAGCGACAAGACATTGGGCTACAAAGAAGCCCCGATCCACATCACCAAGAATAACATTACCAAGAACCAAGCCTGGTGCACTGAAGCTTATCCCTCCCAAAACGACAACATCAGCGCGATGGAAGGCTCCGACTACACCGGCGTGATCCCATTTACCTCGCACGTCGTGAAAGGCGTCACGGGAGGCGTGGACTGCAAGGCCGTCAAGATCGGAACTAGTGGCCGCGAATATCACTCGGCGTCGGTCAGCTGGGCAGACGGCAAGTCCCGCGCCGCGACCTGCGACCGAAGCTATGCCTCCGTCGGGCTCGACAAAGGAACGCCGCCTCTTCTCGCCCCGTCGGCTGACGTCGAGAACGTCCTTGCCCAGGACTCGAGCTACCAATGCCTGGTTTCGTTCGACAAGGACTCCGTGAAGACCGCCCGCTTCGCCCCCTCCGAAGGCTGCTGCGGCCTGAGCGTCCCGGGAGATGCGAGATCGACCGCCCACGTCGAACCGGGCTACTGCAAGACTCCCAAATACTGATGCTCCGACTCACGATCCCCATCGCGACTTCCGGCGAACCGAACGAGCACGAGGACCTGCGCGTGCTTCGCGCCTTGCGCGCCGAAGCGCCCTCGCTCAAGGACCTGAGCCGGGCCCAGCTCAAGCGCTGGCTCAAGGACGGCGTCGTTCAAGTGCGCCGCAAGGGATCTGAGCTCGTGATCGAGTATCAGGGCGCGCTCGAGACGGCTCAAGAGTCGGTCGCAGAAGTTTACGTACCGATTCTCTATGAGGACTCCGAGCTTCTTGTTCTGAACAAGCCCGAAGGCATCCCCTCCGCGCCGGTCCGACCGATGGAGAGCGGAACCGCGCTCGCCGCCGCACTCTCTCATGCGCCGATGATCTCGCAAGTCCCGGGCCTCTCCGAGCGCGAGCCTGGATTGCTTCACCGACTCGATACTCGCACGAGCGGCTGCCTCGCCCTGGCCAAGACACCCGAGTCCTTCGCGCGCCTTCGCGAGGCCTGGAAAGCAGGCCACGTGCGAAAGACCTACCGCGCAGTCGTCCGACTGGCCGACCCGAGCGCCTACGACCGGATCGAGCGCGTGAGCTACGGCCGGGAGCTCTTGATCGACGCACCGCTTGCCCACGACAGCAAAAGCAAGAAGCGCATGATCGCGCTCACGCGCGGAACCCACGACGATTATCGCCAAGAGCGGCAGATGCGCGGAAAGCCCCTTGCGGCCCGGACCTGGATTCGCGGCGCGCGAGAGCTATCGGCCGGACGCTGGGATCTCACCGTCGAGATCGAGACCGGAGTCATGCACCAGATCCGCTGTCACCTTGCTTCGATCGGCCTGCCGATCGAGGGGGATCGGATCTACGGAAACGCGCCCCAGGCGGCCTCACGCATGATGCTTCACTCCTGGAAGCTCGAGATTCCGACGGCACGGGGCGCGCGAATTCTAGTGGAGTCGACGCTACCCTGGATCTAGCGCCCACCGAGCCAACGCCGACGCTCGGGCTCGGCCTTAGTCCTGGCGCCTCCGAATTTTTTCCGGTGTTCAAGAATTACCGAATCGAACCAGCAAAAAGCCCCGCGAGCGGTGGTTCACCCGCGGGGCTCGTGTGTGGTTATGAAACGGTACTTCCCTGGACTAACCTCTATGACTCAGCTGCAGCCCATACTGTTGCCGCAGTTCAAGCATTTGTAGCAGGCTCCGTTGCGAACGGTCGTATGCCCGCAGCTATCGCAAGGAGGCGCATCGCCCATCATCTCGGCGAGATGCCCGTTCACGCTATCCGGAGCAGCCGCCAGAGTCGCGCCCGCCGAAGGCAGCGACACCGCCGACGCGCTCGGCGCCTTCGACGGATCCGAGTTCAGATCCACTGACGGCTTTACCTGCACGAAGTCCGTGCGCCCCAGGTACTCGAGCCCGAGCACGCGGAAGATATAATCCACGACTGAGGTCGCGAGCTTGACGTTCGGGTGGCCATCCACCATCCCGGCCGGTTCGAAGCGCGTGAACGTGAACTTATCCACGAACTCCTTGAGCGGCACCCCGTATTGGAGGCCGAGACTCACGGAGATCGCAAAGCAGTTCATCATCGAACGGTAGGCGGCGCCCTCCTTGTGCATGTCGATGAAGACTTCGCCGAGCTGCCCATCGGCGTACTCACCCGTGCGAATGTATACCTTGTGGCCACCCACGAGAGCCTCTTGCGTGAAACCGCGGCGCTTGGCCGGGAGCTTCGCACGAACGGGCTTCAGCTGCGCGCCCGCGGCGACCGCTGCTGCGGCCGCTACGGCTGGAGCGGCGACGGCCGTTACTTCGGCCTTCGCTTCCGCCTTCTCTTCCTTCTTGCTATCCGATTTCGTCGACAGCGGCTGCGAGAGCTTGCATCCGTCGCGGTAGAGCGCCACGGCCTTGAGACCGAGCTTCCACCCCTGATAGTAGATGTCCTGAATCTCTTCGACGGTGGTTTCGTTCGGGAGATTGACCGTCTTGGAGATCGCGCCCGACAAGAAAGGCTGGGTCGCCGCCATCATGCGGACGTGGCCCATCGGCGCGATGAAGCGCGTGCCCTTTTGACCGCACTTGTTGGCGCAGTCGAAGACGGCCAGGTGCTCGGTCTTCAGATGAGGCGCGCCTTCGACCGTCATCGTTCCGCAGATCACCTCGTTAGCCTTGGCGATCTGAGCCTCGGTCAGCCCCGCCCAGCGCAGGAAGCTGAAAGTCGGCTTTTTGCTCTCCGCCTCCGAGACGCCGATGCGCTTGAGCAGCTCGTCTCCCAGCGTATAAGCCGTGAACGCGCTTGAGAGCTCGAAGGTGCCCGGAAGCGTCTTCTCGATCTTGGCGATCTCGACGTCCGTGAGCCCTTTGGCCTTGAGAAAGCCCCTATTGACCTCGCACGCGCCGTCGAAGCTCATCGTTCCGAGCACGTAGCGGAGGATATCCTCGATCTGGGTCGCCGAGTACTTGAGATTGCGCAAGGCGGCCGGCACCGATTGGTTGACGATCTTGAAATAACCGCCGCCGGCGAGCTTCTTGAACTTCACGAGCGCGAAGTCGGGCTCGACGCCCGTCGTGTCGCAGTCCATGAGAAGGCCGATCGTGCCCGTGGGCGCGAGTACCGTCACCTGCGAGTTGCGGTAACCGTGGCGCTCGCCGAGTTTGTAAGCCAGCTCCCAGTCCTCGCGCGCTGCCTCGATGAGCTCCTTCGGTGCTTTGGACTCATCAATCTCGTAAGCGGCCCGGCGATGCTTGTCGATGACCTTGAGCATCGAGTCGCGGTTCTTGGCGTAACCGGGAAACGCGCCGAGCTCGGCGGCTTCTTCGGCGCTCACCGCATAGGCCCGACCGCACATGATCGCGGTGATCGCGCCGGCCCAGGCGCGACCTTCGTCGCTGTCGTAAGGGATGCCCTTGAGCATGAGCATCGTGCCCAGGTTCGCGTACCCCAGCCCCAGCGGGCGGTAATCATGCGAATTCTGCGCGATCTGCTGCGTGGGATAGCTCGAGAGGTCGACCAGGATTTCCTGCGCGATGATGAAAATGCGGCAAGCCTTGCGGAAGGCCTCGACATCAAAAGAGCCGTCGGCTCTCATGAACTTGACGAGGTTCAAGCTCGAAAGGTTGCAGGCCGTATCGTTCAGGAACATGTACTCCGAGCAGGGATTGGACGCATAGATGCGATCCGTATCCAAGCAGGTGTGCCAGTCGTTGATGGTCGTGTCGTACTGCAGACCCGGATCGGCGCAGGCCCAGGCGGCCTCGGCGATCATTTTCCAGAGGGTCTTCGCTTCGTAGGTCTGCGCGACCTTGCCCGTCGTGCGCTCGATCGTGTCCCATTTGCCGCCGGTCTCGACGGCGTGCATGAACTCGTCGGTCACGCGGACCGAGTTATTGGAGTTCTGGCCGGCGACCGTGCGGTAAGCATCGCCGTTGAAATCCGAGCTGTAGCCCGCGGCGATGAGCGCGGCGACCTTCTTCTCTTCCCGCTGCTTCCAGGTAATGAAATCAGCGATCTCGGGGTGGTCCATGTCGAGACAGACCATCTTGGCTGCGCGACGGGTGGTGCCGCCCGATTTGGTTGCGCCAGCCCCGCGGTCCAATACTTCAAGGAAGCTCATGAGACCCGACGAGAGGCCGCCGCCGGCGAGCTTCTCGGTCGCGCCGCGGAGCTTGGAGAAGTTCGAGCCCGTGCCCGAACCGTACTTGAAGAGACGCGCTTCGTTCTTGGCGAGCTGGAAGATCGACATGAGATCGTCATCCACCGACTGAATGAAGCAGGCCGAGCACTGCGGGTGCACGTAGGCGCCCTGGGTCTCCACCACGCGCATGGCGATCGGATCCCAGGCGAAGTTTCCGCCCGAGCCGTCGATCTTGTACTCGTGCCAGAGGCCCAGGTTGAACCACACGGGCGAGTTGAACGCGCCCATCTGATGAATCAGGAGAAACGAAAGTTCTTCCTCGAAGACTTTGGCCGTCGGCGTGTCGAAGTATCCGGCCTTCTCGCCTTGGACAGCGATCGTGTGCGCGACGCGCTTGATGACCTGGCGGACGGAGGTCTCATGGTTGGTCTCCGGCACTCCGGCTTTGCGGAAGTACTTGGAGACGAGAATGTCGACGGCGAGCTGGCTCCAGCCGGCGGGGACTTCGCAGTCCTTCATCTCGAAGACGGTCCTGCCGTCGGTGTCCTTGATTTTGGAGGTGGCCTTCACGTACTCGACCGCATCCAGAGGGTGGGTTCCCTTCTGGGCGAGAGCTCCAGTGAAATAACGCTCGATCGAGATCCCCTCTCCCATCACGCCCTGCATCGCAATCTGCTTGCCGGCGAGGGGTTTCGTCTTAAGGACTTTCTTGGATTTGCCGGCGGAGGTGGTTTGAGAGGGGGCTTCGTTGAGTCGTTCCGTGATTCGGTCCATTTTCAGTTCTCCGAACTGGTTGCATAGCATTTTTGTACTGCTCGATGTTCTAAGCCTGCGCCTAAACTGAAGCACTGTCAAAAGGGACCACTACCTATTGTGGTGTGCGCGTTGACGAACCCCAAGGGATAGCAAAGACTCAATGCGTTACATAGGCACCCCGATTGAGTTTTTTGGCATTCTCGCGACGCGGACCCCCTATCGGCCGGGCGCTTCACCGCACCGCAGAATCCGGGTTCGGTCTTGACCAAAAACAAATTTCTCGAAAACCGCACTGGGTGCGAATCTTCAGGGTCGACCTATAAAAATGGCCGGAAATTTAGAAACTCGAGCGTGAAATAAATACCTCGAAGCCGAAACAGGCTTTGGCGCTCGCAATTACTTCTTTACGAGCGCGGGTTCGCTCGGATTGCCGGCAACGGTGTTGTCAGAGGTGCTTGCCCCCTTCACCACGAGCGGTGACAACCCCATCTTCTCGCGCAGTCTATTGATCTGGTCCCGCGCGCTCGCCGAGATTTGACCCAGCTTCAGCTCTCCCGGGAGCTCGTTCACCTCGGCCGTAACCTGCTCGACTTGCGCCCGCAACTTGGCAGATTCAGGATTGTCGGGTGCGTGCTTTGCCAGCCACTCCCCGCTTCGCTTCAGGGTATCCAGCATCTTATTGGTGGCTTCCACGCCGCCTTGCACCTTCTCCACGCCCGTCCGGTAAGTGTCGCAAACCTTCTGTACCGATCCGGCGAAATCGGCGATGAGCTTCATGGGGGCGACGACGTTACCTAACGTCCCCCTGACGTCCCATTCGAACTCTGCGACGACCTTCGCGCCTAACTTGGCAGCTTCCCTCTCTACGGCCTTGTGTGCGGCGTACTCCCGGTCGTCCCGCTCATCGGCGCGCGCGAGCATCGCACTGGGCACGCCTAGCGCGAAAATCAGGAGAACGGAGATGCAGGTCGCAAGACGGCCCATAAACCTTCATATTAGCACCTCGCGCTCGAGCTGTCGGCTGTGTCGCGCCGGACACGGGGCGACCGCGCGTGTTGTAACCCATCGATTCTGACCTC
>OUNM011238321.1_pt1 | contig 11302 bp, 10 predicted proteins | sample 1769961 | NCBI WGS metagenome assembly OUNM01 (sample SAMEA3914820, study PRJEB12502) | metagenome | biome: forest; material: soil | place: USA | collected 2012-03-12 | depth 0.3 m
AGCTTGAACAGGGTCGACTTGCCGGCGCCGTTGGGGCCGATGACGCCGACGATGCCGTTGGGCGGCAGACGGAAGGTCAGACCCTTGAACAGGACCTTGTCGCCATATTCCTTTTCCAGGTCGGTGACTTCGAGCACGACATTGCCGAGACGCGGCCCGGGCGGGATCTGGATGGTGGCGAAGCTTTGCGCCGCGCGCGAATTTTCCTGTTCGCGCACCATGTCCTCATAGGCCGCCAGACGGGCCTTGGACTTGGATTGGCGCGCCTTGGCGCCGGACCGCACCCATTCCAGTTCCTTGGTGAGAGCGCGCTGGCGGGCTTCGGATTCGGACTGCTCCTGAACGACGCGCTTTTGCTTCTGCTCGAGCCAGCCGGAATAGTTACCCTCATAGGGCACACCCTTGCCGCGGTCGAGTTCCAGGGTCCACTTGGTGACCTGGTCGAGGAAGTAACGGTCGTGGGTGACGAGAATGACGCAGCCCGGGAAGTTTTCCAGGTGGTGCTGCAGCCAGGCGACCGATTCGGCGTCGAGGTGGTTGGTCGGTTCGTCGAGCAACAGCATGTCGGGCTTCGACAGCAGCAGACGGGCCAAAGCGACGCGGCGCTTTTCACCGCCCGACAGCTTGGTCACGCCCGACTCGTTGGGCGGGCAACGCAGGGCGTCCATGGCCATTTCGATGCGCGAATCGATGTCCCACAGGTCGCCGGCGTCGATCTTTTCCTGGAGGGCGTTCATCTCTTCCATCAGTTCGTCGCTATATTCCTCGCCCATCAGCCCGGCGACTTCGTTATAGCGGTCGAAGATCTTCTTTTCCTCGCACCAGTCGATGACGTTTTCCCAAACGGTCTTGCTGTCGTCGAGGTGCGGCTCCTGTTCGAGGTAGCCCATCTTGGTGCCGTCGGCGGCCTTGGCCTCGCCCGAGAACTCCTTGTCCATGCCGGCCATGATCTTGAGCAGGGTCGACTTCCCCGAGCCGTTGACCCCGACGACGCCGATCTTGGCGTCGGAATAGAAGCTGAGCCAGATGTTCTCGAAGACCTTCTTGCCGCCGGGATAGATCTTGGTCAGACCCTGCATCTGGAAAATATATTGTTGCGCCATGCGGCACCCTTCGATGTCAGACTGTGGGGGATTTTTTGCGTTGCGGCGGTTTAGCCAAAGGGCGCGCAAAGCTCAAGCCGCAATTTACCCCGCAAAGCGCAGGCATCTGAAAAGGCGCGTTGAAATCACCGGCGAAATAGGGTGAACATCGCGGCCGACCGGAGGGGACGATGGCTGATTTTCTGCTACTGATGCACGATACCGGCCTCGATGCCGGTGACGGTACGATCCTTCCAGCCATGTGGGACGCCTATCTGGAACGGCTGCAAAGCGCGGGCGTCATGCGCGGCGGCAGCCGCATCGCCGGCGGCGCCTGTTTCCGCAAGTCAGGCGAAGTCCCCGCGATCGCTGAACATATCGGCGGCTATATCAAGATCGAGGTCACCGACCTTGAAGCGGCCAAAGGGTGGCTGACCGGCAATCCGGTCTACGAACGCGGCGGTATCGTCGAAATCCGCGACCTGCCGCGCGACGCATGAGGTTGACCATGGACCGCAGACATATCCTCAAGGCCTCAGGCGCCGCCCTCCTCCTACCGCGCCTGGCGTTGGCCCAGTCTGCCCCCGCGCTTTTGCCCATCCGCTTCGACCCGAGCCAGATTTTCCGCACCACAGTCTGTCTGCGGCCATTTCGCGCCACCGGGCCGCGCATCGAGGCCCAAGCGCTGGGCCGCAAGATCGTCGTCCACAATTACGGTCATGGCGGCAGCGGCTGGTCGTTGTCCTGGGGCTCGGCCGACGCGGCGGTCAAACTGGCCATGCAGCATCACCCCAAACGCATCGCCGTCATCGGCGCCGGCGCCTTGGGCCTGACCGCTGCCGTTACCGCGCAACGCGCCGGGGCCGCCATCACCATCTACACAAAGGATCGCTTTCCCTTCGTGCGTTCGGCGCGGGCGACCGGCAGCTGGACGCCGGATTCGCGCGTCGCCAAGACCGCGGATGCCGCGCCCGACTTCGGCGACCGTTGGGAAGCCATGGCGCGCACATCTTATTCGATGCATCAAAGCTATATGAGCTTACCCGGCAATCCAGTCGAATGGGTTGATCAGTATTATCTGCATACCCAGAGGCCAGAATACGCCAATCTGCCGCCGCGCCCCGATCCCGGCTTCATCGAACTGGGCGATCGTTTGAACGACATCGTGCCGGGTTCACTGCCCGTGACCAATGACCAACATCCTTTCAACGCCGACCACGTCACTCGCGCCAATATTATGAGCTTCAACGTCGCCGACTATGCGCATCAGCTGACGCAGGACTTCCTCGAGGCCGGCGGGACGTTCGTCCCTGTCGAGTTCCACACCCCGGCCGATCTGGCGCATCTGCTCGAACACGTCATTATCAATTGCACCGGCTATGGCGCCCGCGCCCTGTGGGGAGACGAGACGATCACCCCGGTGCGCGGCCAGATCACCTGGCTGCCACCGCAGGACGGCGTGCATTACAGCTTCATCCACAAGAAGGTGCTGGTCCTGGCACGACGCGACGGTACGGTGGTGCAGGACCTCGGCCCCGACGACAATTTCGGCTTCGGCATCGACGATGAAACGCCGGACGCCGCAGCGGCCAGAGTGGCGGTCAGCCTGCTGAGCGACAGCTATCGGGCCTAGCCGGCGAAAACCGCAGTCATGATCTTTTCAAGGCCGTCACGATCGGTATCGTCGAAATTGTCGAAGCGTTCGGAATCGACATCGAATACGGCGAGAAGGTGGCCGTTTTCATCGAACACCGGCACGACGATCTCCGAATTGGAGCGCGAATCGCAGGCTATGTGATCGGGAAAAGCATGGACGTCGGCGACGATCTGGGTCTTGCCGGTCGCGGCCGCCGCCCCACAGACGCCCCGGCCGAAGGCGATGCGCAGGCAGCCGAGCGTGCCATTATAGGGGCCGACGACCAATTCATCGACACCTGTGACTTTCTTAACATCATCGACGACGTAAAAGCCGGTCCAGAACCACGACTTAAAGGCGCCCGACAGCAGCGACACGCAGGTTGCCATGCGGGCGATTTGATTCGGCTCACCGTCGAGCACGGCCAAAATATCACGCGTAACTTCCTGATAAATCTCGGCTTTACCGAGCCCTTCAAGGGAACTGAGCGCGGCTTCAGCCATGATTTTTCTCCTGACGCGGGTATTTCGGACACGTGTTGCGACCCAACCTGCCCGCTTCAGGCGAAACCGTCGTGTCACATCCCTCTGTTAACACTTTTCACTGGCCAAGCCAGAGCTTTTGACGCATGATGCCAGGTGATGGGGTGCCCCATCATTCTGGATTATGATCCATATTGTGTGCTTACGAATGAGCGCGGCAATCTGGCAACGCTTTCAGAGTTTGAAGGTCGCAGGGGGGGCCGACGCTTGACAGTCTTCATAATCCTTAACAATAGATTTATTAACCATATTTTTGCCGACATTGTCGGGGCGATTTCTGATGTCAGATAGTGACCAGACGGGATCGGTCCTGCGCCGGTTAAACGGTGTTGTAGGACGGGTCTTTAAGAAACGAGGGGGAGCCGTCCGGTTATGGGCGACGCTCGCACTCGGCGTTTGTGTCGCGCCCATGCTGTCGGCGTGCGATGACTGGGGGATTCACTGGTGGCACGGCGGTGAAGCCAATGGCGACGGCTTCCGTCCCTGCCCGCGGCCGCCGGAAGAATCGCAGATGAATGGCTTCAACGGCCAGGAACGCGAAATCCGCTATTACCGCCACCTCGCTTTCAACAACGACTTCTTCGCTCAGCTTGAGCTGTCCGACCGCTATGCCGCGGTCAACGCCTCGGACAAGAATATCGAGGATCCGATCGAATCGTCGGTGTGGCTGGTCATGGCTTTGTCCAATCCCGATGGCTATGCCCCGGTGCGTGGGACGCTTGATCCGCGTAACGGCAGCATGGGTTGGCGCTACGACAAGTGCCGCGAATACGAACGCAGCCACGCCTACAAGATGCTCGACAGCGAACTGTCGATGATGGACGCTTCCGAGCGCGACAAGGTACGCGACCGGGTGATCTACGTCATGTCGACCGAGGGCGCCGAAGGCTTCCGGACGCTCGGCCGGCTCTACGACAACCAATATGGGCCGATGGGCGAAAGCCCGAACAACCCGCAGGCCATCCGCGCCGAGATGCACAACCTGATCGACGGCCGCCCGAACGTCATCAACCTGTTCGAGCGTAGCGACGTCGATGCCTATCTCTATAACTATAAGGCGATGGAGACCGGCGACGTCAGCGCCTACGTGCTGCTGAAGGATTTCGAATCGAATCCCGAGCGCCGCCGTTACTCGTCCTTCGTCGAGGCCAAGGCCAAGCGCTGGACGGCGCCCTACGAATTTTATCCGCCGGATGCGCCGGCGGGTGGCGTGCCGCATTCCGACGAGGCGCGCTTCGACGACGCCGCAATCTATGCGCAGACGCGCATCGAGGAATTGCCGTGGGTCCACGTCAATCATGCTTTGCGCTATCTCAACCTGGCGAACGAAGACTGCCCCGGCCCCGATGGCGTGCCGAAGCAGACGATCGATGGCCTGCGCGCCATGCTCGGCATGCCGCTGGGTGACCGGGTGACCAATATGGATCGCATCCGCGCCATCCAGTTGGCCGCCGTCAATGGCGATGCGCATTCACAGTTGGTGCTGGCGGTCATGTATTCCGAAGGCGTCGGCGTCGCGGTTGACTATGCCCGCGCCTTCTACTGGTACCAGCAGGCCGAAAAGCAAGGCTCGCCGGAAGCGCGTTACGCCATGTCGACCTATTTCGACCTGGGCCTGGCCGGCGTCGCCGATCAGGACAAGGCCGAGGCCGTGGTCATGCAACTCGATTCGGCGCTGGCCGGCTTCAAGCCGTCGGCAACCCGGCTGGAAGCGGTGTTGGCCCAGGTGGCGCACAGCCCCTCCGCCAGCCAGTAAACGACCGGCTGCGGCCGGAGAACCTATTTGATGTGTCGCGGTCTGTACGGATAGCGGCCTGGGGAACGAAAGCATGTGGACGCGTAGAGACAGTTCCAAATCCTTCACCGCGCGGCCGGCGTCCGGCCTGGCGGGGATGGGGCTTGCCGTGGCGATGTCCCTGCCGCTCCTGGCCATGTCGCAACCGGCCGCTGCCGATCCGTTCCTCGTTCATGACAATACCGCCGCGCGTGTTAACTCGACGATCCGTCCCTGCTTCGGCATGCTGCTGGAGCCCGAAATGCGCTCGTGCGGCTATCGCCACGACGGCCCGCGCTACGGCTATTATGGCCCAAGCGGCCGCTATGACGCGACCGTCGATTGCGATCGCGCTCATCCCGGCTATGTCGAAGAGGTCGTTCGCCACATCCGCGACGGCGGCGTGCTGTATCTGCATGCCCATGAGCGTTCGTGCCAGGTCAGCCTGACGCTCAGCCGCTCGATCACCATCGTCGGCCAGGGCTATGGTCCCGACCAGATCCCGGCCATCGTCGCGCCGGACGGCCAGCCGTGCATCACGGTCGCGCCGACTGCCACCCACGTCGTGCTGAAGAACGTCTATATGTCGTCGCCGCGTGGCGAACAGTCGTCGTGCGTCACCGCCGCCGATTCGGAAGTGACGATCCAGGGCTCGGAAATCCGCTATCAGGGCGAAAAGCCCGCCGTGCTGATCGCCGGCGGCCGCCTCAACCTGATCGAAGCCTCGCACGTTATCGCCAAGACGCGCGGCGCCGCCATCGACGTCTCCAAGGCCCAGCTGCTGGCCGAGGATTCGGAAATTGCCACCACCGTCAGCGGCATCAAGGCGACCCTGACCGGCGACTCGCAGATTCAAGGCGTCAGCATCCAGCAACTGTCCGACTGGCATGGCTTCGACCGCGGTGAAAACGGCGTCGGCGTCGACATCAAACTCGATAGCGTCGATACCGTCGTCAATATGAGCGACCTGACCATCGCCTTCTTCCCTGATGCCGTCGTGCTCGACGGACCGGGCGAAGGTCTGCTGGCTCACAGCCTGCTGTTCCACACCGATCACGGCGTGACGACCTGGCTCGACAAGTCGCGCATCGTCGAAAACACGATCATCGCCGACGAAATCGGCATCAATGTCCGCGGCGGCACCGTCTATGCCGGCCGCAACGACATCGCCAACGTCCATACCGCCGGCCTGCTGGCCAGCGACACCGGCCGCATCCGCGCTGTCGACAACCGTATCGACCCGATGATGAATCAGTGCGAAACCCTGAAATGGGGTACGGTCGATCCGGCTGAGCGCACCTGCAAGCCGTGGTACCGCGGCTCCGAATTCGACGTGCCGGGCGATTCCGACGATCAACCGATGTTCGATCGCTTCTGGCCGGCGACCTATTACGAATCGCTGCGCAAGTTCTCGCGTCCGACCATGCCGCCGGTCGCCGCCGCAGCCCCTGCGCCGACGCCGTCGACCACCACGGCCCCGGTCGTGGCACCGGCGACGTCCAACGACATCAACGGGACGCCTGCGCCTGCAGCGCCGGCCACCACCGGCGACAGCTCAGGCCACAAGCACAAGCGCAACAACACCTAAGACCTTCAGGCGTGCCGCGGGGTAGCGGGGTAGCGGGCTGATCTGCCCCTTCCACGAACACCGAATATAAGAAAACCCCGGATCAACCGATCCGGGGTTTCTCATTATCGAATATCTGTAAGGCTTAGTAGCCGTCGGAAGAGCCGCCCTTGGAGCCCTTCTTGCTGCTACCCCGGCTGCTGCCGCTATCGTGATCGCCGCCGTAGAAGGTGCCGTCGGTAGCTTCAGCCCCCACCAGGGCGCCAGCGACTGCGCCGCCGGCAGCGCCCGAACCGCCCTTGGTGGCTACGGCGCCGATGACCGCGCCGGTAGCGGCGCCGATCGAGATGTTGTCAGTCCGGTTGGGATCGTCGAAGACCTGGGCCACAGAACCACCGATGACCGCGCCTTCTTCAGCACCCTTGGCGTTCTTGGTGACCGCCGCGCCGACGACCGCGCCAGCCGCCGCACCAATGACAACCGGGTTCGGGCCATAGGTGCGTTCGGAAACGTAATGCTCAGCCCCATTGGCGCCGCAGATGCCGGTCGCGTCGGACGAGTCTGGACGGGCTTCCATGCCGGCAGCCGTCTGCAGACCGCGGTTCTGTACCGTGACCGTCTTGTAGCCGTCGACGTTCATCATGTGGGTTTCGGTGCCGGTCGCCGAATCGTAGGTCATGACCTGCGGCGTGACACCGCGTTCGGACTTGTCGAGGCAGGCCTGGGCGACGATATTGGCGGGGATGATCTTTTCACGCCGTTCCGTCACACACCCGCTGAGGCCAGCGGCACAGACAGCCACACCGCCCAAAATGAGGATCGACGTCTTCATGAATTCCCCCAAATATGGTTAACAAAGCATAATCGCACACTTTGCCGCCCAAACAAAGTCTTGATTCCGCAAGGCGGCGAATCCTGAAGAGCGTCACCCGAAGGCCACGCATCACCGGCTTACGAACGCAACTGGCAGCCGAGAAATAGCCGCCGCAAAGCGCCCGAAAATCCCCCCAAAGGCGATTTTTACGCCCTCAGAGGCCCAATGCTTCGAGCTCGTCGTCACTGATTTCGTAATTGCCGTAGACGGCCTGAACGTCGTCGTCATCATTGAGCGCGTCGATCAGCTTCATCAGGGTGCGCACCGAATCGCCCGTCACCGCGTTGGTCGATTGCGGGCGCCAGACGATGGCGGTCGACTTCGGATCGCCGAGGATTTTCGTCAGATTTTCAGCGACTTCGCCGAGATCTTCAAAGGCGGTATAGATGGTGTGGCCGCCTTCGTCCTCATCGCCGTCGCCCGGATCGGTCTCGACGTCGGAGGCGCCGGCTTCGATCGCCGCCTCGAAAATGGCGTCGGCCGAACCGGCCTTGAGCGGATACTTGATCTCGCCCAAACGGTCGAACATGAACGACACCGAATTGCTGTCGGCCAGTTGGCCGCCGAACTTGGTGAAGTAGGAGCGGACATTGCCGGCCGAGCGGTTGCGATTGTCGGTCAGCACTTCGACGATCAGGCCGATACCACCCGGGGCGCGGCCTTCGTAGCGTACCTCTTCCATATTGTCGGCTTCGCCCGACGCGCCCTTTTTGATGGCGCGTTCGATATTGTCCTTGGGCATGGATTCGGCCTTGGCCATGGCCACGGCCAGGCGCAGACGCGAATTCATGTTGGGGTCGGGCATGCCCATCTTGGCGGCGACGGTGATGTCGCGCGACAGCTTGGAAAACAGCTTGGACCGCACGGCATCGGCGCGGCCCTTTTTATGCATGATGTTCTTGAATTTACTATGGCCAGCCATGGTCTGCTCGTATCTCGGTGTGCTCGTGTCCGGGCCGCCTACCCGCGCGGCGCCATGTTCAAATCAGGGCGCGGTTCTAGCCCGTGGCAAAGCGTTTGTCACCTCCCTGCGCGGGGCCGTGGATTGACAAAGGCTGATTTGCGCCGCCTATTCTCCGATAACGCTATTATCCGGGGAGGATCGCATGAAAAAATCGTGCCTTTGGGCAAGCGTCACCGCCATTGCCACAACCTTATCCGTCGCCGGCGTCAGCCAGGCGGGGATCAGCCTGCCGACGCCGGTCATCAAAAACGCCCAACCGCAAATGATCTATAGCGGTTCTCCAGGCTGGCTCGACCAAAACGGACGCATCGCCGTCGGTTTCTCCGGTGATCACCTCGGGCCGGATGGCGATTCTCATCCGGCCGATGGCGGCTATCTGCACGTCTACGTCAAAGCCGTATCGGCGACGGCCAGCAGCAACTGGATGCCCTGCAACGGCGGATCGTGCATTCTCTACGGCAACGAAGTGCCATCCGGCTTCCAGATGGGGCTCGATCCCAAGGTCTTCCTGCAGCCTGGCAACCATCTCCAGATCAAGCTGTGGGTGTCGCAAAACGCCGATCAGGCCAGCGATCCGACCAAGAGCCTGACCGCCAGCAGCGATTGGTCGGCGATCTACACGATCGATTCAGCCCCTCCGGGCGTCAAGCCGCCGGTCGCGCCGCCGGAAGTCCCGACGCTGTCGAAGGTGGCGCCGGTGTCGATCCAGGTTGGTCCGGGCACGACGCCGAACTGGACGATCCGCCTTTACGGCGAGCATCTGTGCGGCGGCGGCTATCAGGCCATTTTCGACAGCGATACGGCCAATCCAGTGGCGATAACAGAGCATTGCGTCGGTTATGACGACGACAAGAGTTTCCTGCCCGGAGATCTGTCGCTATTCCACGTCACCGTGCCGGAAAAGTACCGTCAGCCGCACGTCTTGACCGTCGTCGTCAAGGACAGCGAAGGCACCAGCAATCCGGTGCGCGTGGTCATCAGCCAAATCCAGCTGACCAAGGCCATCGCCGTGCCAGCGGTCAATGTGCCCAAGCCTCAGGTGCCGACAATCCCCCGAAAGCCTTGAGCGCTTAACGCACCGGGGTGAGCACGGCGACCGACGGGACCGTCTGCGACAGGCGGCCGCCGACGCGGATCGGCTCGATGCGCCGCGCCAGGCCGGTCTTGTCGTCGCTTTCGACGTAGACGCCGCAGATCGTCGCCGGGCCGGAAGCGGGCTTATAGCGATCGCGCGAAATCCGCGTCGTAAAGCGACGCAGCGGCTCTTCCTTGTCCATGCCGATGACGCTGTCGTAGTCGGCGCAGGCACCGGCGTCGGTCTGATAGGCCGTGCCGGCAGGCAGGATCTGGGCGTCGGCCGAGGGTACGTGGGTGTGGGTGCCGACAACAAGCGTGGCGCGACCATCGCAGAAATGGCCCATGGCCATCTTTTCCGAAGTCGCCTCGCAATGCATGTCGACGACGATGGCGTCGGCGGCCAAGCCGAGCGGACACGATTCGAGCTCACGATCGACGGCAGCGAAAGGATCATCCATCGACGCCATGTGCACCAGACCCAACGCATTCATCACCAGGATGCGCTTGCCACTCATCGTCTCGAACAGGTTGGCGCCGCGGCCTGGCGCGTCGGCCAAAGGCGGGTAGTTGAGCGGGCGGATCAGGCGCGGCTCGCGCACGATATAGGTCAGTGCTTCCTTCTGGTCCCACGAATGGTTGCCCAAGGTCAGGCAATCGGCGCCGGCTTCGAACAACTGACGCGCCGAATTCTCCGACAGGCCAAAGCCCGCCGAAGCGTTCTCCGCATTGACGATGACGAATTCAAGATCGAGCGACTTGCGCAGCCCAGGCAGATGTTCGCTGAGCGCGTCGCGGCCGGAACGTCCGACCACGTCCCCGAAAAAAGCAAATCGCATAAGGTCCTAGCCCAAGCGTGCGGGTCCCGCCCCGATCAGCCCGGTTTCTGTGAAGATTCCATCAAGCCGCTGATCATGCCCTTCGCACGGCAGTTCGGCAAGCTGTTGCGCCGAAAAAGCGATACCGTATAGCGTAACGGCCTTGGCGGCCCGCAGATCGGCCATGGCGCGATCGTAATAACCGCCGCCATAGCCCAAGCGCACGCCGTCGCCGGCAAAGGCCAGCATCGGCATCAACACGACGTCGGGCTCGACCTCGGGCGCGATATCGCCAGGCTCGCGGATGCCGAAGGGGCCGGGCACCAGCGGCTCACCCAGGCGAAAGCGGCGAAAGCCCATGCGATAGCCGTCGTCGGTCGGATGCAGAACCGGGAGGGCCAGGTCGTAACCGCGCTCCTCGAACATCTGCATCAGCGGGAAGGGATTGATTTCCGACTGGATCGGCCAGTAGCCCGCGACCACGGCGTCGTGGTGCGGCCACGCCCGGGCCTCATCGAGTGCGGCAACGGCAGCATCGGCCAGATCGTCGCCGGCCAGAGGCTGCGCCGTGGCCAGCAGGGCGCGGCGCGCCTTCATCTCGGTGCGCAGCAAATCCTTCGTCGGGAGCAGGGTCTCGGTGTGCATGGCTATGGTCTCTGGGCTGTGTGGCGGGTCATGTACAGGCCGCAGAGCGGCGACACATCAGTGATCATGCAGCGGGCGAACCCATGATTCGGGTTTCGCCGAAGTCTTTCAGTCTAGTCTCAGCCTTTAGGCCCGGAGCAATCCATCAGGATTCGCACCTTTTGCCTACACCCTCCCCCACCGTGGAAAGTGTGGCGGCGCCACAAGGAACCGTGCCGGAACGATTTAATCCTCTCAGACCTGACAAGTCAGGTGGGAACCATGTGATAGAGACCACGGTCTCAGTCAGGGACAGTCCCCGTTCTAAGTGATTAAGGTCAGAAGGA
>OUNM010752611.1_pt1 | contig 11300 bp, 13 predicted proteins | sample 1769961 | NCBI WGS metagenome assembly OUNM01 (sample SAMEA3914820, study PRJEB12502) | metagenome | biome: forest; material: soil | place: USA | collected 2012-03-12 | depth 0.3 m
CGTGATGGTGACGGCGCACGGCCTCATCATGGTGTTCTTCATGGTGATGCCGGCGATGATCGGCGGCTTCGGCAACTGGTTCGTGCCGATCATGATCGGCGCGCCGGACATGGCCTTCCCGCGCATGAACAATGTCAGCTTCTGGCTGATCGTGCCGGCGTTCACGCTGCTGCTGGGATCGGTGTTCGTCTCGGGCGGCACCGGCAATGGTGCGGGTACTGGCTGGACGCTCTATGCGCCGCTCTCGACATCGGGGTCGGCGGGACCGTCGGTCGACATGTGCATCCTCGCCCTCCACCTCGCCGGCGCGTCGTCGATCCTCGGCGCGATCAACTTCATCACCACCATTTTCAACATGCGCGCGCCAGGCATGACACTGCACAAGATGCCGCTGTTCGCTTGGTCGGTGCTGGTCACCGCCTTCCTGCTGCTGCTGGCGCTGCCGGTGCTTGCTGCCGCGATCACCATGCTGCTGACCGATCGTAACTTCGGCACGACGTTCTTCGATGCGTCGGGCGGCGGCGATCCGGTGCTCTACCAGCACCTGTTCTGGTTCTTCGGTCACCCCGAGGTGTACATCATGATCCTGCCGGGCTTCGGCATGATCAGCCACATCATCGCCACCTTCTCCAAGAAGCCGGTGTTCGGTTATCTCGGCATGGCCTACGCGATGGTCGCGATCGGCGTAGTGGGCTTCGTCGTGTGGGCACACCACATGTATACGACGGGCCTCGATGTAAACACGAAGATGTACTTCACGGCCGCAACCATGGTGATCGCGGTGCCGACCGGCATCAAAATCTTCTCGTGGATAGCGACCATGTGGGGCGGCTCGATCGATTTCGAGGTGCCGATGGTGTGGGCGCTGGGCTTCATCTTCATGTTCACCATCGGCGGTGTTACGGGCGTCGTGCTCGCCAATGGCGGCATCGATAACTATATGCAGGACACCTACTACGTCGTTGCGCACTTCCACTATGTGCTGAGCCTCGGCGCGGTTTTCTCGCTGTTCGCTGGCTTCTACTACTGGTTCCCGAAGATGTCGGGCCGGATGTACAACAAACTGCTCGGCCACCTGCACTTCTGGATCTTCTTCGTCGGCGTGAACATGCTGTTCTTCCCGATGCACTTCCTCGGCCTGCAAGGCATGCCGCGCCGCTATCCGGACTATCCAGATGCCTTCGCCAAGTGGAACGGCGTCGCGAGTCACGGCTATGAGGTGATGTCTGTCGGCATGCTGCTCTTCTTCGTGAACATCCTCTGGTCGCTGTTCGCGGGCAAGAAGGCGCCGGCAAATCCGTGGGGCGAGGGTGCGACCACGCTCGAGTGGACACTGCCGAGCCCGCCGCCCTATCACCAGTTCGAGACGCTGCCGCGGATTGACTGATCACCCGTTCGGAGCTCGCCGGGCCATAGATTCCACAGGCCCGGCGATTTCTGCTATGCGCCCGCTCGGGATGGGGACTCGTTCCAGGTGCTGGCAATTACGATGAAGGACCGAATGGCGACCGCGCCGATCGAAGCTCCCATGGCAGGGCTCCCCGCAGACTGGCGCGACTTCTGGGCGCTCACCAAGCCCCGCGTGCTGACGCTGGTGGTGTTCACGGGCCTGTGCGGTCTGCTGGCCGCGCCCGGGCATCTCAACCCGGTGCTCGCCTTCACCGCAATCCTGTGCATTGCGCTTGGCGCCGGTGCCGCGGCCGCGCTCAACCAGTGGTACGAAGCCGATCTAGACGCCAAGATGAAGCGCACCCGCAACCGGCCACTGCCGGCGGGTCGGATGGAGCGTTCCTCGGCACTGCAGTTCGGGGTGGCGCTTGGTGTCTTCTCGGTGATCCTGATGGGGCTCGCTGTGAACCTGCTTTCGGCGGCGATCCTCACAGTCTCGATCCTGTTCTACGTCGTCATTTACACCGTTTGGCTGAAGCGCCGGACACCGCAGAACATCGTCATCGGTGGCGCGGCCGGAGCCTTTCCTGCGCTGATCGGCTGGGCCGCGGTGACGGGGCGCGTCGATCTGCTGCCGGTGCTACTGTTCCTGCTCGTCTTCCTGTGGACGCCGCCCCATTTCTGGGCGCTCTCGCTGTTTGTGAACTCGGACTATGCGGCCGCTGGCGTGCCCATGATGTCGGTGGTGGCCGGCACCAAGGCGACGCGTCTCCAGGCCTTTCTCTACAGCCTGCCGATGGCCGCCGTGGCGATCGCGCCCTGGCCGTTGGGACTTGCAGGCGCGATCTACGGTGTCGCGGCGGTGGCGCTGAACGCCATGTTCCTGTGGCTCGCCACGCGCGTTGGCTTCAGCCGAGAGGAAGACCCGGCACTGATGAAGGCCGAGCGGCGGTTGTTCGCCTATTCGATCCTCTATCTGTTCGCGACCTTCGGAGTGCTGGTCGTCGACCGGCTATGGTACGCCTGATGGTCGAACCCGATCCCACCCCTCTCGCGCCCGACGCCGAGATCCGGCGGCGCCAGCGGTCGCGCTCGATCGTAACCGCACTGATCCTGTTCGCGCTGGTCGCTTTGTTCTACGCGATCAGCATCGTGAAGATGCTGTAGAAGGCGTCAGGGGAGAACATGGGCATCTCGCGCAATCTCCGCACTGGGCTTATCGCCGGTGCGGTCGCGTGCGGGATGGTAGGCGTGGGCTTCGCCGCGGTGCCGCTCTACCGTATCTTCTGCCAACAGACCGGCTTCGGCGGCACCGCCCGCATCGAGGAGGGCGCGCAGGCTCCCGGCTCCACCGGCCGGATCGTCACCGTCCGCTTCGACGCCAATGTCAGTCCCAAGCTCGGCTGGAGCTTCGAGCCCGAGCAGAAGACCGAGCGGGTTGCAATCGGCGCGCGCCAGCTCGCTTTCTTTGACGCCACGAACCTCACCGACAAGCCGGTCACCGGATCGGCCGCCTTCAACATCTCGCCGGATCAGAGCGCGCGCTATTTCGTCAAGGTGCAGTGCTTCTGCTTCACCCAGCAGACGCTGGCACCAGGTGAGACGCAGCGCATGCCGGTGGTCTTCTACGTCGATCCCGCGATCCTCAAAGACCCGGACAATAAAGCGGTCGGCGAGATCACGCTTTCCTACACGTTCTACCCGGTGGACCAGGGGCCCGACGCCAGCTAAGGTCTGGCGGAAACGGGCCGAATACAGAGCCTAAGGATTAGGGAGGGCAATAGATGGCCGGTGCGAAGAACCACGACTATCACATCTTGCCTCCGAGCCCGTGGCCATTGCTCACCGCCTTTTCGGCGCTGGTGCTGGCTTCGGGCTTCATCATGTACTTGCACTCGGCGCCCTATGGGAAGCTGATCGGCCCGCTCGGTTTCGTGCTGGTGCTGTTCTGCATGGCGAGCTGGTGGGCGGACGTGATCAGGGAGGCGCATGCTGGCGATCACACCCCGGTGGTGCAGCTCCATCTTCGCTACGGCATGATTCTGTTCATCGCCTCCGAGGTGATGTTCTTCGTCGGCTGGTTCTGGGCCTTCTTCGACGCCTCGCTCTTCCCCAAGGCGGTGGAAGCGGTCGGTGGAGTGTGGCCGCCCAAGGGGATCACCCCGCTCGATCCCTTCAAGTTCCCACTGCTCAACACGCTGATCCTGCTGTGCTCGGGCACCACCGTTACCTGGGCGCACCATTCGCTGATCCATGGCAACCGGCAGGGGCTGAAGACCGGGCTGTGGTGCACGATCGCTCTCGGCGTGGCATTCACCTCGATCCAGGCGTGGGAGTACATCCACGCGCCCTTCGCCTTCAAAGGCAACATCTTCGGCGCGACCTTCTTCATGGCTACCGGTTTCCACGGCTGCCATGTGATCATCGGCACGATCTTCCTCGCCGTCTGCCAGTTCCGCGCCTACCGCGGCGACTTCACGCCCCGTCAGCATTTCGGATTCGAGGCGGCGGCCTGGTACTGGCATTTCGTCGACGTGGTGTGGCTGTTCCTGTTCGTCTCGATCTACATCTGGGGCGGCTGGGGCGCGACCTACGCAGGGTGAGCGACTGTCCGCTTTTCGTCGTCCTGGCTTTCACCCGGACGATGGAAGGCGGATGATCCTCGCATGAGCGACAGCACAGAACCCGCCCGGCCGGAGCCCACGATTGTGGAGGTCGGCTTCAGGGGCGTCTGCCCGCGCTGTGGAGCGAGCGCGCTGTTTGACGGCATGATCGGATTCGCGCCGCGTTGCAGGGCCTGCGGGCTTGATTATGCCGCCTTCAACGTCGGCGACGGGCCGGCGGCCTTTCTCACCCTCATTGTAGGCGCGCTCGTCTGTGCCGCCGCTATCGTGCTCGAATTGACGGCGAGCCCGCCTTGGTGGCTGCATGTGCTGCTATGGGTGCCAATCACCGTCATCCTAGTGATCGGGTCGCTGCGCGTGGCGAAAGGAATGCTGATCGCGTCCGAATATCGCAACCGCGCGCGCGAGGGGCGCATCGTCGATGACGGGCCGCGGCCGTGATCGCCCGTCTACGCATCCCGCTTCTGCCGACGCTGCTCGTACTGGCAGCGGTCGCCGCGATGGTGGCGCTCGGCATCTGGCAGCTCCAGCGGCTGCACTGGAAGGAGGGTCTACTCGCCGAATATGCGGCGGCGGGGGGCAGGCCGGCGGTCGCTTTTCCCCGCATTCCCACCGACCAGACCCTCCTGTTCCGCCGATCCGAAGCATTCTGCCTCCAGCCGGTCGCCTGGCGAGCGAGCGCCGGCCGCAACCGGGCGGGGCAATCGGGTTGGCGGCACATCGCCGATTGCCGCACCGGGGCCGAGGGTCCGGGCTTCGCGGTCGACATGGGCTGGTCCAATCGAGCCGATGCACCCACCGGCTGGAAGGGTGGCGAGGTAAGCGGCATCATCGGCCCAGATCGTGGTGGCCAGGTGTTGCTGGTCTCGGATGGCGCCGCCCCTGGCCTCCAGCCGAGTGCACCGCCTAGCCTCGACGAGATTCCCAACAACCATCTCGCCTATGCGGTGCAGTGGTTCCTTTTCGCGGCCGTAGCGGTAGTGATCTACGCACTTGCGCTGGCGCGCTACCATCCATCCCGGCCGTCCTGAGGAACGGGATCGCGGCCTTCCATCGCTGGGCTTGGGGGGGCGACAGGTCTTGTTGGCTTGCCGCACCCGGCCTCGGCGTCTAAGTCCGCGGCTTCATGCGCTATATCAGCACCCGTGGGCGCGCCCCCGCGCTCGGCTTCGAAGCCGCCACGCTGGCCGGACTTGCCTCCGACGGCGGTCTCTACGTGCCCGAGGTCTGGCCGACCCTGACGCATTCCGAGATTGAGGCTCTCGCGGGCCTCTCTTACGCCGAAACAGCGGCGCGGATCCTCGCGCCCTTCGTCGGAGACGCGCTGCCGGCGGCGGACCTGCAGGCGCTGTGCGAGACGGCCTATGGCCGCTTCAGCCATGCCGGCGTGACGCCACTCGTCCAGCTCGACCATCGTCATTTCCTGCTCGAGCTGTTTCATGGGCCGACGTTGGCCTTCAAGGATGTGGCGCTCCAGCTGCTCGGGCTGCTGTTCGAGCGCTTCCTGGCCAGGGGCGACGACCATCTCACCATCGTCGGCGCGACCTCGGGTGATACCGGCTCGGCGGCGATTGAGGCGGTGGCGGGCCGTGCACATGTCGACATCTTCATGCTGCATCCACAGGGCCGCGTCTCCGACGTGCAACGCCGGCAGATGACTACGGTGCTGGCGGACAACGTCCACAACATCGCGATCGAGGGCGACTTTGACCAGGCGCAGGCGCTGGTAAAGGCGATGTTCGGGGATGCGGACTTCGCCGGCCGCTTTCGCCTGTCGGCCGTCAACTCGATCAACTGGGCGCGGCTCGCGGCCCAGATCGTCTATTATTTCTACGCCGCCGTGCGCCTCGGCGCGCCACGCCGCCGCGTCGCTTTCTCGGTGCCGACGGGCAATTTCGGCGACGTGTTCGCGGGCTATGTCGCGAAGCGGATGGGGCTGCCGATCGAGAGGCTTATCGTCGCCACCAACGTGAACGATATCCTCCATCGCGCTCTCTCCGCAGGCGATTATTCGACCGGCACCGTCACGCCCACCGCGACACCGTCGATGGACATCCAGGTCAGCTCAAACTTCGAGCGCCTGCTGTTTGATCTTCATGGTCGCGACGCGGATGCGCTGGCGGGGGCGATGCGGGGCTTCGAGCAACAGCGCGTGATGACGCTCCCCGCTGACCTCCGCGCACGCGCTGCCGCTGACTTCGCCAGCACACGAATCAACCATGCCGCAATGGTCGACGCGATGCGCTGGGCGCACGAGCGGGCCGGGCAGGTGATCGATCCGCATTCGGCGATTGGCCTCGCCGCCGCGCGCGCTGCAGACTTGCCGACGGAAATCCCCATAGTCACGTTGGCCACCGCGCATCCGGCGAAGTTCGGTGATGCGGTTGAAGCGGCGGTCGGCGTGCGCCCCGTGCTGCCCGAGAGGATCGCCGGATTGATGGACAAACCCGAGCGCTGCGCCATGCTGCCCGCGACCTTCGAGGCAGTGACCGGCTTCATCGCCGAGCGTGCGGTGGCCCTCGCATGACTGCGCGCCTTCACCGCCTCGCCAATGGACTCACCGTCGCGGTCGAGCCGATGGCCGGGGTCGAGACGCTGGCGGTCGGCCTCTATGCCGATGTAGGCAGCCGCTCCGAGCCCGCGCACCTGACCGGCCTCGCCCACATGGTCGAACATATGGTGTTCAAGGGCGCCGGCGACCGCGACGCGCGCGCCATTGCCGAAGCGGCCGAGGATGTCGGCGGCCAGCTCAATGCCTGGACCTCGCGCGATACCACTGTGTTCCACGCGCGGCTGCTGCCGGGCGACATTGCGCTCGGCGTCGACCTGATCGCCGACCTCGTCCGTGCGCCGCTGTTCGCCGAGGAGGAACTCGAGCGCGAGAAGCAGGTGGTGCTGGCCGAGCTCGGCGAATCGCGCGATACACCCGACGACATCGTCTTCGACCATCTCGCCGCCGCCTCCTATCAGGGGCAGATCTATGGCCGCCCCGTGCTGGGCGACGAACAGACCATCGCTGCGATCGACGTGGTCGCGCTGCGGCGCTGGCTGGAGGAGCAATATCGCCCCGCCGGCCTCGTCCTCGCCGCCGCCGGCAAGGTCGACGAGGATGCGCTCATGAAACTCGCCGAGGCGCGCTTCGGCGATCTCGCGCCCGGCCGGCCGCCGGTGTTCGAACCGGCGCGCTTCACCAGTGGGGTGGTTACCGATTCGCGCCGCTTTGATCAGGTCCACATCGCTTTCGCGCATCCCGGCGTCGATCAGCGCCATGCCGATGTCTATGCGCTCAACCTTTTCGCCAGCGCGGCCGGCGGGGGCATGTCGTCACGACTGTTCCAAGAAGTGCGCGAGGAGCGGGGGCTCGCTTACTCGGTCTATGCGTGGAGCTCGGCGGCGGTCGATACCGGCCAGCTTGGCATCTATTGCGCGGCCGCCAAGGCGGAGGCGCCGCGCGCCTTCGCGCTCGCCCGCGAAGTACTGGCACGCACCGCGGGCGACCTGAGCGAAGCCGAGCTCGCGCGCGCCAAGGCGCAGGCCAAGGCGGGGCTGCTGATGGGGCTCGAATCGGTGCAGGCGCGCTGCGACCATCTTGCGCGGCAGGTGCAGGTGCACGGCCGCATCGTGCCCGTCGCCGAGACCGTGGCGCAGATCGACGGCATCGACCTCGATCATGCGCGCCGCGCCGGCCAGGACGCGATTGGTGGCGGCATCGCCACGGCCAGTGTCGGCGGCAAGCTCGCGCGCGTGGCGTAAGCATGATTCTGCAGACACTGATCACCGAGCCATGGGCAGATTATGGCCTGGTCGATTCAGGTCATGGCCGGAAGCTCGAGCGCTATGGCCGCTTCCGCTTCGTCCGTCCCGAGCCGCAGGCGATGTGGGCGCCGGCCAGCGTCGATTGGAAGCATGATGGCGAGTTTGTCGGCGCCTCGGATGAAGAGGGCGGCGGGCGCTGGCAGCTGGGCCGCAACGTGCCCAAGGATTGGCCGCTCGGCTGGGAGGATGTGAAGTTTCACGCCGCCAACACGCCCTTTCGTCACCTCCAATTCTTCCCTGACATGGCGCCGCAATGGGCGTGGATGCGCGATCGGGTGGCCGAGGGAGACGAGGTGATGAACCTGTTCGGCTATACGGGCGTCGGCAGCCTCGCGCTTGCCGCCAAGGGCGCGCGCGTCACCCATGTCGATGCTTCGAAGAAGTCGGTCGAGCAGGGCAAGGCCAATGCGCAGCTCTCCGGCATGTCCGATCGGCCGATGCGTTGGATGATCGACGACGCCACCAAGTTCACCGCGCGCGAGGTGCGGCGCGAGCGGCGCTATGCTGGCATCATGCTCGATCCGCCCAAGTTCGGGCGCGGCCCGACCGGCGAGACCTGGCGGCTGGAGGAGGGCCTGCCGGGCCTGGTCGCCGACTGCGTGAAGCTGCTCAGCCCCGAATCAAAATTCCTCGTGCTCACCGTCTATGCGGTGCGGATGTCGGCGCTCGCCATCGCCGAACTGCTGCGGCAGGCGACGGGGCACCTTGGCGGTCATGTCGAGGCGGGCGAGATGGCGGTGCGCGAGGAGGCGCGCGGCCTGCTGCTCCCCACCGCCATCTTCGCCCGCTGGTCGCGCGGCTAGAAGACCAGGATCTGCCCCTGCATGCCCGAGGCGACATCGAGCGCCTTGGTCGACTTCACATCATAATGGCCGGCGCGCGGAATGATGGTGATCGCGCGGGCCTCCCCTGAGCGCACGTTGAGCCGGTTCTTGCTGAGCGCGCCGACGTCGCGGGGCCCGAGCTCTGCGGCGCCGAAGAAAGCGGGAGCGTAGAAATCATGTTCGGTGCGGTCGCGGTTGACCAGCACCAACCGCGTCGGCTGGCCTGCCTTCAGCCGGATCACCTGCGGCGTGAACTTGCGATCCATCATCCGGACGGTGACGGTGGCCGGCTTGGGTGCCGGGTGTCGCGGTGCGGCGAGCGCCGGCGTCGCGACGGCAAGAAGGGCAAGAACAAGGACGGCTTTGGTCATGCGAGGCTCCATCATGGTCAGTCCCGGATCGTCCTCAACGCCGCACCGGCCGCAAAGGGTGCGCCGGCGGTGAGCAGCAGCGCAGTCGCCGCGAGCAGCTTGAGCGCGCCCAGGTCGCCGGGGTTGAGTGCGCCCGCCCCGAAGATCAGCAGCGGCACCGCGAGCGGCAACAGCAGTAGCCCGGCCAGTGCCCCGGCGCCTCGCAGGCCGGTGGTGAGCGCCGCCACCGTCACCCCCAGCGCCGCGAGCGCGGGCGTGCCGATCGCGAGCCCCGCCTCCAGCCGGGCCAGCGTCATGCCATCGAGCCCGAGCAGCGCTGCGCCCGGTAGCGCCGCCAGCATCAGCGGCGGGCCGAAACCCAGCCAGTGCGCGGCGATCTTGGCGGCGGCGACGCCCTCGTCGGCGATGCCGCGCACCGCGAATTGATCGAGCACGCCCGCCTCGGCATCGGGCGCAATCAGCCGCTCGATGGGCAGGAGGGCCGCGAGCAGGGCGGCGAGCCACAGCATGCCTCCGCCCACCTTCGCCAGCAACTTTGGGTCGGGACCGACGGCGAAGGGGAAGAGCGTCGCCGCGATCAGGAAGAAGGCGACTGGTAGCCCGGCGGCGCGCAGGCCGCGCGCGGCGTCGCGATGGACGAGGGCGGCAATCACGCGGCGACCGGCTGCAGATCGGCGAGGTCGAGCATCGCCGCGTCCTCGATCGGCAACGGCAGATGGGTGGCGGCGAGTATCGCGCCGCCCCGCGTGCAATGTACGGCCATCGCCGTGCCCAGCCGTTCCATACCCTCGGCATCGAGGCCGTTGGCGGGCTCGTCGAGCAGCCACAGTGGCGCCGCGCCGGCCAGCGTTCGCGCGATCGCGGCGCGGCGGCGCTGGCCGGTCGAGAGGTAGCGCACCGGCACGTCGGCGAGGGCAAGGACGCCCATCGCAGCCATCGCCCGCGCGAGCGCGTCGGGTTTCGCGCCGTCCAGCCGCGCCCAGAAGCGCAGCGCCTCCTCCAGCGTCCGCTCACCGTCGAGCGCCGCCGTCTCGCCCAGCCACGCCGCTTTTACCGTCCGCTCGACACGGCCGGCGGCGGGACGCAACAGGCCGGCGGCGATGCGTAGCAGACTCGATTTGCCGATGCCGTTGGCGCCGGTGACGACCAGTGCTTCGCCAGCCCCCAGCGCCAGATCGAGCCCTTCGAACAACAGCCGGGGGCCGCGCAGACAGGCGACGCCGCGCATCGTCAGCATCATCGGGCGGCGGCTTCCAGCGCGTGCATGTCGGCGTCGGACAGGCCGAAATGATGGCCAACCTCGTGGATCAGCACATGGGTAACGAGCGCCTCCAGCGTCACGTCGCGCCCCATCCATTCGTCGAGGATTGATCGGCGGTAGAGGAAGATCATGTCCGGCAGCGTGCCCCAGTCGTCGATGCTCTTTACCCCGATCGGCCGGCCCCGATAGAGACCGGAGAGCGCGAAGGGATCATCGATCTCCATCTCGTCGAGCGTCGCCTCGTCGGCGAACTCCTCGACGCGCAGCACTACGCCATCGAGATGGTGGCGGAAGGCGTCGGGCAGCCGCGCGATTGCGGCGCGGGCCATTGCCTCGATGGCATCGGCATCTGGGGCCGACCCCCACGGTATTTGACGCGCGCTCATCTTCACTGACAGTAGAAGAGGCGCGCACGCGGCGCCAGCGGGGGTGGAATGATTGAACGGGGGCCGGAAGTCCGCTTCGAGGATGTCGCCAAATCCTACGGGGCCTTTGCGGTCGATGGCGTGGATTGCGCAATCGCGCCCGGCAGCATCGTGGCGCTGGTGGGTGGTTCCGGTGCCGGCAAGTCGACGCTGTTGCGGATGGTCAACCGGCTGGTCGAGCCCGATCGGGGCCGTGTGCTGATCGGCGGGCGCGACGTGGCCGAGGGGCCGGCGCCGTTGCTGCGGCGGGAGATCGGCTATGTCTTCCAGTCGGTCGGGCTGATGCCGCACATGAGCGTCGCCGAGAATATCGCGCTCGTCCCGCGCATTGCCGGCGGAGCCGTGCCCGATGTCGCGGCCCTGCTCGAGATGGTGGATATTCCGTCGGACTATGCCGGCCGCTCCCCCGCCGAATTGTCGGGCGGCGAGCGACAGCGTGTCGGTGTTGCGCGCGCGCTGGCGACGGGCGCGCGGCTGATGCTGCTCGACGAGCCTTTCGGCGCGCTCGATCCGGTGACGCGCGATGCGGTTGGGCGGCGCTATCGCGAACTGCACGATCGGCTGGGCCTCACCAGCCTAATGGTGACGCA
>OUNM010030673.1_pt1 | contig 11299 bp, 7 predicted proteins | sample 1769961 | NCBI WGS metagenome assembly OUNM01 (sample SAMEA3914820, study PRJEB12502) | metagenome | biome: forest; material: soil | place: USA | collected 2012-03-12 | depth 0.3 m
GCTGACGTACGGCGAGCTGGCCCGTGCCGCCGCGAGCAGCACGACCCGCCGGGTCGACGTCCGGCTCAAGGACGAGGGCGCGTTCCGGGTCGTCGGCACCGGGCAGCCGCGCATCGACGCGCTCGACGCCGTGACGGGCCGCAAGAGGTACGCGACCGACCTCCGGGTCGACGGCGCCCTGCCGACCATGGTCTGCCGGGCACCCACGCTCAACGGCACCCCGAGGAAGCTGCGCAACAAGCGGGAGATCCTCGCGATGCCGGGCGTGCGCGACGTCGCGCTGGTCGACACCGGCGTGGCGGTGCGTGCCGAGACGTTCGGCCAGTGCATCGACGCGATCCGCGCCATGCACGTCGACTGGGAGGACGGTCCGGTCGCCGGGCTGTCGGACGGTGACATCGTCGAGGAGCTGCGGGCCGCCGAGCCTCCGCTGCCGACGCTGCCGGACACGCCGCTCGCGCAGACCGTCGAGCTCGACGTGCTCTTCTACTTCCGCAGCAACTCGCCGATGGACACGAACTCCGCGATCGCCGACGTCCGCGACGGCAGGGCCACCATCTGGGCCGGCCTGAAGTCGCCGGTCACCGCGCAGCAGCGGATCGCTGAGGCGCTCGGGCTGAGCCAGGACGCCGTCACGGTGCACGTGGTGCAGGGCGGCGGGTCGTTCGGCCGGCGGCTGTTCTTCGACGGCGCGCTCGAGGCGGCGAAGGTCTCGCAGGCGATGGGCAAGCCGGTGAAGCTGATGTGGCACCGCGCCGACGACGCCCGCGTCGGACGTGCGCACCCGATGGCGACCAGCCGGGTCCGCGCGCTGCACGCCGGCGGCCAGGTGCTCGCCTTCCAGCAGTCGCACACCAGCATCGAGACCGACTTCCGGCACGGCCTCGGCGAGCTGATCACCGCGATGGCGGCGGACCTGCCGACCGGGCTGGGCAACCTCGGCTTCGCCGAGACGGTCTTCGAGCTGTCGCAGGAGGTGCCGTACGACTTCGGCGCGATCGTGCAGACGCTGGTCGAGACCGACGACCGGTTCAACACCGGCAGCATGCGCAACATCTACTCGCCCGACGTACGCGCCGCGGGCGAGCTGATGGTCGACCAGCTCGCGCAGGCCATGAAGCAGGACCCGTACGAGTTCCGCCGTACGAACCTGCGCAACGACCGGGTCCGCGCGGTGCTCGACACGGTCGCCGACCGCGGCGACTGGGGGCGGCGGATGCCGGACGGTACGGCGCAGGGCATCGCGATCCACAAGGAGTACAAGGGCGCGAGCGCGTGCCTGGTCGAGATCGACTGCCGAGCGTCGCAGACCGGGCGGAGGATCCGGGACGGCGTCGGCGGGCCTCGGGTCACCAAGGTGGTGTTCGCGATCGACGCCGGCCTGGTCGTCAACCCGCGCGGGCTGGAGGCGCAGATGCAGGGCGGCATCAACGACGGGATCGCGCTCGCGCTCACGTCGAGCCTGCACCTGCGCGACGGCCACTTCCTCGAGGCCAGCTGGGACAACTACTTCTACACGCGGCAGTGGAACACCCCGCCCGAGGTCGAGGTGATCGTGATGCCGTCCGACAGCGGCCAGCCCGGCGGCGCCGGCGAGGCCGGGGTCGCGGCGACGTTCGCCGCGGTGGCGTGCGCGTACGCCCGCGCGGTCGGCGAGGTGCCGGCGTACTTCCCGGTCAACCACCGCGACCCGTTGCAGTTCACGCCGAAGCCGACCGTCCCACCGATCCCGCAGTCACCCACCAACGGGCTGAAGAAGGCGTGGTGAGCTGATGCCGAAGCAGACCTTCATCCTCAACGGCTCGTCCGTCACCGTCGACGTGCACGACGACGTCCGCGTGCTCTGGGTGCTGCGCGACCTCCTCGACGTGACCGGGCCGAAGTACGGCTGCGGCATCAACGTCTGCAAGGCCTGCACCTCGCACATCAACGGGCGCGCGTTCAACCCGTGCTCGGTGCGCGTCGGCGACCTCGATCCGACCGACGAGGTGACCACGATCGAGGGCCTGCCCGACACCGTCGGCGCGGACCTGCACCCGATGCAGCAGGCCTGGCTCGACCGCGATGTGGCCCAGTGCGGCTACTGCCAGCCCGGCCAGATCATGGCGGCGGTCGCGCTGGTCTGGAAGGTACGTCGGGAGGGCCGGTCGATCACCGACGCCGACCTCGACGGCATCCGCAACATCTGTCGGTGCGGCACCTACACGCGGATCCGCGAGGCGATCGCCGAGGGCGCCCGCCGCATGTAACGCGGGGTTGTCGCCTCTGGTGACCCCGTTGGAACGGGTGCCTAGTGGTCACAACACCGCGGGTACATGCGGCGGGCGGGTCAGCCGAGCGGCAGGCCGACCCGGAACGTGCTGCCCACACCGAGCTCGGACTCGACCTCGATCCGGCCGCGGTACCGCTCCACCACCCGCCGCGTGATCGCGAGGCCGAGGCCGGTGCCGGGCTTGGCCGTCGCGGCGGGGTCGGCGGACCGGTAGAACTCCTCGAAGACCCGGGCCTGGTCCTCGGCCGACATCCCGATCCCGTCGTCCGTCACGGTCAGCTCCGCGTGCTCGCCGACCGCGGCGACCGTCACCACGACGGTGCCCCGCTGGTCGGTGTACTTCAGCGCGTTGCTCACCAGGTTGGTCACCACGTGTTCGAGCTCGCCGTCGTCGCCGCGGGCGACCACCGGGTGGTCGGGTACGTCGACGCGGAGGTCGATCCCGAGCGCGGCCGCCATCGCCGCGTTGAGCTCGACGACCTCGCGCGCCAGCGCGCCGAGGTCCACCCGGCCGCCGACCGTCGGCTCGGTCTCGGTGGTGCGGTGCAGCGCGAGCAGGTCGTCGACCACGCGGGACAGCCGCTCGCCGCCGCGCTTGATCGCGGTGACGGCGATCCGGGACTCCTCGCCCAGGTCCGGGTCGCCGTCGAGGAGCTCGGCGTGCCCGAGGACGGCGCTGACCGGGTTCTTCAGCTCGTGCGCGACCGTCGCGACCATCCGGGCGCGGTAGTCGGCGACCCGGCGCAGCTCGTTGACGAGCTCGTGCTCACGCATCGACCGGCCCAGGTCGCGGGCGATCTCGAGCGCGGTCGCGGCCTCGGTCTCGCTCCACTCCGCGCCGCGGCGGCCGCGGGTCAGGCCGATGACGCCGACGCAGCTCGGACCCGCGCCGATCGGCACGAACAGCAGCGACTCGACCTCGACGCTCGCGAGGAACTCGAGCACCATCGCGGCCTGGTCCGAGGCGAGCCCGCCGGGCATCGTCCGGTCCGGGGCGATGACCGCGACGCACTGCCGCTCCCACGCGCGCTGCGCGTGCGCGGTCACGAGGGCGCGGACGCCCGACGGCAGCCGGACGGTCGGCCCGCCGTCGACGTACAACGGGCCGGTGCAGCGCCGGTCCGGCCCGATCCGTTGCAACCAGAGGGAGTCCGCCCGGAGTCCCTTGGTGATCTCGCGGCCGCAGACCGCGAGGATCTCGTCGGCGGACTCGCTGCCGGCCGCCATCCGGACGATGTCGGCGGCGGCGTTCGCCAGCCGCACCTGCTCGGCCAGCCGCTCCCGCTCGAGCGCGACCTTGATCGCCGCGGTGGCCTGGCGGACGTAGACCTCCAGCATCCGGCGCTTGTCCGCGTCCGGGACGAGGCCGTCGCGGGGCAGCTCGATGCCGAGGAACCCGAGGAACCTGCCGTCGTCGTCCTCGAGCGGTGCCACCAGCGAGTCCTCCGGGTGCCAGGCGCCGGGCGGGACGTTGTCGCGCGGGGCGTCCGAGAACCAGCCCCAGGTCTCGATGTCGAGGGTGAGCTTCTCGTGCGGGATCCACTTCAGCGGGCCCCAGTCCTCGGCCTGCTCGAGCTGGTCGAGCATCGGCTGGGTGGGCGCGAGCGTGTCGAGCAGGGCCCTGCGGGCCTCGTCCGGCCCGACCACGACCAGGGTGTGCAGGTAACCGTCGTTGCGGGCCGCGGAGATGCCGACCAGGTCGAAGCCCGCGATCTCCGACACGCCTTCCGCGATCGCCTGGAGGGCGTCCCTCGACTGGCTGTCCGACCAGCGGGACCCGCGGACGGGACGAACGAAACCGGCGTCGTCGGGCATTGGCCGCAGTCTAGGGGTGGCGTCAGCCGGCCGGGAGGAACACGCGGAACGTGCTGCCTTCGCCGAGTGCGGACCGGATGGCCATCCGGCCGTGGTGCCGCGCGACCACGCGGCTGACGATCGCGAGGCCGAGGCCGGTGCCGGGCTGGGCCACGGCCGCGGGGTTGGAGGACCGGAAGAACTCGGTGCCGAGCCGGGCGACGTCCGCCTCGGAGATGCCGATGCCCTCGTCGGCGACGGTCAGCACCACCTCGTCGCCCCCGCGGCCGAGCGAGACCGTGACGGCGCCGCCGGCCGGGGTGTACTTGACCGCGTTGCTGACCAGGTTCGCGCAGACCCGGTCCAGCTCGGTGGCGTCGCCGCGGGCGACGACCGGCTCCGCGGGCGCCTCGACGGTCACGGAAACGCCCTTCTGCTGGGCGGCGACCGTGATCAGGTCGACGACCTCGTCGACGATCTTGCGCAGGTCGACCGGCACCGGGATCACCGGGTTGGCCGCGTCGCCGACCTTCGAGAGCAGCAGCAGGTCGTCGATGACGCGGACCATCCGGCGCGCGCCACGCTCCATCGCGTTCAGCGAGCTCATCGTGGTGCCGGAGAAGTCCGGGGAGGACTCGAGCATCTCGAGGTGGCCCATCACCGAGGTGAGCGGGTTCTTGAGCTCGTGGGCGACCGTGGCGATCAGCTGGCCCTTGTAGGTGTCGAGCGCCTGGAGCTCCTCGACCAGCTGGTGCTCGCGCTCGAAGGTGCGCGCGTTGAGGATCGCGCGGCCCAGGTCGTGGCCGATGTCGAGGGCGGTGGTCGCCTCGGCCTCGGTCCACTCCGGAGCGCCCTCGACCCTCGTCAGCACCAGGTTGCCGAGGCACTCCGGGCCGGCACCGAGCGGCGTGAAGAGGAGCGAGTGGACACCGATCTCGGCCAGGAACGCGAGGATCAGCCCGCCCTGCTCCGCGGTGATCGTGGGTCCGAACGGCAGGTCCGGCGCGACCACGACCGACTGCTGCTGGTCCCACGCGATCCGGGCCGCGGACTCCGCGATCTCGACCATCGCCGGGCTGAGCTCGATCTCCCGGCCGAAGGCGGAGTAGATCGCGCCGTGGCCGTCCTGGTCGAAGGTCTGCAGCCACATGCCGGCCGCGTTGAAGCCCTCGACCAGCGCCTCGCGGCTGTCGGCCACGATGTGGTCCATCCGGAGCTGGGCGGTCGCGCGGCGCACGATGCGGCGGGCGGTCTCCGCCATCCGGACCTTCTCGGCCAGCGACTCGCGCTCGAGCGCGACGATCACCGCCTGGCGGGCCTGCTCGGCGTACGTGTTGAGCACCGCGCGCTGCGCCTCGCCGGGACGCCGCCCGTCGACGGGCAGGTCGATCGCGAGGGTGCCGCGGAGCGCGCCCTTCTCGTCGTACAGCGGGGCGGTCAGCAGGTCGAGTGGGTGCCACGCGTCGGGCGCATCGTCGATCGGGTCGACGTCGGGCACCCAGCCCCACTGCTCACCGGCGCTCGGGTCGAGTCGCTCGTGCGGGACGAACCGGAACAGTCCCCAGTCGTCGGCCTTCTCGAGCTCGCGGGAGAGCGTGTCGATCGGCGTACGGCGACCCTGCAGCGACGCGCCCGCCTCGTCGCTGCCGGCGACCGCCATCACCTCGAGCCTGCCGTCACTGCGCGCCACGCTGATCGCGGCGATGCCGAACCCCGCCACCTTGGTGACGCCCTCGGCGATCAGCTGCAGGGCGTCGCGGGAAGGCGCGTCAGACCACGGTGTCGCCCCGCTCTCGGCAGGACGGGCGTCGGTCTCCCGTGACATCGATCCTCGTTCGGTCGTGTGGGCGCGGCCTTCATGTTACGTCGGCCACGATCGGCGGTATCTGAGCGTTAACGACGCGCGTCCGGAATGGGACACGCCGAGGCACCCCCTCTAGACTTTTGCTCGTGCCCTTCGTGAGCAACCCCCGCAAGGGTGGGGACGGCCGCCTCACCGCGGCCCTCGACCCCCACGAGCAGGGACCCCAGGACGCCTGCGGCGTCTTCGGCGTCTGGGCCCCGGGCGAGGACGTCGCCAAGCTGACGTACTTCGGCCTCTACGCGCTGCAGCACCGCGGCCAGGAGTCGGCCGGCATCGCCGTCAGCAACGGGCGGCAGATCCTCGTCTACAAGGACATGGGACTGGTGTCGCAGGTCTTCGACGAGACGACGCTCGCCTCGCTGCGCGGCCACGTCGCGATCGGCCACACGCGCTACTCGACGACCGGCGCGAGCACCTGGCAGAACGCCCAGCCGACGTTCCGCCCGACCGCCGACGGCTCGATCGCGCTCGGCCACAACGGCAACCTGATCAACACCCACCAGCTCAAGCAGATGGTCGTGGAGCTGCCCGGGCCCGACGACGAGCTCGAGCTGCACACGCGGCCGGTCGAGGAGTCGACCAACGACACCGGCCTGGTCACCGCGCTCCTCGCGCACCACCCGGACACCTCGCTGGAGCAGCGTGCGCTCGAGGTGCTGCCGCAGCTGGACGGCGCGTTCTGCTTCGTGTGGATGAACGAGAACACCCTGTACGCCGCGCGCGACGCCCAGGGCATCCGTCCGCTGGTCCTCGGCCGCCTGGACCGCGGCTGGGTGGTGGCCAGCGAGGACGCCGCGCTCGCCACCATCGGCGCCAGTGTGGTCCGCGAGGTCGAGCCCGGCGAGATGCTCGTGATCGACGAGAACGGACTGCGCTCCCACAAGTTCGCCGAGCCGAAGCCGAAGGGCTGCGTGTTCGAGTACGTCTACCTCGCCCGGCCGGACGCGACGATCAGCGGCCGCAGCGTCCACGAGGCTCGGGTCGAGATGGGCCGCCGGCTGGCGCGGGAGTTCCCCGTCGACGCCGACCTGGTGATGCCGGTGCCCGAGTCCGGCACCCCGGCCGCGGCCGGGTACGCCGAGGAGAGCGGCATCCCGTTCGGCCAGGGCTTCGTGAAGAACGCGTACGTCGGCCGCACGTTCATCCAGCCCAGCCAGACCCTCCGGCAGCTCGGCATCCGGCTCAAGCTGAACGCACTCGAGCACATGATCCGCGGCAAGCGGATCGTGGTGGTCGACGACTCGATCGTGCGCGGCAACACCCAGCGCGCCCAGGTGCGGATGCTCCGCGAGGCGGGCGCGCTCGAGGTGCACGTGCGGATCAGCAGCCCGCCGGTGAAGTGGCCGTGCTTCTACGGCATCGACTTCGCCACCCGCGCCGAGCTGATCGCGAACGGCCTCGACGTCGAGGAGATCGCCGCCAGCGTCGGCGCCGACAGCCTCGGCTACATCTCGCTGGACGGCATGGTCGAGGCGACCGGCCGGTCCGCCGGCAGCCTGTGCCAGGCCTGCTTCACCGGCGAGTACCCGATCGCGCTGCCCGACGAGAGCCTGCTCGGGAAGCACCTGCTCGAGAGCTCGATCCAGGCGCCGACGTACGGCAAGGCGCTGCCCGTGCTGAACAACCCGTGACCGATCGCTAGGAGTCTCGTGCCCGAGCAGCCCGACCAGAACGCGTACGCCGCCGCCGGCGTCTCCATCGAGGCCGGTGACAAGGCCGTCGAGCTGATGAAGGTCTGGGTCGACAAGGCGCGTCGCCCGGAGATGATCGGGGGGATCGGCGGGTTCGCCGGGCTCTTCGACGCCTCCGCGCTGAAGGCCTACGAGCGGCCGCTGCTCGCCACCTCCGCCGACGGCGTCGGCACCAAGGTCGCGATCGCGCAGGCCCTCGACAAGCACGACACGATCGGCTTCGACCTGGTCGGCATGCTGGTCGACGACCTGGTCGTGTGCGGGGCCGAGCCGCTGTTCCTGACCGACTACATCGCGACCGGCCGCGTCGTACCCGAGCGGATCGCGGCGATCGTCAAGGGCATCGCCGAGGCGTGCGTCGAGGCGGGTTGTGCCCTGCTCGGCGGCGAGACCGCGGAGCACCCCGGCCTGCTCGGCGAGGACGAGTACGACGTCGCCGGCTCGACCACCGGCGTGGTCGAGGCCGACCGGCTGCTCGGCCCCGGCCGGGTCCGCCCGGGCGACGTGGTGATCGCGATGGAGTCGTCGGGCCTGCACTCGAACGGCTACTCGCTGGTCCGCCACGTCCTGCTGGCGCCGTCCGATCGAGGGGGCGCGGGCTGGTCCCTCGACCGCCAGGTCGACGAGCTCGGCCGGACGCTCGGCGAGGAGCTCCTGGAGCCCACGCGGATCTACGCCCGCGCCTGCCTGGCGCTCGCCGAACGGACGCGGACGCACGCGATGTCGCACGTCACGGGCGGCGGCCTCGCGGCGAACCTCGAGCGCGTGATGCCGATGGAGCTCGGCGCCCGGGTCGACCGGTCCACGTGGACGCCGCAGCCGGTCTTCGACCTGGTCCGCCGGGTCGGCTCGGTCCCGCAGCCCGACCTCGAGATGACGTTGAACTGCGGGGTCGGGATGGTCGCGCTGACCCATCCCGAGGACGCCGACACCGCGATCGCGGTGCTCGGCGAGCACGGCGTCCGGGCGTGGATCGCGGGCGACGTACGCCCCGACCCGGCGGCCGGAGGCCACGTCGAGATGGTCGGCCGGCACCCAGGTTGGTGAAATTCGGCACTCGCCGGGTCCGCCGTGACCGGAATCGCGAGATCCGATGTGCGGGAACAGCCATCCAGCAGGTAGCGTTGGGGCCACGAGAACTCTTTGAGGACAGCCCGGGAGCCACAGTGCTCCCGGCCGAGTGTGCGAGGGGGCTGACCCTATGGGGCGCGGCCGAGCGAAAGCCAAGCAGACGAAGGTCGCCCGCGACCTGAAGTACCGCACTCACGAGACGGACTTCGGGGCGCTGGCGAACGAGCTGCACGGGCAGACCAACAACGACGACACCGACGAGCTCGAGCCGGATGAGCTCGAGAAGTGGTCGGACTACTCCGACTCCCGTCGCGACTGACTCGCACTGTTGAGTTGGGCCTGATTCCCCTCCGACTCGGGCCTCGATCACAGGCTTCGCTGCGTTCGAGGTGAGCTGCGCCCAACTGACGCGGGAACCAGGCCCAACTCGACGGGTCAGCGCCCGAGCCACATCCCGCGCAGTCGGCTGACCTCGCGCATCCGGCGCTCGGCGAGCCGGTCCGCGGCGATGGCGGGCGGTACGCCGTCCGAGGCGGCCAGCTCGAACACCATCCGCGTCGTGTCGAAGATCCCCGCGGCGCGCTGCTGGGCGCGATCGAACGAGAAGCCTTCGAGCTCGTCCGCGACCTGGATCAGGCCGCCGGCGTTCACGCAGTAGTCGGGCGCGTACAGGATGCCGCGCTCCTCGAGCGCCTTCTCGACGCCCGGGTGGGCGAGCTGGTTGTTGGCCGCACCACACACGATCTTGGCGCTGAGGACCTCGATGACCTCGTCGGTGATCGCGCCGCCGAGCGCGCACGGCGCGTAGACGTCGAGCTGCGAGGCGACCAGCGCCGCCGTCGACGGCACGACCTGGACGGTCGGGAACTCGTCGCGGACCAGCTCGACCGCGGCCGGGTTCACGTCGGTCACGATCACGGAGGCGCCGACCTCGACGAGGTGCCGGACCAGGTGGTGGCCGACCTTGCCGACGCCGGCGACGCCGACGACGCGGCCCTCCAGCGACGGGCTGCCCCACGCGGCGGTCGCAGCGGCGCGCATGCCCTGGAAGACGCCGTACGCCGTCAGCACCGAGCTGTCACCCGCGCCGCCGTGCGCGACGGTGCGGCCGGTGACGAACGAGCACTCGCGCGCGATCACGTCCATGTCCACGGAGAAGGTGCCGACGTCGCAGGCCGTGTAGTAGCGGCCACCGAGCGACTGCACGTGCCGGCCGTAGGCCCGCAGCAGCGGCTCCGACTTCGCCGTCTTCGGGTCCCCGATGATGACGGCCTTGCCACCGCCGAGGTCGAGCCCGGCGAGCGCGGCCTTGTAGGACATGCCGCGCGAGAGGTTCAGGACGTCCTTCACCGCGTCCGCGGTGGAGGCGTAGGGGTGGAAGCGGGTGCCGCCGAGGGCGGGACCGAGGGCGGTCGAGTGGATCGCGATCACGGCCTTGAGGCCGGTGGCGGGATCGTTGGCGAAGACGACCTGCTCGTGCTCGGAACCCAGGTCGAAGACGTCGGACATGGATGGTCCTGCTTTCTGTTGGTCGGCCACGGGGTGGTGTGGCGGTAGGAGGCGCGACAGGGGTGGCGTCGTGCCCTGTATCACACGTTAGCCCGACCGGACCGACCTCGCGAAGACGACGTCGCCGTGGGTGCCGTAGCCCGGCAGCGGACCGCCGGCCCGACGTCCGTTGAAGCCCACCAGCAGGAGGTCGTCGCCGTCGGGCACGAGCGTCGGCCACGGGATGTTCGAGGGGTACGGCGCGCGCAGGGTGCCCGTCTCCGCCATCGTCAGGTCGAACACGGGGTACCGCCGCGCCTTGCCGTCGCTGGCCAGCACCTGCCAGCTCCCGCCGAGCTGCGCGACCGTCGTGCCCTCGGTCTGGGTGAGGCCGGTGGCCGCGCCTCGGAGCGACAGCGCGTCCAGCGTGGGCCCGGCCGCGAGCGCGGGGTGGAAGCGGAAGAACTTCGTGGCGCTCACGAACCCGACCAGCCACCCGTCCGCGGTGTCCACCAGGTGCGGGTCCCACGTGCCCACCGACCGCAGGCCGTCGACCGGCAGGTCCAGCGGCACGGTGTCGAGCAGGTGCACGCCGGACAGCAGGTCGGCCGTGGTCCGCGCGAGGGTCACGCCGACGGCCGGCCGCCGTCGGTCGAAGTCTCCCCACGTGCTGGTCGCCACCAGCCACCCCTCGCGGTCCCGGAGCACGTGGGTCGCGTGGTCGCCGTACACCCCGGGCCGGTCGGCACGCCGGAAGAACAGGTCGGACAGGTGGGTCAGCCCGAGCGTCGCCCGGTCCAGCTCCCAGAGCGAGGTGTGGGCGGTGTCGAAGAAGCCCGGGCCGGCGCTGGTGGCGGACAGCACGGTGCGCCCGTCGGGTACGCCGGACACCAGCCGGATGTCGCGCAGCCCGAGCTGCCCGAACCGGCCGGCCACGGGTGCGTCGGCCGACAGCGCGGCCAGCCACTCCTCCGAGCGGGTGTCGAGCCGGCCGCGCAGGTCCACCCGGCCGCGGGCGGTCCACGGTCCCGGCCCCCGGGTGAGCACGGTGGCGTGCGTCCCGGTCAGGGTCAGGCCGACCTCGCTGGCCGGGCCGTCGGGGCGGGCGTACCGCCGCGA
>OUNM010036169.1_pt1 | contig 11297 bp, 9 predicted proteins | sample 1769961 | NCBI WGS metagenome assembly OUNM01 (sample SAMEA3914820, study PRJEB12502) | metagenome | biome: forest; material: soil | place: USA | collected 2012-03-12 | depth 0.3 m
CACGTAGCTCATCGCCGCCTGTGCGCTCTCCTCCATGCCCTTCTCGAGCAGGCCGGTGATCACCAGCTTGCCCTTGCCGGACACGACCGCGACCTCGCACGCGAGCAGCTCGCCGCCGCCGCTGTTGGTCACCGAGAGGCCGTTCGTGAGGCCGACCTCGTCGCGCTCCTCTTTCTTGTTGAGGCGGTACTTCGGCACGCCGAGGTACGTCGGGACGTTCTTCGCGACGATCTCGATCGGCTTGTCCTTGTTCTCGGGACCGCCGCTCACGACCTGACGCGCCACCTTGCGACAGATGCTGGCGAGCTCGCGCTCCAGCGAACGAACGCCGGCCTCGCGCGTGTAGTGGTGAATCACCGTGCGGATCGCGTTCTCGCTGATCGTGACGGGCACGTCGGCGAGGCCGTTGTCGATCTTCTGGCGCGGCACCAGGTACTTCACCGCGATGTTCATCTTCTCGTACTCGGTGTACCCGCTGAGCTGGATGATCTCCATGCGGTCCTGGAGCGGAACCGGCATCGAGCCGAGCGTGTTCGCCGTCGTGATGAACATGACGTCGGAGAGGTCGTAATCGAGATCGAGGTAGTGATCGTTGAACGCGTGGTTCTGCTCCGGGTCGAGCACCTCGAGGAGCGCCGCCGCCGGATCGCCGCGGAAGTCGGTCGACATCTTGTCGATCTCGTCGAGCAGGAACACGGGGTTGTTCGTGCCGACCTTCTTGAGCGACTGAATCAGCTTGCCGGGCAGCGCGCCGATGTACGTGCGGCGATGGCCGCGGATCTCGGCCTCGTCACGCACGCCGCCGAGTGAAAGACGCTGGAATTTACGGCCCGTGGAGCGCGCGATGCTCTTCGCGAGGCTCGTCTTGCCGACGCCGGGCGGTCCGACGAAGCAGAGCACCGGGCCTTTGAGCTTCTTCGTGAGCGCCTGCACCGCGAGGTACTCGAGGATGCGCTCCTTGATCTTCTTCAGGCCGTAGTGATCCTCCTCGAGGATCTCCTCCGCCTTCACGAGGTCGTAGTTCTCTTCGCTCTTGTCGTACCAGGGCAGCCCGAGGATCCAGTCGATGTAGTTGCGCACGACGGTCGCTTCCGCGCTCGTCGGGTGCATCATCTTCAGCTTCTTCAGCTCCTTCTTGACCTTCGCGGTGGCCTCTTTGCTCATCCGCTTCGTCTTGAGCTGCTCTTCGACTTCTTGAATCTCGTTCTTGAACTCGTCGCGGTCGCCGCCACCCAGCTCCTTCTGGATCGCCTGCATCTGCTCGTTCAGGTAATATTCCTTCTGCGTCTTCTCCATCTGCTTCTTGACGCGCGATCGGATCTTCTTCTCCACCTGGAGGATCTCGATCTCGGCCTGCATCAATTCGTGGAGGCGCTCGAGTCGCTTCACCGCGTCTTCCATCTCGAGAAGAGCCTGGCGATCGGTGAGCTTGATGGTGGGGAGGTTGGCGACGATCGTGTCGGAGAGACGCGCGGCGTCGTCGATGGTCTGCGCGCTCATCAAGACTTCGGGTTGAACCTTCTTGTTCAACTTCACGTACATCTCGAACGCGGCTTGCACGCTGCGCATCAAGGCCTCGACCTCGACGCCCTTCGCGCTCTGCTCGTTGACCTCTTCGACCTCGACGAGGAAGTACTCCTCGGTCTGGGGGAACTTCTTGATCTTCGCGCGCTTCTTTCCCTCGACGAGCACCTTCACGGTGCCGTCCGGAAGGCGAAGCAGCTGCATGATCGTGCCGAGCGTTCCGACCTGGAAGATGTCGTCCGGCGTGGGCTCGTTGGTCTTCGCGTTCTTCTGCGCCGCGAGGAAGATGTCCTTGTCGCGCGCCATCGCCGCATCGAGCGCGTTGATCGATCGCTCACGACCGACGAACAGCTGGCTCACCATGTGTGGGAACACGATGATGTCCCGGAGCGGAAGGAGGGGGACGCTACGACGCTTCACATCGCGTCCCGGTTTGCCGTCGTCGCTCTTGAAGAACATTGCCCAGGGTTTTACCCCGAAACCGCGCGCTCTACCAACCTCGTCCGAGGCGATTCCGCGCGGACCTCGAACGGTCTCGAAGACTTAGCTGGACTGGCGCGGCGCTCAGTCGTTGCCGCGGCCCGTTCGGGCGCCCCGCGGCGTGCTCGGAAGCACGAGGGCCGCGGGGGGCTCGCTCTTCGAGCTCCGCACCACGATGCGTCGGAGCGTCAGGCTCACCGCCTCGGCGAGGCTCGATGCCGAGCTCTTCGCGAGAATGTGCTTCACGTGTGTCTTGAACGTGGCGTCGGCCATACCGCTGAAAGCGAGAAAGCCGTCCCGCGTTCCACCGGCGATGAACCAGGCGCAGATCTCGTGCTCGCGCGGGGAGAGCTGGAACTCGCGGCTCACGGCATCGAGGCGCTCCGCGAAGTCCTTTCCGAACCCGTGCTCGCGCGCGATGACACGCTGCAAGAACGGCCCGAGCGCGTGCTCGTCGGCCGGCTTCGACAGGATGATGGCGCCGAGCGACGCGACGTGATTGACGATCGCAGGGTCGATGTGCCCGGTGAGGAGCGCGGCGGGTACGCCCGGGTGATCACGGCGGACGGTCGCGAGCAGCTCGGTCCCGCCGTCGCTCCGATCGGAGAGCGTCTGGTCGAAGATGAAGCCGCAGAAGCGCGTGCGGCCCTGCAGCTCGGCGAGCGCCTGCGCAAAGGACGTTGCGTGCTTGACCGGCCGATATCTCGAGACGATCCGCTCGAGACAGCGGAACACCGCGTCCTCGTCCTCGACGACGAGGAGCTTGCCGTACGGTACGCGCGTTCGAGTTCCGCTCGGCGTCACGAAGAGGCTGTCTCCCTCGACGCACGCGCGTGGAGCTCACGGAGCTGCCGCGCGATGTCGGGAAGCGCGGCGCTCTTCGAGAGCCATCCGTCCGCGCCGAGCCGAGCCGCCAGCGACTTGAGCTGCGCTCCGTCCGACGCCGAGAAGATCACGACGCGGGCGCGCCCCGCCGCCCGCACCGAGTTGCACACGTCGTTCGGCGACGTGCCGGGCATGTTCACGTCGACGAGGACGAGGTCCGGCGTGAACCGCCCGAGAACGGCCGCAGCACCGTCGGCGCTCGATGCGGTCTCCACGAGGAAGCCCTCGTGACCGAGCGACCGCTGGACGAGCTCGAGCTGCATCGGATCGTCGTCGACGACCAGGAGGCGGAGATCTTGACCTGTCATCGTGCCTTTTCGTTGGAGGAGAGATGCTTCCGAATCGTGCCGATGAGCACGTCACGCTCGAGCGGCTTCGTCAGGTACTCGATGCACCCGGCCTCGCGCGCGCGTACACGCTCGTCCTGTCCGGCATGCGCGGTGACCGCGATGACCGGGATGTGCCTGAGCGCCGGGTTGGCCTTCATGCGACGCGTCGTCTCCCAACCATCCATGCGGGGCAGGGACAGATCCATGAGCACGAGGTCGGGAAGCTCGCGCCCCGCTCGATCGAGCCCTTCTTCGCCGTCCTCGGCTTCGATGATCTCGAACTCAGCGGAGAGATATCGTCGCACGATATCGCGGTTCTGGGGCGCATCCTCGACGTAGAGGATCCTCGCCATCGCGGTCGTCTCGATGACGCGGCGCGCGGCGACGAGCTGGCGCGCCTCCTTGACGACCTCCTCCACGGCGACGCCGTCCTTGCGGAAGACGCGCGCCAGGCCCTCGCGGAGGACGTTCTGCTCGCCGTCCGTGAGGTCTTTGCCGGTGAGGACCACGATTGGCACGCGGTTGCCTTCCGCGCGCAAGGTGCGAAGTACCTCGAAGCCGTCCACGTTCGGCATCAGCAGATCGAGGATGACCATCGCCGGATTGACGACGCGAGCCTTGAGCAGCGCCTCCTCGCCGTTCGCCGCTTCGATGGTAGTGAACCCCGCGCGCCGCAGGTTGCGTGAGACGATGTCCCTCGTGTCGGCGTCGTCGTCGACGATGAGGACGTCACCCATCGCCGGCTCGATCGACTTCCGTACCACGTCGACGAGGCGATCCGGCTCGATGGGCTTCACGAGGTACTCGCAGGCACCGAACGAGAACGCGCGCCCGCGCTGCTCCTCGACCGAGAGCATGATGACCGGGATGCCGGCGAGGCCGGGCTCGCTCTTGAGACGCGCGAGCACGCCCCATCCGTCGAGCTTGGGCAGATGGATGTCGAGCAAGATGACGGACGGCCGGTGCTCGCGCGCAGCGGTGAGCCCCTCGATGCCGTCGTTCGCTCCGAACACCTTGAACCCGTCCTCCTCGAGGTGTCCTCGCAGGAGCTGATGGATCATCGGATCGTCGTCGATGATGAGCACGGTGGTCTCGCGGTTGTGCTCGGTGGAAAGATCGAGCTTCACGCCGCCGAGCACGGCGCGCGTGTCGCGACCGCGGTCGATCGCACGCGAGAGCACGACGGTGAACGCCGAGCCGCGCCCGAGCGAGCTCGTGACCTCCACGGTGCCGCCGAGGAGCTTCGAGACCTCGCGGACGATGGCGAGCCCGAGGCCGGTGCCGCCGACGCGCCGGCTCGGAGAGCCGTCGACCTGCCGGAACTTCTCGAAGATGTGCGGCAGCTGATCGGCGGGAATGCCGCTGCCCGTGTCCTCGACGACGATGACGAGCGCCGGTCCCTTCGCCGTCGCCGTGAGCACGACCTCACCGGTGTCGGTGAACTTCGTCGCGTTCGAGAGCAGGTTCAGGAGCACCTGCTTCAGCTTCAGCGCGTCCGTGAACACGTCCTTCGCGCCCGCGTCGACGAAGGTGCGCAGCTCGACCTGCTTGCCGCGCAGTGTCTCGCGGACCGTCGAGCCGCACTCCTCGACGAGCGCCTCCATGTCGACGTGCTCGTTCACGATCTCGACGCGTCCCGCCTCGATCTTCGAGAGATCCAGGATGTCGTTGATGAGCGCGAGCAGCGTGCGAGCGTTCATCTTGATGACGTTGAGGTCGCGACGGCCGTGGGGCGTGAGCCGCTGCCCTTCCTCGCGGAGGACGAGGTCGCAGTAGCCGAGGATGCCGTTCAGCGGCGTCCGGATCTCGTGCGAGAAGTTCGCGAGGAACTCGCTCTTGAGCCGCGCGGAGGCCTCGATCTCCTGCCCGCGGATCTCCTCGAGCTTCTTGGCGCGCGCGAGCTCGCCGGCCAGACGATCGAGGTCCTCGTTCTGCTGGCGCGTGATCTCCATCAGCAACGAACGCTGCTGGAAGCTGGCGAGCGCCTTCGCCGCGGCGATGGTCTTCGCGTCGAGCTCCCTGCGGAGGCGCGCGTTCTCGGCAAGCAGCTCCTCGACACGCCGCTCGGCTTCGACGCTCATTCCGACCTCCCGAACACGAGCGACGTGAGCGTCGTATTGATGTGGAAGCCGCAGTAGATCTCGAAGTGAGCGTTGAAGCCGACGCACGGCGGCGCCGCGCCGAACGTGCGCGAGAGCCCGCCGACCGCATCGGTGCTCTGCGCGTACCAGTAGCGCCCGCTGCAGTGGAACAGGATGGCGGCCTGCGGATTGGTCACACGGTGCGGCACCTCCGCGTCGAAGAAGCGCTTCGTGTCGCCCACGGGGTCACCCATCTTCACGAGCTCGAGCTCGCTGTTTTCCTCGAGCATGTTCGCGAAGAGGATCGAGCCGTCGTCGAGCGGCTTCCATGGCGCGCGGATGAAGTACTCGCGTCCCACGCGCAGCGCGGTGGGCATGACGGCGAAGCCGTTGGGTTTGCCGAACTCGAGGTCGTCCACGCCCACGCCGAGCATCTCCGCGTACCGCTTGGCCGCTGGCTTTCCGTCGATCTCGATGGCGCGGTTCGTCGCGACGTCGACCTTGGTGAGGCGGAGCGTGCGCCCGGTGGGATGGTACCAGTGCGAGCGGAGCGCGCCCCACGGCGCGTCGGTCTTGAATAGGGCGACGATCGCGGCGTCCGTCACCACCTCGCCGTCGACGTGGAGGAGCGACGACTGCTTCGCCGGATCGGGCTCGTGATCGGAGGCGCCGCCGCCCACCGCGACGAGGCCCTGGTTCTTCGCCATCACCCCGAGCAGGAGCTCCTCTTTCTTGTAACGAAACGCGTCGTCGATGACGAGCGCGACGTAGCGCTTCGTGGCGATGGCGTCGGCCCGCGCGCCGAGCTCCTCGCACGCGCGCGTGATGGCGGTCTCTCCGGCTTCGACGGGGCTCAGCCCGAGGTTCTTGCCGAGGCCGATGCCGACCTCGACGTCTCCAGACAGGGCACCGAGGACGGCGGTCCCGCGGTGGATGCCCTCGCGATCGATCTCACCGCCGGTGGTGGAGCCGATGAGCCGGACACCCGGCAGCCGAGCTCGCACCGCACGGTTCAACGCCGCATGATCGCGGTCACGTGAAGCGAAGAGCGTCAGCAGCTTCGGTGAGACGGACCCGAGCTGCTGACAGAGATCTTCGGCGGCCTCCTCGGCGTTGGCCTTGGAGGTTCGTGCGGTGGCGAGCTGGACACTGGGCATTCGAGAGGCTCCTCTACGTTACGTTTGGACGATCGGCCGACGGTCAGCGCAGGCCGCTGCCGGGATGGTTCGTGTGACAGCTGGACGTGCACGAATCGAACGATTCGGGACCGCCGCCGACATACATGCTCTGGATGGGACCGAACTCGCGCACGTGCGACTCCGGATAGGACTTGTGGCACGACAGACACGCCGCCTTGCTCGTGCGCTCGATGCTCTTCTGCGTCAGGTGACACGACGAGCAGTTCGTCAGCGGAACGTCGACGCGGTTCGAGCGCGAGTGGATGAAGTGCGTGCGCACGAAGATCGGGCCTTCGAGCTCGAAGCCGAGCGGCACGTGACACGAGGCGCACGCCGCGCGATTGTCGTTTGCGTGGAGGACCTTGCCGAGCGCCGACGGGCCGCTGTGGCAGCTGTTGCACGGACCGGTGCCGAGTGAAGCCTCGGTATGCGTGGGCGTGCCGACCTGGATCTCGACGTTACGCGTGAAGGGCACGTCCTCGCCGAGATAGGTCCTGCGTCCCTTGACGGTGACGAGATAGGTGCCCGGCTTCGCGTCGTTCGGGAGGTGGTAGCTCCACGTGTCGGGGACGGGAGCGTCCCAGTTGCCGCCGAAGAGATCGTGCGCGGTGGGGATGGTGCGGAACTGCGCGTAGACGCCGTCACGCGACATGGTGCCGGTCGTCTGCACGTCGTCGGGCGCGAGGAACTCGCCGATCTCGGCGATGGTCCGCACCGCCTGGATGTCCTGCGCGGGGCCGATGATCTGGCTCATCAGCATCCGCTCGCGGTGCTTGCGACGGTAGTACGTCGTCGTCGGGTCGAAGAACGCGCGGTAGTACTGGATGCCCGGCTCGTTCGTACCGAAGATGACCTCGTTGTACGTGGGCAGCGAGCCCTCGGGATGAAGGCGCTTGCCGGCGCCGTCGCGAAGCGTGATCCGGTAGCCGATGTCGCTGCCGGGCGCGTAGGTGCCGTCGGCGCGCGGCGCCGTGGTGGCGGTCAGGTCGATCGAGAAGCCGTAGTCCCAGTTTGCCGACGCGAGCTGCGTGACCGGGATGCGGTACGAGTGCCCGCCGGAGGCGGTCCAGGACAGCTCGAGCGACGCCGTCTCGGGGCTGAGCACGAACGTGCGGTCCTGGTGCATGGCGATCCGCAGCTCGACGAGCGCCTCTTCCTGGAACTTCTTCGCGCCGGCGCAGTCGCCGTGGAGGACGGGACAGTCGAAGGTCCACTGGATCGCGCGGAGCCGGCGATCGAAGAAGTCGTCGGAGTCGTCACGTCGCGAGTCCATGCCTGCCTGGTACGTGAGCAGCGGGCCGATCGGCGCACCCGAGGCATCGCGCTGCTGCAACGTGAAGTTGCTGCGCTGGTCCATCCACGTCGCGTCCCGGAAGAAGCGCTGCCGCGTGAACGTGCCGTCGGCGTTCGCGGTCAGCAGGAAGTTCTGGTCGACGAAGCGCGTGCCTGCCCAATTGAGAGCGCGGAAATCGCCGGCGCGCGAGAGCCCGCCGACGCCCTCGTCGACGGTCGAATCGATCGCGGCGCGCATGTCGATCTGGTTCAGGTAGAAGCGCTGTCCGGCACGGACGCGCAGCGGGATCGGGTTGCCGTTGTCGATCTCGACCGCCAGTCCGACCACCTCCGGCGCGAGCGCCGATGCGGTGCGTCCGATCCGGATCGTCTCCGCGGCGCCGGCTGGTGGCGCTGGTGGCCCGTCGTCTCCGGTGCAGGCAGCGACCGCCGCGGCGACGAGGATCGCTCCGAGGAGCAGGGGTTTGCGTTTGCTGGGTTGACGGTGTCTCGACATGCTCACCTCTCACGTTTCGAGGGTTGGGACGGAACCTGTGCTTCGCCGTCGGCGTCGGCGAGGGCGGCCTCGCGTGCGATCACGGCGACGGCGCGTTCGAGCTCGAGGAGCGTCTGCTCGAGCGCGGTGCGCTTCGAGGGCACGCGCGAGGCGTGGAGTTGCATGGCGGCGACCTCGGCGGCGCGGGCCAGGCCGAGGAGCTCGCCGAGGCCGAGCAGGCCGGCCTCACCGGCGAGCGAGTGGAGCTCGCGCGCGAGATCGATCGCCTGATCGCCCTCGACGGCGGTTGCAATCTCGAGACCGTGCCGGATGCGCTCCTTCGCAAGCGCAGCGAAGCGAGGCAGGAACTTCCGCTTGACGTCCTCCATCGTCACCCGGCCACCTCCATGCGCAGGGCTTCGCGGATCGAGGAGACGAGAGAGCCGAGCCCGTCGCGCTTCGAGACGTAGCCGTAGGCGTCGGCGGCGAGCGCACGGGTCGCGAGCTCGGCATCCGGCAACGTGGAGAGCAGCAGGATCGGGACCTCGACGCCGTACGCGCCGCGGAGCGTCGCCGCGAGGTCGTCGCCGAACGCCTCGGGCATCTGCACGTCGACGACGATGACGTCGGGCGCGTTCGCGCTTCGCTTCGCTTCGAACGACGAGACGTCGGCGGCGACGTCCACCTCGAAGCCGGCAGACTCGAGCGCGAAACGCGTCACCTCGAGCACGAGGAGACTGTCGTCGATGACGAGCACCCTAGGCCGCGCCTGCATCGTAGGCCTCCTCGTGGGTCAAGAACTCGAGCGTGTGGAACAGGTCGCGGAGCACGATCGGCTTGTGCAGGAAGAGATCGGCGCCCGCGGAGAGCGTCGCCCGCCGAACGTCGCTGCCGCCGATGCTGATGGCCACGACCGACGTCGCCGCCAGGCGCGCATCCCCGCGCAGCCTCTCGATGAGCGACGCGCCGTCCTCGTCGGGCAGGAAATAGTCGACGATCACGAGGTCGAAGTGATCGGCGCGGAGCTTGATCCACGCGGTGGGAACGTCCGCCGCGTGCTCGAGCAGCACCCGGTTGCCGCGCGAGTCGAAGTACTTGCGCAGCGCGTACTCGAACATGTCGCTCACGAGGCGGTTGTCCTCGACGAGGAGGACGCGAAGGTCACGCGTCGGCGTGCTCTTCGTCGAAGACGCGACGAGCCGCTGCACGACGTGCCGGATCTTCTGCCGCTGCTCTTCGGGCGCGCCCTCGAAGCTCGCGACGAAGCCGGTCGGGGTGCCCGGGCCGCTCCCGATACGGACCTGCGCGACCGAGGCGCGAATCGTCACCGCCTCGATGGCGTGGGGAAACGAGAGGCGGAGGTCGACGTCCGTGCCCGCCGTCGGCAGCAGATCGCTGATCACGAAGACGGAGTCCTCGGTCAGCTCGATCGCGCATGCGACCTCGTGGACCGCCTCGAAGGAGATCTCGGCGCGCAGCACGCCCGTGCGGGCCTTCAGGGGTTCGGTCACAAGGACTCCGTCATTCGGTGAGAGGACGAGGGCGGCAGCTCGGCGAGCAGTTGCCGCGTCACCTGCTCGAGCTGGGCGACGAAGCGCTCGAGGCCGTGGCTCTTCGAGACGTAACCGTCGGCATTCGAGGTGCGCGCGAGATCCGCGAGAGCGGAGTCGGGCATGCTCGAGCAGAGCAGGACGAGCACGTTGGCACCTTCGACGGAGCTCTTGAGCCGTGCGCAGAGCTCGTCGCCGCGCATGTCGGGCCGCTTCACGTCGGCGACGATCACGTGCGGCGCCCAGTTCGCCACGATGGAGCGGACCTCCCCGAGCGCGACGGCAATCCGCAGGTCGAAGCCACGCGACGAGAGCAGGCTCTGCATCAGCTCGAGCGTGATCTCGCTGTCGTCGATCAAGAGCAGCTTGGGCCTCGGGCCCATGTCGATGGCGTCGCGTGACGGCGGTCGCGTGGTTCGTGACGATCGCGGCGCCGCCGGAGGCAACAGGCGCCTGAGCAGCGAGAGCACGAACTTGCCCTGCGGATGACGCGGAATGTGCGCCGTCGCGCGGCACGCCCATTCGAGCTCCGTCAGCTCGGTGTTCGGGCGGTCGCCGTAGAGGACGATCGGGCAACGGTCGTCGACGATGGCGCGGAGCGCGCGATGGTCGTCGAGGATCTCGCGCCACGTGCGCGGAACGGAGACGTCGAAAAGGAGCACCGTGGGCAACGGATCGGCGAGATAGGGGGCGAGAACGCGGATGTGCGGCGCGCCGATCGTCGGGAAACCGTCACGCTCGAGCAGCGAGCAGGTCGCTGCACGTCGCGCGTCGTTGTCGTCGAGCACGAGCACTCGTCGACCTTCCTCGGACCGTTCGAACATGTCGGTTCTCCTCAGTGGTCTCGGTATCTCTGTCGGGATAGCTCGCTCCATCTGCCTCTGCGATCCAAGTGCATGGTCCCAGTCCATGACCCCCCTGCACATCCCTCCTGGGGACGATGCCTCGTGGGAGAGCGGCGCAATGTCGCGCCGGCCGAGTCCGTGAAAGTACGAGGTAATTCTCGGGCGACTCGGCGCGCGGGCCGCCCGAAGGGCGACTTCGCCGCACGCGCGTCGATTTCCCGCGTTGCGACACCGCGCTGCGGCGGGCCATGGTCAGCGTCGTGCCGTCGCACCTGTGCGGGGGGCCGGAGGAACGATGAGCAGCAACGACAACGACGACAATCACGCGCGCGACCTGCGCGAAGCGCTCGAGCAACCGATCTTCAATCGCGCGCTCGGCAAGGACGTCGGCAGCGGCACGCTCGACTACGAGGTCTACCTGAAGACGAACGCGCTCTATGCGCTGCAGACGCCGGTGAGCGAGCTCACCGTCCCCGACGAGCACCTCTTTCAGGTCATGCATCAGTCGCAGGAGCTGTGGCTGAAGGAGATCGCGTTCGAGGTGGTCGCGGTCGTCGCCGCGCTCGACGACCGTCGTATCCACGAGGCGTGTGGCCTGCTCGATCGGATCGTCGTGATCCAGCAATGCCTGGCGAGCGAGCTACGGATCCTCCAGAC
>OUNM010353973.1_pt1 | contig 11295 bp, 11 predicted proteins | sample 1769961 | NCBI WGS metagenome assembly OUNM01 (sample SAMEA3914820, study PRJEB12502) | metagenome | biome: forest; material: soil | place: USA | collected 2012-03-12 | depth 0.3 m
AAGCGCTCGTTCCGTGCGCTCTGGATCCAGCGTATCAACGCGGCGGTGCGCGCCGAGGGCCTGACCTACGGCGTGTTCATGCACGGCCTGAAGCTCGCCCACATCGAACTGGACCGGAAGGTTCTGGCCGACATGGCGATGCACGAGGGCGAGACCTTCAAGCTCATCATCGCGCAGGCGAAGGCCGCTCTCCCCGAGGGCGCCCGCGTCGCGGCCTAAGCCCTCACGGCTGAGCTGAACAAGGGGCGCGGTGACCACATGGTCGCCGCGCCCTTTGCTTTTTGGGGTGTGCCTGCCCTAAGGGCACACGCGCATCATCTTTCGCGCGGGACGATATGACCACCGACATCGATCAGCTCCGGAGCGAGCTCCTCACCGCCGTGGACGGCGCCGGCGACCTCGCCGCGCTTGAAGGCGTGCGCGTCACCGCGCTTGGCAAGCAGGGGACGGTGACCGGCCTGCTCAAGACTCTCGGCGGCATGAGCCCCGACGAACGGCAGGCGGCGGGCCCGCGCATTCATGGCCTGCGCGAGGCCGTCACCGACGCCATCGCGATGCGCAAGGCAGCGCTCGATCGCGCGGCACTCGACGCGCGCCTCGCCTCCGAGACACTCGACATGTCGCTGCCGATTGGCGGGCTCGCCGCCGGCTCGGTCCACCCGGTCAGCCAGGTGATGGACGAGCTCGCTGAAATCTTCGCCGATCTGGGCTTCGCGGTCGCGACCGGACCAGAGATCGAGGACGACTGGCACAATTTCACCGCACTCAACATCCCGGAGACGCATCCGGCGCGCGCGATGCACGACACCTTCTACTTCGACCAGGCGGATGGCGAGGGCCGCAAGATGCTGCTCCGCACCCACACCTCGCCGGTGCAGATTCGCACGATGGTGTCGCAGAAGCCGCCGATCCGCATCATCGCGCCGGGCCGAACGTATCGGTCCGACAGCGACGCGACCCACACCCCGATGTTCCATCAGGTCGAGGGTCTGGTGATCGATCGCGGTATCACCATGGCCCACCTCAAGTGGACACTGGAGACCTTCGTGAAGGCCTTCTTCGAGCGCGACGACATCGTACTGCGCCTGCGCCCGAGCTACTTCCCCTTCACCGAGCCGTCGATGGAAGTCGACGTTGGCTACACCCGCGACAAGTCGGGCCGCCGCATGATCGGCGGCACTGAGCCCGATGGCTGGATGGAGATCCTCGGCTCCGGCATGGTCCACCGCAAGGTGATCGAGGCCTGCGATCTCGATCCGAACGAGTGGCAGGGCTTCGCCTTCGGCTGCGGCATCGATCGTCTGGCGATGCTCAAATATGGGATCGACGACCTGCGCGCCTTCTTCGACGGCGATCTGCGATGGCTTCGTCATTACGGGTTCGCGGCGCTGGACGTGCCCACGATTGCGCAGGGAGTGGGCGCATGAAATTCTCGCTGAGCTGGCTCAAGGAGCATCTCGACACCAATGCCGATGCCACTCAGGTGGCCGATGCGCTGACCCGCGTCGGGCTCGAGGTGGAGGATGTCTACAATCCCGCCGACGTGCTGCGTCCCTTCACGATCGCCAAGGTGCTGACTGCCGCCCCGCATCCGCAGGCGGACAAGCTCCAGGTGCTGTCAGTTGAAAGCGGGAGCGGCCCGACGCAGGTTGTGTGCGGCGCGCCCAATGCCCGTGCTGGCCTCGTCGGCATCTTCGGCGGCCCCGGTACTTGGGTGCCCGGCCCGGACATGACCCTCAAGGTCACCGCGATCCGTGGCGTCGAATCGAATGGCATGATGTGCTCGTTCCGCGAGCTGCTGCTCGGCGAAGATCATGACGGCATCGTTGAGCTGCCTGAGGATGCACCGATCGGCACAAGCTATGCCACATGGGCGGGCCTCGACGATCCGGTGTTCGACGTGGCGATCACCCCCAACCGGCAGGACTGCATGGGCGTGCGCGGCATCGCCCGCGACCTCGCCGCCGCCGGACTCGGCACGCTGAAGCCACTCGTGGTTCCGGAGATCGAGGGCGGCTTCGATTGCCCGGTCGAGATCCGCACCGATGATCCGGAAGGCTGCCCGGCCTTCTTCGGCCGCGTCGTGAAGGGCGTAACCAATGGCGCCTCGCCTGAATGGCTCCAGCGACGCCTGAAGAGCGTCGGCCAGCGCCCGATTTCCGCGCTGGTGGACATCACCAACTATGTGATGCTCGATCATGGCCGGCCGCTGCACGTCTATGATCTCGCCAAGCTCCAGGGCGCGCTGGTCGCCCGCAAGGCGAAGGAGGGCGAAGAGGTGCTCGCGCTCAACGGAAAGACCTATGCGCTAAGCCAGCGCATGACCGTCATTGCTGACGACGCGCATGTTCACGACATCGGCGGCATCATGGGCGGCGAGGACTCGGGGGTGTCCGAGACGACTACCGACATCGTGATCGAATGCGCCTATTTCGATCCCGACGCCATCGCGCTTACCGGTCAGGCGCTCGCGTTGACCTCAGACGCGCGCAGCCGCTTCGAGCGCGGCGTCGATCCCGCCTTCCTGCACGGCGGCCTAGCGCTGGCCACCCAGCTCGTCACCGATTTGTGCGGTGGCCAGCCGTCGAAGGCGATCGAGGCGGGCACGCCGCCGGTCGCGACGAAGGTCATCAGCTACCATCCAAGCCTCTGCAGCGATCTCGGCGGACTCTATGTCCCGGCCGAGCGGCAGGCACGCATCCTGCTATCATTGGGCTTCTCGATCGGTGCGATCACTAGCCCCGATGCGTTCAGCGATGCGCTGTTCTCGACCATCGAGGGCGCGTGGCCGGTCACGGTGCCGAGCTGGCGTCGCGATGTCGATGGGCCAGCCGATCTGGTGGAGGAAGTGGTCCGCGTCGAAGGGCTCGACAGGCTGCCGTCGACGCCACTGCCGCGTGCCGAGGGTGTCGCCAAGCCGACCGCCACACCTGAGCAGAAGATCGAACGCACGGCGCGCCGTACGGCGGCCGCGCGCGGCTTCTCCGAGGCGGTGACGTGGAGCTTCCTTTCCGAAAAGGAAGCAGCCGTCTTCGGCGGGAGCCACTGGACGCTGTCGAACCCGATCAGCGAGGATTTGAAGGTGATGCGCCCGTCGCTGATCCCCGGCCTCGCGCGGGCCGCCCAGCGTAACCGCGATCGCGGCGAAAAGTCCGTCAAGCTGTTCGAGCTCGGCCGTCGTTATCTCGCCGACGCCGAGCGGCCGACGCTGAGCGTGCTGATCGCCGGCGAGGCGCATGGCCGCGACTGGCGGTCCGGCAAGGCGCGTGGCGCTGACGCCTATGACGCCAAGGCGGAGGCGCTGGCAATCCTCGATGCAGCCGGCGCGCCGGTCGATCGCCTCCAGCTGGTGGGGCCGGGGGGCGACACTTGGCATCCGGGGCGCTCGGGCCGGCTCGGCCTTGGCCCCAAGATGATTCTGGCGACCTTCGGCGAGCTCCACCCGGAGACTCTGCGTGCGCTCGATGTCGAAGGGCCGATGGTGGCCGCCGAGATCTATCTCGATGCGATCCCCGCCAAGCGCGACACGGGTCGCACGCGCCCCGCCTATACGCCCTCGGCGTTGCAGGCGGTGCGCCGCGACTTCGCCTTCCTGGTGCCGGTCGACCTCCAGGCGGACAAGCTGATCCGGGCGATCCAGGGCGCCGACAAGCAGTTCGTCACCGAGGTCTCGCTGTTCGACGTGTTCACCGGGCAGGGCGTACCCGAGGGCAGCAAGTCGCTGGCCATTGAGGTGGTGCTTCAGCCGACCGACAAGAGCTTCGACGAAATCGCGCTGAAGGCGATCGCCGACAGGATTGTCGCGGCGGCTGCGAAGCAGGGTGCGACGTTGCGCGGCTGATAGGGAGAAAGAAGCAATGTCGACCACGCCGCCCGAGGGTAAGCTCGTGTACCGCCTGCTGACCGGTAAGGACGACGACGCCTTCTGCCGTCGCGTCTCGGAGGCGCTGGCGATGGGCTATACGCTCTATGGCTCGCCCTCGATCAGCTTCAACGGCGAGCACCCGATCGTAGCGCAGGCCGTGCTGTGGAGCGGCCAGCGCAAGGCCGCGACCGGAGCGTCCGAAGGCTGACCTCCGGGGCGGCGTCGATCAGCCCCGCCGGATCAAGAACACCGCATGCTCTGCGCGGAAGTTTGCGGCGGCCGCGGTGGTCAACCGGTCGCCATTCAGGAACCATGCGCCTTCGGTGACGATGTTCCGCTCCTTCAGGAAGGCGCGGAAATCGTCGATCGTGACATGGTGGATGTTGGGCGTTGCATACCAGGCGATGGGCAGCGTGCGTGTCACCGGCATCCGCCCGCCCCACAGCAGCGATAGCCGCACCCGCCAATAGGCGAAGTTGGGGAAGGAGACGAAGGCGCGGCGGCCGATCCGCAGCAGCTCGTCGAGCACCCGGTCGGGCGCGCGGGTCGTCTGGAGAGTCTGGCTCAGGATCGCATAGTCGAAGGCGTTGGAAGGATAGTCGGCGAGGTCGACGTCGGCGTCGCCCTGCACCACCGACAGCCCGCGCGCGACCGCACTCGCCACGTTGGCAGCGTCGATCTCGATCCCGCGCGCATCGACGCCGCGATGATCGCGCAGCGCCGCCATCAGCCCGCCGTCTCCGCAGCCGACATCGAGCACGCGGCTGCCAGGAGCGACGCGCTCGGCGATGATTGCGAGATCGGGGCGCAGGTCGATCATAATCCGCCCGCAGTCAGAAAGCCGTCGATGACGCGAAACAGCTCGGGCACCTCGAGCAGGAACGCGTCGTGGCCAAAGGGGGAGGAGAGCTCGACAAAGCTCGCCGCAGCACCCGCCGCGTTCAGCGCTTGCACGATGCTGCGCGATTCGCGCGTCGGATAGAGCCAGTCGGTGTCGAAGGAGACGAGGCAGAAGCGCGTGCGCGTTCCCCGGAAGGCGTCGGCGAGCCGGCCGCCATGCTCTTCGGCGAGGTCGAAATAGTCCATCGCGCGGGTGATGTAGAGGTAGGAATTGGCGTCGAATCGGTCGACGAAGCTGATCCCCTGGTGGCGCAGATAGCTTTCCACCTGGAAGTCCGCGTCGAAGCCGAATCCCTTGGCATCCCGCGCCTGAAGCCGCCGCCCAAACTTTTCGGTAAGGCCCGCCTCCGAGAGATAGGTGATGTGCGCCGCCATCCGCGCCACGGCGAGTCCGGCGGCGGGCGGGTCGTTCGCCTCATAATAATCGCCGCCGCGCCACTTCGGATCGGCCATGATCGCCTGCCGCCCGACCTCGTGGAAGGCGATGTTCTGCGCCGAGTGGCGCGCGGCGGATGCGATCACCACGGCCGAGCGGACGCGTGCGGGATAGGTCGCCGCCCATTGCAGTACCTGCATCCCGCCCATCGAACCACCGACCACGGCGGCGATCTCGCGCACGCCTAGATGATCGAGCAGCATCGCCTGCGCGCGCACCATGTCGCGGATGGTGATGACTGGGAATCGCATCGCGAAGGGTGCGCCGTCAGCCGCCGCGGTCGCCGGACCGGACGAGCCCATGCACGAACCGGTCACATTGGCGCAGACGATGAAGTGCCGGGCCGGGTCGACCGGTTTTCCTTCGCCTACCATGCGCGTCCACCAGCCCGGCTTGCCGGTGACGGGGTGAACGCTTGCGACATGCTGGTCGCCGGTCAGCGCGTGGCAGATCAGGATAGCGTTGGAGGCGTCGGCATTTAGCGTACCGTAGGTCTCATAGGCGATAGTGAGGGGGCCAAGACTCTGCCCGCCGTCGAGCGCGAGGGGGCCCGGAAGGGTGACGCTGCGCGCGGGGCCGAAACGGTCGTCATGCTCCATCGTGCCTGCCGCGCTAGGGGCGGGCGCGAAGGCTTGTCAATCGCGCGTCGACGCATCCGGCACGGATCACGCGTTGGCGAGGAGGCGCAGCCACGCTTCCAGCTGGACGCCGATCAGCGGCGGATGGTGGAGCGAGGAGGAGGCGAGGTCGACATAGCGGGCGTTGGCGGTACCCGCCGACAGGCCCAGCACTGATGCCGCTGCGATCACGCCGACGCCACCCGCCACTCCCAGCGTGCGCAGGATGAGTATCAGGAGGAAGATGCCGGCGGCCGCGGCATAGAGTACGCATCCCCATGCGACGAGCGTGCTCGGCAGCTCGGCGAGATCCGCACAAAGCAACAGCGGCAGCCCGAGGGCTAGCCCCCACACCGGATCGCGCCGCATCACCGCATGCGCGATTGATACGCCCAGACCACCCACGAGAATCAGGGAAATGACCGCCGTCGACAGACCCAGGAACATGGATACCCTTGCGCTACGATACGACGGAGCCTCCTCTAGCGCGTCGGCTGTGGCCCTGCTTGCCCCGAGGGCCGCAAGGCGTGCCAAAATGGGATGTCAGAGCTTCGGGCGGGCTGCTGGCGTCGCAAGCCGTTTCCTCCGCGTCGCTTCGCCGCTACAGCGCTCGACCATGACCATGCTCAAGCCGAAACCTTGGATCGATGCGATCGCGCCGTATGTGCCCGGCCGCTCTACCACCGACAGCGGCGTGAAGGCCGCTAAGCTCTCGTCCAACGAGAATCCGCTCGGCACCGCGCCCAGCGTGCGCGATGCGTTCGTGAGTGCCGCCACGACGCTCGATCGCTATCCCGATGCCGGCGCAACGGCGCTGCGCGAGGCGATCGGTGCGCATTATGGCGTCGATCCCGCGCGGGTGATCCACGGCACCGGATCGGACGAGGTGCTGCACCTCGCCTGTGGCGCCTTCGCGGGGCCGGGCGATGAGGTGCTGTTCGTCCGCTACGGTTTCTCGGTCTATCCGATCGCGGCGCGGCGCGTGGGCGCGACGCCGGTCGAGGCGCCCGACATCGATTATGCGACCGACGTCGACACGCTACTGGCGGCGGTGACAGACAAGACCCGGGTAGTGTTCATTGCCAACCCCAATAACCCGACGGGTACTTACCTTCCCCAGAGCGAGCTCAAGCGCCTGCACGCAGGTCTTCCGGCGGACTGCCTGTTCGTGGTCGACCAAGCCTACACCGAATATCTTGCGCCGGAGGATGATGACGGTGCGTTCGAGCTCGCGCAGACGGAGCCCAACGTGCTCGTCACGCGCACCTTCTCGAAGATCTTCGGGTTGGCGGCGGAGCGGATCGGCTGGGGCTTCGGCGCGGCCGAGGTGATCCAGGCGATGCACAAGATTCGCGCCCCGTTCAACGTTTCGACAGCCGGTCAGCAGGCCGCGATCGCCAGCCTGAAGGCGATGGACTTCGTCGAGGCGAGCCGCGTCCACAACGAGACGTGGCGGAGCTGGCTCAACGAGCAGATCGAGAGCCTCGGCAATGCCGGGCTGCGCGCCGTGCCATCCAAGGCGAACTTCATCCTCGTGCTGTTCGAGGGCCGCGTCACCGCCGAGGAAGCGTATAAGGGCCTGATGGAGCGCGGCTTCATCGTCCGCTGGCTGCCGGGCCAGGGCCTCGCCAACGGCCTGCGCATCTCGATCGGCACCGAGGTGCAGACCCGGGGCCTCGTCGCCGCGTTGCGCGAGATCGTCGCGGGCTGATGCTGCCCTTCGCGCGCGTCTCGGTGATCGGGCTAGGGCTGATCGGCTCCTCGATCGTGCGCGCAGTGCGCGACGCGATGCCGACCGTCCATCTGTCGGGTCATGATGCCGATCCGGCGGTGCGCGCGCGCGTCGCCGAGCTAGGGCTGGTCGACGATCTCGCCGACACGGCCGGCGCGGCGGTGACGGACGCGGACCTTGTGATCCTCTGCGTGCCTCCACGCTCAATTGGCGCAGTCGGCCGCGAGATCGCCGAGGATGTGCCAGCCGATGCGGTCGTGTCCGACGTCGGCTCGTCTAAGGCGGCGGTGCTAGCGGAGCTGATCGAGGCGCTTCCCGGCTGTCAGGTGATCCCCGCGCACCCGGTCGCCGGCACCGAGCACAGCGGGCCAGATGCCGGCTTCGCGAGCCTGTTCCGGGGTCGCTGGTGCATTGTCACGCCGCCGGCCGGCGCCGATCCGATCGCGGTCGAGCGAATCGTCGAGTTCTGGCACCGGCTCGGTTCCGAAGTCGAGCAGATGGACGCCGAGCACCATGACCGCGTGCTCGCCATCACCAGCCACCTGCCGCACCTGATCGCCTACACCATCGTCGGAACTGCGTCCGACATGGAGGAAGTGACGTCGAGCGAGGTGATCAAATTCTCCGCTGGCGGCTTCCGCGACTTCACCCGCATCGCCGCGTCCGACCCGACGATGTGGCGCGACGTCTTCCTGTCCAACAAGGATGCGGTGCTGGAGATGCTCCAGCGCTTCACCGAGGATCTGACCATGCTCCAGCGCGCGATCCGCTGGGGCGATGGCGATGCGCTGTTCGATCTCTTCACGCGCACCCGCGCGGTCCGACGCTCGATCGTCGAGCAGGGTCAGGACGATCCCGCGCCCGATTTCGGGCGCAAGCACTAAGGATCAGGCGTTTAGCGCGTTGATCGCGCTGTGCACTTCAGCTTCGATTTCCTTGCGAGGAAGGCCAGCAGGGATGACCTCGCCGAAGCGAATGCGCACCGCGCCGGGGTGCTTCAGGAAGCCGCGCGGCCAGCCAAGCCCCGAATCGGTAGCGATCGGCACTACCGGCAGGCCGAGGCGCGCGTAAAGGCCGGCAAAGCCCGCCTGGAGCTTGGGCTGGCGGCCGTGCGGCACGCGGGTGCCCTCGGGAAAGATCAGCACCGGACGCCGCTGCGCCTTCGCCACATCGGCCGCCTGGAGCATCGAGCGCAGAGCGGCGGCGTTCGCCGAGCGATCAACCGGGATGACGCCATGGCGACGGGTGAGGCGACCAAACAGCGGCACGTCGGCGATTTCGCGCTTCAGCACGATCACCGGATCGTCGATCAGAGCGACCAGCAGCAGGGTCTCGTAGGCGGACTCGTGCTTGGCAGCGAACAGTACGGGGCCTTCGGGCAGTGCGCCTTCCAACACCAGCCGCACGCCCAACAGCCGCCGCGCCATCCAATGCAGGATGCGTGCCCATAATTGCGCGTAGCGGGCCAGTCCGCGCCGGCTGACCAGCGCGATCGGCAGGCCGATCAGCACCATCACGGCCGTGATTGCATAGGAGAGGAGCGTGAACAGCGCCGATCGGATGAGGGTCATGGTCGAGGAGCGTCAGTAGCCGAAGGGAGCCGCAATGCGGCGGAGAACATATTTGTGATACTCGGTGAAGAGCGTGGTGAAGCCAGGCTCGCTACGCACCGCATCCGGAACGATTTGAATGTGGTCGCTGCCGAGCTGACGCGCAAGGTCCGCATGCGCGCGCGGCATGTGCCAGTCAGTCGTGATCAGTCGGACGCTTTGATAATGATGGTCGCGCAGCCACTTTGCAGTCTCGACAGCATTGGAGCGGGTGTCGACCGATTCCTGGCCGAGGTCGACGCAGCAGTCGAACAGCGCCTGCGAGGCATGGGTGCGCAGCGCCAGCTCCTTCTTGCGCACAGTGCGCTCGGTGCCGGACAGGAATAGCCGCTGGGCCTTGTGCTGCGCGAGCAGCGCGATGCCGCGCTCCAGCCGGCCCTTGCCGCCAGTCAGCACGACGATCGCGTCGGTCGGCCGATCGTCGGCGGGGCGGGGGAGGGTGAGCGCGAACAGCGCGAAGCCAAGCGCCCACAGGATCAGCAGGAAGGAAATGAAGCGGACGATCACAGCGTCCTCCCCAGCGCTCGCTGCACCGTGATCCGTGCCACCGCCAGCGCCAGCAGGCCCGCCACCAGCGGTAGAGTGAACAGCGCCGCCCAAGCGGACCAGGGTAGAGCGATCGATCCCACCAGCCCTGACCCGATCTCGATGATCTGCCGGCCGATGAGCAGGATCACCGCCACTGCACCCACCAGCCCCAGCGTCGCCCCGAACAAAGCGTCGAGCGCCAGCCGCCGCTGGAAGAGCCGCGCCACCTGCACGTCGGTGGCGCCCATCATGTGCATCACGTCGATGGTCTGGCGATGGGTGTTGAGCGCGGACCGCGCCGCCAACACCACCGCGGCCGCCGTCGCCCCAACCATCAGAGCGACGATGCCCGATGCGAGTAGCCCCAGCGAGCGGATCAGCCCCAGCAGAGGTGCCAGCCAGCTGGCATGATCGTCGAGCCGCGCATGAGGCGCGGCGGCCGTCACGGCATGGGTGATTTGGTCGAAATGGGTTCGGCCATAGGCGTCGAGAGCGACGTCGATCATCGCCGGCAGCGGCAGGTCGTGGTCAAGCCCGGCACTCCCGAGCCAGGGGCGCAACAGCTTCTGCATCTCGGCGTCGCCAAGCCGCTGCACCGCCGTCACCCCCAGTTGCGCGCGGAGCAGACGCACGGCGGTGTCAGCCTCGCGGTCCCGCCGGGCGGGATCGGCGAGGACGATCTGGACGGTCACCTGCTGGCCAAGGTCGCTCCCGAGCCGCGTCGCAGCACTCGCCATCGCCAGCCCGCCCGCAAGCGCGAGCGCAGTCAGGAACATCATGATCGCGATGACCCAGGGCATCGGCCCTGCGAGCCGCCCCTCGGGCAACAGTCGGCGATCGGCGAGAGAGGCGCTGAACATCAGCCGTGGCCCCTCATGCCGGAATCGGGGCCGGCCGATCCCGCCCGGGGCGGATAGCGCAGCGCGCCGGTCGGATCGTGGAGCTGACCGCGATCGAGCCGCATTACATTGGCGCTCGCCACCCGGCTCAGCAGATGGATGTCGTGGGTGGCGACGATGATGGTCGTGCCGAGCGTATTGAGCGCGTCGAACAGGTGAAGTAGCCGCGCCGCCATCTCGGGATCGACGTTGCCGGTTGGCTCGTCGGCCACGAGGATCTCGGGGCGGCCGATCACTGCGCGGGCGATCGCGACGCGCTGCTGCTCGCCGCCTGACAGAGTCGGCGGGCGGGCCGAGGCGCGATCGGCGAGCCCCACCCAGGCCAGCATCTCGCGCACCGGCGTCACCAGATCGCGCTCGTCGACGCCAGCGATACGCAGCGGCAGCGCGATGTTGTCGAAGGCGGAAAGGTGGGGGATCAGCCGGAAATCCTGGAACACCATGCCGATGCGGCGCCGGAAGCCGGGCAGGCGGGAGCGGCGGAGCTCTACCACATCCTCACCGAACAGGCGGATACTGCCGCGAGACGGGCGCTGGGCGAGGTAGAGCAACTTGAGCAGCGAGGTCTTGCCCGCGCCCGATGGGCCGGTGAGGAAATAGAACCCCCCAGGTGCCAGGCTGAAGCTCAGGTCCGACAGCGTCTCGGCGCCGGTCCCGTAACGCAGGCCGACATTCTCGAACTGCACGATGCCGGCCATTCGTTCGCCT
>OUNM010189782.1_pt1 | contig 11293 bp, 11 predicted proteins | sample 1769961 | NCBI WGS metagenome assembly OUNM01 (sample SAMEA3914820, study PRJEB12502) | metagenome | biome: forest; material: soil | place: USA | collected 2012-03-12 | depth 0.3 m
CTTTCCGACGAGAGCGTCTGCATCGGCCCGCCGCCGTCGCGCGACAGCTACCTCAACATCCATCAGATCGTCGCCGCCTGCGAGATCACCGGGGCGGATGCCGTGCACCCGGGCTATGGCTTCCTTTCGGAAAATGCCAAGTTCGCCGACATCCTCGCCGCCCACAACATCACCTTCATCGGGCCGTCGGGCGACCATATCCGCATCATGGGCGACAAGATCGAGGCCAAGCGCACGGCAAAGCGCCTCGGCATCCCGGTCGTGCCGGGTTCGGACGGCGCGATCAGCGAGGAGAAGGAAGCCAAGCGCGTCGCCGCCGAGATCGGTTATCCGGTGATCATCAAGGCTTCCGCCGGCGGCGGCGGCCGCGGCATGAAGGTGGCGCATAGCGAAGCCGACCTTGAAGTGGCGCTGCAGACGGCCAAGTCGGAAGCGGGTGCGGCCTTCGGCGACGATGCCGTCTATATCGAGAAATACCTGCAGAAGCCGCGCCATATCGAGGTGCAGGTGTTCGGCGACGGCGCCGGCCGGGGCGTGCATTTCGGCGAGCGCGACTGTTCGCTGCAGCGCCGCCACCAGAAAGTCTGGGAAGAAGCCAATTCCCCCGCGCTCAATGCCGAGGAGCGTGCGCGTATCGGCGGCATCTGCGCCAAGGCGATTGCGGATCTCGGCTATTCCGGCGCCGGCACGATCGAGTTCCTCTACGAGAATGGCGAGTTCTACTTCATCGAGATGAACACGCGCCTGCAGGTCGAGCATCCGGTGACCGAAGCGATCACCGGCATCGACCTGGTGCACGAGCAGATCCGCGTCGCCTCGGGCGGCGGGCTGTCGGTCAGGCAGGAAGACATCAAGTTCAACGGCCACGCCATCGAGTGCCGCATCAACGCCGAGGATCCGCGTACGTTCACGCCCTCGCCCGGCACGATCACGCATTTCCACACGCCCGGCGGCCTCGGCATCCGCGTCGATTCCGGCGTCTATTCCGGCTATAAGATCCCGCCCTATTATGACAGCCTGATCGGCAAGCTGATCGTGCATGGCCGTAACCGCGTCGAATGCATGATGCGGCTGCGCCGCGCGCTCGACGAATTCGTCGTCGACGGCATCAAGACGACGCTGCCGCTGTTCCGCGACCTTGTCGGCAACCCGGACATCGCCAATGGCGACTACGACATCCACTGGCTGGAAAAATACCTGGCCAAGGAAGAATAATCCGGGGATGCGATGACCCGACCCTACGCGCCCGGCTATCGCATTCCGACCGACCTGCTGCTCAAGGCCTACGCCTCGGGGGTCTTCCCGATGGCCGAAAGTGCATCCGACCCGGAAGTGTTCTGGGTGCGGCCGGAAACGCGCGGCATCATCCCACTCGACGCTTTCCACACGCCGCGCAGCCTGAAGAAGACCATCCGCAGGCATCCGTTCGACATCCGCTACGATTTCGACTTCGAGGCGACGATCGACGGCTGCGCGGAAAAGCGCGAGGAGCGCCGCTCGACCTGGATCAACGCGCCGATCCGCGAAGCCTATGTCGAGCTTTACCGTCTAGGCCATTGCCACTCGGTCGAGGCGTGGCGAGAGGAACGGTTGGTGGGCGGGCTCTATGGTGTCTCGCTGGGACGCGTGTTCTTCGGCGAAAGCATGTTCGCGCGCGAAACGGATGCCTCGAAGACCTGCCTTTACCATCTCGTCGAGCGCTTGAAGGCGCGTGGCTTCGCGCTACTCGATACCCAGTTCACCACCGAGCATCTCAAGCGCTTCGGCGCCGTCGACGTGCCGCGCGGCCAGTATGAGAAAATGCTGGCCGAAGCGCTGAAGGGCGAAGCGATTTTTTATCCCTGACGGATCAACTGGCAGCCGACGTCGCGATCGGCGTCTGCGAGTGGAACATCATCTTCCAGCCATCGGCGCGATGGACATAGCCGGTGCTGACCAATGCCGCGTAGGGCTCGCCATCTTCGCGTGTCGCATGAGCCTCATAGGTCAGCATGACGATGTCGCTGCCCGGCTCGACCATACCCTTCACCTTGATGTCGACGTCGCGCCACTTGTTGGGCTTGGTGGCGGTCTTGGCAAGATCGGCATTGGTCATGGCCTGCGCCATCTTCGGAAAGGCGACAAGGCACTCCACGTCCGCATTGGTCGCGTAGTAAGCGGAATCCCCGGTCCAGAAGCCTTTCTCGAGGTCGAGAAGTTCTTCCTTGTTGGCGGTAATCTGCTTGTTCTTGGCCATGGTGGAATCCTCCGAGAAAGCCCGGCGCTATTTAAACGGGCCGTATGACAGCGGGTTCCGAAGTTTCGGTCAGTGGTACTTTTACGTGACGGCAAAGCAACCCTATAGTGGGCAATAGAGGGCGAGAGGGGCGGTCATGGCCAAACGAATTCGCGAATCTCTGGCGGCCAGCACGGCCCGAACGCTTGAAGATGAGGGTGAGGCGCTGCTTTGCGCCAATCTGTGCGAAGCGGCGATCATGCAGTTCGATCTGGCGCTGACGCATGCGTCGAAGAGCAAGAGAGCTCTCAAAGGCAAGATCATCGCCCTGCGCAAAAGCGGAGACTTCGATCGCTCGAATGCGCTGATCGACGAAGCGCTGTCTCACTACCCGCGCGATCCCTACTTTCTTGTCGAGCGGGGATGGCTGGCCTTTGATCGGCGGGCGTACCATGAGGCCTTGGCAGGCTTCGATGACACTCTGCGCGAAGACGACAAGGACGAAGGCGCGCTGCAGGGAAAGGCGGCCACGCTGCGCTATCTTCGCAACTTCAAGGGCGCCGAAAACCTGCTGGCCGAGGCAGTCAAAATACATCCGCACAGCGCCGGCCTGCTGACCGAGCGCGGCTGGCTGTGGATCGAGCAGAACAACTATCCCAAGGCCGCCGATGCTTTCAAAGCCGCGCTCGAGGTCGATCAGCCGGACGACTCCATTTATCTCTGGCAGCTCTTTGTCCTGCGCCAGTTGGGACGGCTGGATGAAGCTGACGCCCTGCTGGGAAAGGCCCTCGAACGCTTCCCCGACAGCCTGAGGCTCAAGACGGAAGCAGGTTGGCTGCTGTTCTACCGGCGTGATTACGCCGCCGCCGTCGCCCAATTCGGAGCGGTTCTTGGCGTCGAGCCCAGGCTTGCAACGGCGCTCCAGGGGAAAATCGCGGCGCTTCGCCTGGCGGGTGCGCTGGACGATGCCGAGTATGAATTGGCGCGCAACCATGATGTCGTTGCCCTCAATCCAGGCCTTCAGGGCGAAAAGGCCTGGACGGCGTTCGCGCGCGAGGATTTCGCGTCGGCTGAGCGTGCCTTTCGGGAAGTGGTCGACCACGGTGGCAGCCACCTGGACAAGGTCAACCTGGCCTGGGCCCTCGTCAACATGGGAGACGAAGCCTCCTTGAAGGAAGCGGCAAAGCTTTGCCGGGAATCGTTATCCGTCGTCAAATCCGCCGAAGCGTTTGGCTGTCTCGGCGTGGTTTCGTTCCGCCAGAAAAAGATCGACGACGCGGAGACTTATTTGAAGAACTCGATACAGGCCAATGCTCAGATGGGACATCATGCCGATCTGGGGTCTCTCTACGCTTACATGCTGCGCTATGAGGAAGCCGAGAAGGTGCTCCAGCAAGGCATTGCTATCAAACCGGTGGACTTCTCACTGCATATCGAGAGCGCGAACCTTCATTTGCTTCGCAATCAGCCGGAAGAGGCAGCCGTTTCGTTTCGTCGTGCACTCCGTCTGGATCCGAAGAACCTCGACGCGACCAAAGGGCTGGCGTCGTCGTTGCTGGCGGCCGGAAAAGCGCCCGAGGCGGAATCGGTGGTGCGCGAGAATATCGGCCGCGCCACGGGAGCAAAGCGCGCCGGTTTGCTGCTTGTGCTCGCAAGGGTCCTTGCCGCGCGGTTCGATGATAGCGCCGACGAGAGCCTGCTCGCGCAAGCGCTTCAGGCAATTGGACAAACCCGGCAATTGCGGCCTGCGACGGCCGAATCCTTCTTCCAAGAGGGCGTGGTGCAAACGAAGCTCGGCCGATATCGGGAGGCGTATGCGGCGTTCGTCAAATGCCAGAAGATGGACAGCAGCCTGGCGCAGGCGAGCGTGAATGCATCACAGGTAAGCCTTTTGATAAAGGAGCAAAGAAAAGGCATCCGCTTCAGCGAGCTGAAGAGCTGGGTGCTTTTTCTTCTTCTGTTTTGCCAGCTGCTTGCACTTTGGCATTTCCGACTTCAGGGCGACAAATTCATCGGTGACACCACGATTACCGTGCTGGTGCCGATTTGCCTGGGGCTGATGATCGTTGCGTTCCTGATGCCGTCGCTGACGAAGTTCTCGGTTACGGGAATCGCCGTGGAGCTCGCCGAAGCCCCGAGCACCGCGGAATCGAAGGGACCGAAAGGGAAATTCCAGGCTGGCGAGACGCTGCCGGTAGCGGGTCCGGCAATCTGATCAGTTGGCGGTGGCCGGCTGGTCGTCAGTCGCATCTGGCGTCGCGTCGGCAGGCTCAGATGCGCTGTCCGCCGGTTGGGTCGCGGCTGCCTTCGGCTTGGCGGCGTCCGTCTTCGGCTTGGCCGCATCGGCCTTGGCGGCGGTTGGCGGCGGCACGTCCGACTTCTGCTTGCAGCCCTTCAGCCAGACGTCATAGACGGCGTGCTCGACGGCGTTGAGGCCGGGGCTTTCGGCGAACATCCAGCCGGTGAAGATGCGGCGGATCTTGCGGTCGAGCGTGATCTCGTCGACCTCGACGAAGGAATCGGTCTTCGGCTGCCCGGTGTCGGGCCGCGAGTAACAGACGCGCGGCGTCACCTGCAGCGCGCCGAACTGCACCGTCTCGTCGATATAGACATCGAAGGTGATGATGCGGCCGGTGATCTTGTCGATGCCGGCGAACTCGGCCACCGGATTGGTGATGCGATCCGAGGTCGAGGGTGCCGCGGCTGGCGCCTGCGATGCGGCGAATGCCATGGTGGAGGCGGCCAGAACGGAAACCGCCGCGATCAGCGCCTTTGAGATTCGGCCGAAAAGAAACATGCAAGGATACCGGTCGTTGTGCCCCGGGTGATTCTCTTAGTCGCCCAAGGCTAATCGAGGCTGCGCTATCAGCAAGCAGCTAAACGTCAATTGTGGCGACAAAGGACCGAAGGCGATCCGACAATGTTTCCGACAGCCGGATTTAAGAACCGGGCGTCCAGGCGTCGTAGTCGCCGGTGACCTGCGGGCGATGCTGGTTGCCAAGCACCGAACCCTTGGGGCGATACGCGCCGGGCGTTCCGGTCATGTTGGGCAGATGCCCCTTCTCCCACTCGCGCGGCTTGTAGCTCTCGCTGGCGGGAGCCGTGTCGACGCGGTGATGCATCCAGCCATGCCAGCCCGGCGGGATCTTCGAGGCTTCGGAATAGTCGCGATAGATGACCCAGCGGCGGGTGCGGCCTTCCGAATCGACGCCACCCTCGTAATAGACGTTGCCGGCTTCATCCTCACCGACCTTCTTACCGAAACGCCAAGTGTGGAAGCGCGTGCCGAGCGTCTGGCTGTTCCACCAGGTGAAAAACTGCAGCAGGAAAGTTTTCATCCAGATCCTCACGGGCGGCAGCGGCTACGCCTCGTTCCTGCTTATGGCGTCACGGCATCGCGAAGGCAAGGGTTTTGCCGCAGCGCGGGTGCAAATACTTCGTGCGCTAAATCGATGCAGGCCCTCGGCCAGCGGCAGGCCGGCTTGCCAAGCGCAACCTCTGTTTCTAAAGCTCGACTGCCCTCAAAAAGGGCATGCCTGGCCCACGCCGGCTGAGGGAGGTGACACTTGGCTCCAGAACGGTCTACCGATAGCCGGATCGGCGCCGAGGATATCCGCCGCCGCAAGGGCGGCGTGCCGATCGTCTGCCTCACCGCCTATACCTATCCGATCGCCCGCATGCTCGACCCGCATGTCGACCTTCTTTTGGTCGGCGACAGCGTCGCCATGGTGCTGCATGGCCATGCCACGACGCTGGGCGCCTCGCTGGGGATGATGATTTTTCATGGGCAAGCGGTCATGCGCGGCTCGGCCAGGGCCTGTGTGGTCGTCGACATGCCAGCGGGCAGCTACGAGACGTCTCCCGCGCAGGCCGTCGCCTCGGCGCGACGCATCGTCGAGGAAACCGGCTGCCAGGCGGTAAAGCTCGAAGGCGGTGTCGACATGGCGGACCAGATCGCGGCGATCGTCGCCGCAGGCATTCCGGTCATGGGCCATATCGGCCTGCAGCCGCAATCGGTGGAAAAGGACGGCGGCTACAAGATCAAGGGACGGACGCAGGAGAACATCGCGGCCCTGTTGCGCGATGCCGAAGCGGTCGAACAAGCCGGCGTTTTCTCGGTAGTCATCGAGGGCACGATGGAAGCCGTGGCGTCACGGCTCACTCGTCAAATCGCCATCCCGACCATCGGCATCGGCGCCAGCGGCGACTGCGACGGGCAGATCCTGGTCATAGACGACATGATCGGCATGACGGTCGACCGCGTACCCAAATTCGTCAAGCAATACGCCGACTTGCGTGGCATCATCACGGATGCGGCGGCGCGCTATGCCGCCGAGGTGCGCAGCCGCGCCTTTCCCGGCGCCGACCACGTCTTCACGGCATCCGGCAAGGATGAAGCATGAGCGGGCCCATCGTCGTTGACAACGTCGCCTCACTTCGCGCGCATGTCCGCGAATGGCGGCAGGCCGGTCTCAAGGCCGCCATGGTGCCGACCATGGGCGCGCTGCATGATGGCCATATCTCGCTGGTCAGGATCGCGCTCGAGCGGGCCGAGCGGTGCGTCGTCTCGATCTTCGTCAACCCGACGCAGTTCGCGCCGACGGAGGATCTCGACAAATATCCGCGCCAGCTTGCCCGCGATCTCGACCGGCTGCGGCAAGCGGGGGCGCATCTCGCCTTCACGCCGACCGTAACGGAAATGTATCCTGCCGGCTTTGCCACGAAGATCTCGGTGGGAGGTCCCTCCTTCGGCCTGGAGACGGATTTCAGGCCGACTTTCTTCGACGGCGTCGCCACCGTCGTGGCCAAGCTTTTCCTGCAGGCCGAACCCGATTGCGCGGTCTTCGGCGAGAAGGACTATCAGCAGCTTTGCGTCGTCAGGCAGCTCTGCCGCGATCTCGACCTGCCGGTCGAGATCATCGGCGCGCCGACGGTGCGCGATGCCCACGGCCTCGCCATGTCGTCGCGCAACACCTATCTCGGCAAGGCCGAGCTCGGCATCGCGCGCAAGCTCAACATGGTGTTGCGCGAAACGGCCACGGCCCTCGCCGCCGGCGCCGATGAAGCAGGCGTTACGGATGGCGCGGCCAAGGCGCTCATCTTGGCGGGTTTCCAGAAAGTCGATTACATTGCCGCACGGGAGAGCGTCACGCTCGACACCTGGAAGCGTGATCGCGTCGGCCGCCTGCTCGCGGCAGTCTGGCTCGGCACGACAAGGCTGATCGACAACGTGGAAATTCCGTCCGCCTGACCGCTGAACCCGTAGCCGATCCGGCCAAGCGCCTACTCTTCCGACGGCATATGCAGATACATCGACTGGATGCCGACGCGGCCGGGACCGGTGAAGCGGTTGACGACGAAGTTCATGGCGGCGCCGAAGAAGCCACTGGAAAGCTTGTCGATCCTGGTGTCCATCCTGACCGAGGCATCCTTGAACAGCCAGCCGCCTGGCTCGATGTCGATGGTCTCGCCGGGCGCCAGCACCTTCTCGAAGACATTGCCATAGCCGTGCAGCCAGACGATGCCGTCGCCGGTCTCGCCGCGGAAACGGTCGATGAAGAAGCCGCTCTGGCCGAACAGCATCGTCCCCAGGCCGCGCACCCGCTCGAATGTGTAGTCGACACTGGCGGTGGCGGCCAGGAACTGATGCTCGCGCACCTGGATCTCCTCGCCACGCCGCAGATGGATCGGCACGATATGGCCAGGTCCGTCACGGCTGAAGGCGATTATGCCCGGCCCGGACGCCTCGGTGACGAAGATCTGCATGCCGGCGATCATGCGCTTCAGCGCGCCCTTCAGCGATTTCAGGCCGATGGTGATCGTGGTGTTCTTCCACAAGAGGATGTGGTGTTCGAAATAGACCGGCATGTTGGTCACATCGACCGACAGCACCGGCACCAGTTCCCCGGCGACGTGATAGGTCACGCCGCCGAAAGTCTCGTCCGACACCTCGGTCGGCATCAATTCCGGCAAGCTCGGCATGGCAATCCCCCATTGCAGGCGACGTCCCTGCCTTATGGAGGGTGGCGACGCCGGCGCGGAGCAGCCTTGATCGTGCGGATCGGCGCAATCAAATCAAAACCGCGCGATGGAACATGGAATAGAGAACGCTCTAGCCGAGCCGCTTCTCCAGGATGAGTGCGGGCAATCCCGAATTGCCGCCGCAATCCGCGGTCATGCCTGCCGCCCGAAACCCGCTCGCCTCGTAGAAGGCGATCGCCACGGCATTGGCTTGCTCGACCTCGAGGCGCAGCGTACGCATTTCCGGAAAGCTGGCCTCGACCTCATCGAGCAGCGATTGGCCAATCCCCTGCCGCTGGTAGGCCGGGTGCACGTAGAGCTGGTTCAGAACGACGATCTTCGGGTCGGCGGTGGCGGCGGCGAACGCCATGCCGCCCAGTCGCTTGCCGTCATCGGCGACGAGGAATTCGGAATTCGGCCGCGCCAGCTGCGCCTTGAGCGAGGCAATCGAATGCCAGTCGTCGGTGATCGCCGTAACCCGTTCAACGCCGTAGATGGAGTCATAGGTCGCATGCCACGTCTCGACCAGCAGCGCCCGGATGGCCGCAATGTCACGGTCGCTGGCGGTGCGGACGAACACCGGCCTATTCGATGCCGAGCTTGGCCTTGACGAGGTCGTTGACCGCCTGTGGGTTGGCCTTGCCGCCGGTCGCCTTCATCACCTGGCCGACGAACCAGCCGGCCATGGTCGGCTTGGCGCGCGCCTGCTCGACCTTGTCCGGATTGGCGGCGATCACCTCGTCGACCGCCTTCTCGATGGCGCCGGTGTCGGTGACCTGCTTCATGCCGCGGCTCTCGACGAGCGCGCGCGGATCGCCGCCCTCGTTCCAGACGATTTCGAACAGGTCCTTGGCGATCTTGCCGGAGATGGTGCCTTCCTTGATCAGGTCGAGGACGGCGCCCAGCTGCTCCGGTGAAACCGGAGCATTTTCAATGTCCTTGCCGGCCTTGTTCAACTGGCCCAGCAGATCGTTGATGACCCAGTTGGCGGCGATCTTGCCGTCACGCCCGGCCGCCACCTTCTCGAAATAGTCGGCAATCGGCTTTTCCGAAACCAGGACCGAGGCGTCGTAGGCCGAAAGGCCGAGCGTATCGACCAGCCGCGCCTTCTTGTCGTCGGGCAGTTCCGGCAGGTGCTTTGCCAGAGCGTCGACATAGGCCTGGTCGAACTCCAGCGGCAGAAGGTCGGGATCGGGGAAATAACGGTAGTCATGCGCTTCCTCCTTGGAGCGCATCGAGCGCGTCTCGCCCTTGACGGCATCGAACAGACGCGTCTCCTGGTCGATCGTGCCGCCGTCCTCCAGGATGGCGATCTGCCGGCGCGCCTCAAAGTCGATGGCCTGGCCGATGAAGCGGATCGAGTTCATGTTCTTGATCTCGCAGCGCGTGCCGAATCCGCCGCCCGGACGGCGCACCGAGACGTTGACGTCGGCGCGCAGCGAGCCTTCGTCCATGTTGCCGTCGCAGGTGCCGAGATAGCGCATGATCGAGCGCAGCTTGGTGACATAAGCCTTGGCCTCGTCGCCGGAACGCAGGTCGGGCTTGGAGACGATTTCCATCAGCGCCACGCCGGAACGGTTGAGGTCGACATAGGACATGGTCGGATGCTGGTCGTGCATCGACTTGCCGGCATCCTGTTCCAGATGCAGCCGCTCGATACCGACCTCGATATCCTCGAACTCGCCCTGCCGGTCCGGGCCGACCGAGACGATCACCTTGCCTTCGCCGACGATCGGCTGCTTGAACTGCGAAATCTGGTAGCCCTGCGGCAGGTCCGGATAAAAGTAGTTTTTCCGGTCGAAGACCGACTTGTGGTTGATCGCCGCCTTCAAGCCGAGCCCGGTGCGGATCGCCTGCTTGACGCATTCCTCGTTGATGACCGGCAGCATGCCAGGCATCGCCGCATCGACCAGGCTGACATTGGCGTTGGGCGCGGCGCCGAACGATGTCGAGGCGCCGGAGAAGAGCTTGGCCTCGGAGATCACTTGCGCATGCACTTCGAGCCCGATGATGATTTCCCAATCGCCGGTGGCGCCGGGGATCAGCCGTTTTGCGTCGGGTGTGCGGGTGTCGATGATGCTCATGGGGGCCTGCGGATGGCATTTGTGGACGGTGCGATTTGCACATCGCGATGCGGAAATCGAAACACTCGCTAGTCCAAAGTGCCCCGTGAGACAAGCGCAAAGCCGCATGCCGGCGCAGCCGCCGACTGGTACCGGCCATCGGTTTTCCGCCCCACGTCAGGCGGTGGCGATGTAGGCCCTGATCTCCGCGGCCTCGCGCTCGACATCCTCGATGCGGCGCTTGACCACGTCGCCGATCGACACGATGCCGTCGAGCAGACCGCCCTTCTCCACCGGCAGATGGCGGAAGCGACCCCTGGTCATGATCTCCATGACCTCGTTGACGGTGTGGTTTTCGTTGCAGATCTTGACCTTGGGCGTCATGGCCGAGCGCACGGCGATGTCGAGCGCGGCCGCACCTTCCCTGGCAATCACGCGCACAATGTCGCGCTCCGACAGTATTCCGACGATCTTGCGGTCGCCATTGGTGACGACAAGCGCGCCGATCCTGTGCTCGGCCAACATTCGAATGGCTTCGCTCAGCTTTTCATTAGGCCCGAGCGTGAACACGTCATGGCCTTTGCTTTCCAGAATTGCCTTAACAGTCATGGCGTCCTCCTCAGCGTTGCTCGCCGGTTCCTGCCCTGACCGGCTTTCTTTCAGCCCCAGCGCCTTGGAAAAGATGCCAGGTGCCTAAGGCAACATCGTGCGCCGTCAATGGTTGCATTTCAAGTGCGCGGCAACGTTATGCCGAAGGCAGCGGACGATCGAAAACGCGCAGACCGAAGAAGCCGGCGATCAGCCCGCCGATATGGGCCTCCCAGGCGATTTGTCCCTCTACCCCCGGCGCGAAACCGATGAGGCCGGTGGCGAGGTTGGCCGCCATCAAAACGCCAAGGAAGGCTATGGTACCGCGAGATCGCAGCACCGCCGCGATCGGCAAAGGCGCGCTGGCGAAGGCGGATCTGCCGGGCGAACGGTCGACGCGAAATCC
>OUNM010123214.1_pt1 | contig 11289 bp, 8 predicted proteins | sample 1769961 | NCBI WGS metagenome assembly OUNM01 (sample SAMEA3914820, study PRJEB12502) | metagenome | biome: forest; material: soil | place: USA | collected 2012-03-12 | depth 0.3 m
ATGCAGATGCGGCGACATGCTCTTCATGAGCTCGATCTCGGCGGCCATCATCGCGTGCTGGCGTTCCGGCGGCCAGGCCTTGGGCTGCATCACGACGAAGCTCGCAAGGCCGTTGACGAACATCTGGAGCCGGTAGGCGTGGATCTCGAGATCCAGATGCTCCGAAATCTCGCCCCGGTTGCAGGCATGGTCGAGGATGCGCAGGAAGAGGTTCTGCGTGCCCTCCGTCCCCGCCACGCGCTCGGCGGCGAGATTGGCGTCCGACGTCGCCTTGCCCCAGAAGCCGAACCAGGCCTGCCAGTCGGCCAGGTTCGCCTCGTTCACCGGCAGCAGCTGCTCGAAGCAGGTGAGCATGTCCGCGTCGGAGGCGATCGCCTCGTCGATCATCTCGATCGCGCGGGCTCGGATCGTCGAATAGGTGAAGGACATGAGATCGCGCTTGTCGCGGAAATAGTGCGACACGATCGTCGAGCTGAACCCCGCCTCGCGCGCCACTGCCCGGACGGTGACGGCCTCCATCCCATAGGCGGCGACCATCCGCTTGACGACGCTGGCGATCAGGTGCCGGCGTTCCTCATGGTCGACGATCAAGGGCATTCAAAGTCTTCCCTGGGCAAAATGAAACCCGACGAAAGTCGAATATAACGCCGCCGCCATGGCCGTTAAACCCCGAGCTCAAAGGGATGACCCGGCGCGACCTCCTGGATCTCGATGATGTTGCCGTCGGGGTCGTAGCCATAGATCGCCTTGATCTCCCCGAAGTCGCCGAACCGCTCGTTGGCGAAGCGCATCCCCGCCGCCTTCAGCCGATCGAACTCCGTTTCGATGTCCGTCACATCGACGCAGAAATGGGTGTAGCCATGGTCGTGCGGGCGGAGCGGAGCGCCTTCCTTCGCGGGCGGGCTCGCATATTCGAAGATCTCGACATGGCAGTTACCGGCGCGCAGCATCACCGTGCGCGCGGCCGATCCCGGCACCCCGATCACATCGTCGAACTGCGGCTGGCCGGCCCAGGAGAATTGTTCCGCCACCGGCCGAAAACCGAAGGCCTCGCGGTAGAAGGCCTCCAGACGATCGAGATCGGCGGTGTGGATGGCGACATGATGGATGCCCCGGATCATGCGAGCCTCGTCCGCGTGTAGCGCATCTCCGCGATCCTCCAGCCCTCGTCGGTCAGGACGTAGCGCTCATCGTAGCGGCCGAAGCCATGGACGACCGCCGGCCCCGTCCCTTCCGCGAACCACAGCCAGTCCTCGACCGGCCAGACGGCACGCGCCTCGCGCTCGGAGGTCACGTCGATCAGCGGCGTCGCGCCGAGATGCACGGTGGTCGCGCCATCGAGCAGCCGCGCCACGCGTTCGGCCATCGCCCGGCCGCCGACGACCGCCTCCGTGCCCTTGAGCCCCTCGACCGCCTCGCCGCCCTCCTCGTCCACGAAGGCGTCGCCGACATCGAAGCGCGCGTCCTCGGCGAAGAGCGAGGCGTAGGTGTCCCAGTCCTTCCCGTCGACGGCGAGGAAGAAGCGCGCCTTCAGCGTCCGGATCGCATCGACGGCGGTAAGGCGTTCGGTCGCGTCCATCATCGGCCGGCTCGGTCCTCCAGATAGGTGTCGAGCGTCTGGTGCAGCTGCCGCACGCGCACCTCCTGATAGTTGAGGAGCGTCTCGCCCTTCTTGCGCGCGGCGTGGAAGCCCTCCTGCTGCGCGCGGACGTTGGACGTATCCTGATCGTAGACATGGCCGAGGATCGGATCGAAGCCCGGCACGGTGGTGAAGCTCTCCTCCTCGGTCAGCCGGATCGGCTGGGCGGGCTCGGGGCGCGGGCCGCTGTCGGGCACCGGGCGCAGCACCAGCAGCTCGAACAGCGATCGGTTCACATCCTCCCCGATCGGGCGGAAGCGATAGACCATCGGCAGCGACAGGCACGGGAACAGGATCATGTTCGGGAAGACGCCATATTGCGCCACGTCGATCATCTCGGCGTCGGTGCGGCCCGAGAGATCGACGCCATAGGCCGCGCCCAGCGTCTCGCGCAGCATCCGCGCCATCACGATCCGGGCGTTCTCGCCGGGCTGGACGACGGTCGGCTCCTCCAGCGAGGAGCGGTTGCCGATCAGCATCGCGTCGACGAGCTCCTGCTCGGTCATCGGCGTGTCGAGATGCGTGCTGGAGACGCCGAAGGGCGCGATGAAGCGCGAGGTCGTCGGGCTGAACACGTCATATTGGGTCGCCTCGTCCGCATTGCTGCCGAGCAGTTGCGGGTGGGTCTCCTGCGTGTGGTAATTCTCGATGAAGGCTTCCTTGGCGGACTTCCAGTTCGAGTAGAGCTCCTTCTCGATATGGATTTCGACGAAGCGGTCCTCGATCGCGAAGCCGTCGAGCTGTTCGGGGAGCGGCGCGAGATAGTCGGCGAGCGGTGGCGCGTCCGGGTCCATGTTGATGAACACGAAGCCCGCCCAGAGGCCGACCTGCACCTCCGGCAGATGGAAGCGCGCCGGATCGACATGCGGCGCATCCCATGGGCAGGGGTAGCGCTTCAGTTCGCCCTCCAGCGACCAGGTCCAGCCATGGAAGGGGCAGCGGATCTCGGTCATGTGGCCGTCGGTGCTGCCGGGGCGGAACTTGGTGCCGCGATGGAGGCAGGAGTTGACATAGGCCTTCACGTCGCCGCTCTCGGTGCGCAGCACGATCACCGAATGGCGGCCGACCTCATAGACATAATAGTCGCCGGGCGTCGGGATATGCTCCTCGCGGCAGGCCCATTGCCATACCCGCGTCCACATCCGCTCCATCTCGGACTCGAAGAAGGTGCGGCTGGTGTAGCGCTCGAACGGGATGTCCTCGTCGCCGAGGAAGCGCGGGCTCTCCAGCTCGAAGAGCGGCGGCACCGGGCGACCGTCGCGGTGGAGAATCTCCTGCGTGGAGGGGCCGCGGGTGCAGCGCGCGCTGCCTCGTGCGAGCGGCGTATCCATGGCCTCTCCCTCCTCCCATCGGGAAATTGTGCAACTGATACATTATCGCGCAAGCCCATGGACCTACGCTTTGCGTTAGCTCCTTGGGGTCGGCCGCTGTGCCAGACTCCGGGCGAACGGGAGGATGCGATGGAAGCTTTGGCCCCGAAGCCGGCCCATGTCCCCGACGCGTGCGTCGTGGATTTCGACGTCTTCTTTCCCGAAGGCGCCGAGCGGGACTATTTCGCCGCGTGGCAGAAGCTTCAGGCCCCTGGCGTGCCCGACATGGTCTGGACTCCGCGCAACGGCGGCCACTGGATCCCGACGCGCGGCGAATATGTCCGCCAGCTCTGGGGCGATACCGAGCGGCTCTCGAACGAGGTGCTGGCGGTGACGCCGGGCTTGGGCGACGTGATGCGCTTCATCCCGCTCCAGCTCGATCCGCCCGAGCACAACCCTTTCCGCAGCGCCGTGATGAAGGGCTTCGGATCGCGCTACATCGTCGAGCTGGAACCGCGCGTGATCGAGGTGGCGCGCGACCTGATCGCCGGGCTCAAGACAAGCGGCGGCTGCGAGTTCATGAGCGAATTCGCGGAGATTTTGCCGATCAATATCTTCCTGACGCTCATCGACGTGCCCCTTGCCGACCGCCCGCGCCTGCGCGAATTCGGCAAGCAGCTCACCCGCCCTGACGGTTCGATGACGGTGGAGGAGCTGGCGCAGGCGGCCGATGACTATCTCTGGCCCTTCGTCGAGGCGCGCATGGCCTCGCCGGGGCACGACCTGTTCAGCCGCATCCTCTCCGTGCCGATCGAGGGACGGCCGTGGACGGTCGACGAAGCGCAGCGCATGTGCCGCAACCTGCTGTTCGGCGGGCTCGACACGGTGGTGGCGATGGTGGGCATGGTGACGCTGCACCTCGCCCGCCATCCGGAAGACCAGCGCCTGCTGCGCGAACGACCCGAGCTGATCCCCGATGCGGCGGACGAGCTGATGCGGCGCTACCCCACCGTCTCGGTCAGCCGCAACGCGCTCACCGACATGGTGATCGGCGACGTCACGGTGAAGGCCGGCGAGATCATCTATCTCCCGAGCCTGCTCCACAATCTCGATCCGGCCTCTTTCGAGACGCCGGAGGAGGTGCGCTTCGACCGCAAGCTCAATGCCACCAAGCATACCACCATGGGCGTCGGCGCGCATCGCTGCGTCGGCGCGGGGCTGGCGCGGATGGAGGTCGTCATCTTCCTGCGCGAATGGCTGGCGGGCATTCCCGAATTCCGCCTCGATCCGGCGCGTCCCGTCACCATGCGCGCGGGCAATGTCGGCGCCTGCACCCAGCTTCCGCTGGTCTGGTGAGGCGCCGACGGCGGTTCAGGCTTCGAGGCGCATCGCCCCGATCGCGGGATCGGTGACGAGCTTCCCCGCCCCCGCCAGCCGCCCGGCGAAGCGCCGCACGAAGCGATCGTCCTCGGCGAGGCGGATCGAGAAATCATGCCACCCATCGCTCTTCGCAAGCGACCAGCCCTGCGTCGCCGTCTGCCGCGGCGGCACGACGATGCGGCGCTCGCGCGGGCCGTCGCAGGCATAGGCCTCGTCGAGACGGACGATGAAATGGAGCGGCCGGTCCGTCCGGTTGCCGAACATCAGCCGCGCCTCGCCGCCCTTGCCGGGCGCAAGCCCCGCCTCGGCCATCACCGCCCCGCTGCCGAGCCCGCCGGAATAGCGCTGGAGGAAGCCGTCCGGCCCCCGCACGACGAGGTCATAGGCCTCGAGCGGCCCGGCATCATGCCATTGCTCGCTGTCATGCTCATGCCCCGCGCCGATCGTGTAGTGCCATGGCGCCTGCCGGTCGCTCCGGTCATGGACGGTCAGCACCACGCCGGTCCCGCCCCGGTTCGCCATCGAGAGACGGAAGCGGCGTTCCGCGGTCACCTGCCCCGCCACGCTGAAGGCATAAGGGAGCGGGCGCGCCGGCCGCTGCCCTTCCATCTGGGCAGTGGGCTGCTGCTCGGCGGGGATATTGTTGGGGCTGCCGGCCGCCGAGCGGGCGATGCGCTCCATGAAGTCCCGCGTGTCGGGCAGCGCCGAATGCTGCGGGTTCCGACGCGAGAAGTCGAACGCGGAGGTCAGATTCCCGCACACCGACCGGCGCCACGCGCTGATATTGGGCTCCCGCACGCCGAACCGCCGCTCGACGAAACGGATGACCGAGGTGTGGTCGAACAGCTCGGAGCAGACATAGCCGCCCCGGCTCCAAGGGCTCACCACGATGGTCGGCACGCGGATGCCGAGGCCGATCGGATGCGCACCCTGATTGGCGACATGCTGCGCAGCATAATCCTTCGCCTCGCCCGCCACGGAGACGGTGCTGAAGCCCTGCTCGGGCTTGAGCGGCGGCACCGGCGGCGGCGCATGGTCGTAGAAGCCGCCCGCCTCGTCATAGGTGAGGATGAAGACGGTCTTGGCGAACACCTCCGGGTGATCGACCAGCGCCTCGATCAGCCTCGCGGTGACATGCTCGCCCTTCGCGGGCACGGCGGTCGGGTGTTCGGAGAGATCGGCGGCGGTGACGATCCACGACACCTGCGGCAACATCCCCGCCGCCACATCGGCGCGGAACGCCTCGACCAGTTGCTCGCCGTCCGAGCGCTGGCGATCCGGCCCCTCCTTGTGCTCGCTCACCCAGGAGCGGCCGCGCTTGTAGAGGCTCGAATCCTTGTCGCAGGGGCGGAAGCGCGGGAAGACCGACAGCAGGTTGTCGCCGAAATTGTCGTATTCCTGATAGACCTTCCAGCTCACCCCGGCCGCTTCCAGTCGCTCGGCATAGGTGGACCAGTGATAGGCGCCGGGCTCCAGCGGCTTGTCCTCGGCCATGTCGGCGCTGGGCGTTTCGTCCTCGCCATAATTGTGCATCTGCGGATCGCCGCCGACCCCGCCGCCGCCATTGCACCCAGTGAAGAGGTGCAGCCGGTTGGGGTAAGTCTGCGTCATCGTCGAGCAGTGATAGGCGTCGCAGATCGTGAAGGCGTCGGCGAGCGCATAGTAGAAAGGCAGGTCCGACGCGCCGTAGCGCAGCATCCGCTGGTGGAGCTGGCGCGTATGCCCCCAGCGGTCGAAGCGGCCTTCGTTGAAGATGGTGATGTTTTCCTGATGGCTCTGCTCCGAGCCGTCGACCGTGAAGGAGCGCGTCGTCCGGCTGTCGCCATGGAAGGGCATGACATGGCCGTCGGAATGCTCGTCGCTCGTCTGAAGCCACACCGAGCGCCCGCCCGGAAGCCGCAGCGGACGCGGGTCGCCGAAGCCCCGCACGCCGTTGAACGCCCCGAAATAATGATCGAAGGAGCGGTTCTCCTGCATGTGGATGACGATGTGCTCGACATCCTCGATCGAGCCCGTCGCCTGGGCCGGCGCGATCGCCAGCGCCCGCCCGATCAGCCCGGGCGCCAGCGACAAGCCCGCGGCCGATCCCGCCGCAAGGCTCATGAACTGCCGCCTGTCCGTCCCTTGGGCCATCGTCATTCCTCGCTTCACACGCCCCGCTGTCTCGGAGCCTTCACAAAGCTGGTATAGTCCAGTTCAGCGACAGAATGACGACAGGCGCCGCCGACGTTCGGCCCCTGCGTACAGTGACGAAGGCACAAGATGGCTATCATCGACGAGATTTTCGGTTTGTTTGATCGCTTCGGGGATCGGGATTATGGCGAGGACATCACGCAGCGCGCGCATGCCCTCCAGGCCGCGCATTTCGCGCGGGAGGATGGAGCTTCGGAGACGCTGATCGCCGCAGCACTACTCCATGACGTCGGCCAGTTCCTCAACGGCGCGGGCGAAGCCGCCGAGACCGAGGGCCGCGATGCCCGCCATGAGGTGAATGGCGGCGCGTGGCTCGCCCGCCATTTTCCCGCCTCGGTGGTGGAGCCGGTGCGGCTGCACGTCGCGGCCAAGCGCTATCTCTGCGCGGTCGAACCCGGCTATACCGAAGCGCTGAGCGCCGCCTCGCTGCTGAGCCTGCGCCTTCAGGGCGGCCCCTTCACGCCTGAGGAAGCGCGCGACTTCGCCGCCCTGCCCTTCGCCGACGAAGCCACCCGCCTGCGCCGCTACGACGATCTCGGCAAGCAGCCGGACCTAACCTTTGCGCCGCTCGAATCCTATCGCGGCTTGCTGGAACGGCTTCTTCTGTAACGCACATGTCACGACAAACTGGTTTATACCAGAATGTGATCGCTAGACATTGATTCGCTGATACAAGAACAAGACGTTCGATCTGGAGAGTAGTCTGGTCTGCACGTTCGAGTGACGTGCGGATAGGCCACCGTCTACCCAACATTTATTTCCATCCGGTCTCCACGTCCGGGAACGAATGCACGCGCCATCGCGAGATATGGGGAGTATCTTTCATGCCTGCTCTTGAGCGGCCGACCGCGAGGTCCGGCCTCATGACGACGACCGCCCTGTTTGCCTTCGCCATCGCCACGGCCACGCTGCCCGGCATGGCACGCGCCGAAACGCCCGCCGCCGACAGCGCGGTGACGGCCGCCACGGACGGTGCGGGCGACGCCATCATGGTGACCGGCCAGCGCCAGAGCACCGACAGCGCGATCGCCAGCAAGAAGGATTCGTTCGGCGTCGTCGATGTCATCTCGGCCGACGATCTCGGCAAGCTGCCGGACGCCAGCGTGGCCGACTCGCTCGGCCGCATCCCAGGCGTGAGCGTGATCGTCAACCAGGACACCGGCGAAGGCGAATATGTCTCGATCCGCGGCCTCGACGGCACCTACAACGCCTATACGATCAACGGCGTCCGCGTCGCCCAGACCGATCCGTCGAGCCGCGACGTCTCGCTGAACCTGCTGCCGCCGAACGGCCTCGCCGCCGTCACCGTCGCCAAGACGCAGACGCCCGACCTCGACGGCGACGCCATCGCCGGCTCGATCGATTTCCGCACGCCGACCGCCTTCGATTTCAAGAAGAAGACCACCGCCCGCCTGTTCGTGAACGGCGGCTGGAACGACCGCGCCAAGTCGGTCGGCGAGGCCTCGGACACCTATCAGGTGCAGGGCGATTTCGCGACGCGCTTCGCCGACGATCGCTTCGGCGTCTTCGCGTCGGCCAACTACGGCATCTCGCACGGCAATGGCGAGGAATCCGAGAATGACGGCGAGTGGGAACCCTACCACTATCGCGCCAACTCGACCGACCCGATCGACACCAGCAACATGCACCTGCCGGGCATCGACCTCGACTATCGCCGCCTGAAGCAGACGCGCTACGGCGGCAACTTCTCGTTCGATTATCATGGCGACAACACGAAGCTCTATCTGCGCGGCCAATATGCCAAGCTGAAGATCCACGGCACCAACGACACCACGGCCTTCAACAACAGCGGCACGCCGCGCCTCCAGCAGATCGACCCGAAGGACGCCACGCTCGCCCAGCCCGGCCAGGCGATCGTCGGGCATGACGGCCGCGGCAACATCTACAGCTACACCACGTCGCAGATCAAAGACACCGACGGCGACGGCATGATTACCGACGCCGACCGCACCGGCTCCGGCCTCTGGTCGATGACCGGCGCCTCGGGCGTGTGGGATCCGCAGGCCTTCGAGTTCGGCCGTTTCCAGAGCGTGATCGACCTCAACCAGAATCTCGGCACGATCGACGCCGGCGGCCATAGCGACCTCGGCCGCTTCCATCTCGATTATGATGCGAGCTACAGCACGGGCAAGCGCGGAACGCCGGGCAATACGTCCATCGCCTATGATTGCAGCCCGACACCGGGCGACTCCAACTATTGCTCCAACCCGCTCTTCCAGACGGGCATCGACTGGGTGTCGTCGGACCCGCGCTTCCCGCACGCCGGGCTCGCGCCGATCGCGCAGAACGTCGAGCATGATCCCTCGCTCCTGCCCTTCGATGGCGCGTCGATGGACAAATGGACGCAGAAGGACAACCGCGTCGCGCTCAAGCTCGACGCACGCTACGATGTCGGCGGCCTGCTCGATTATGTGAAGGTCGGCGGCAAATATACGCGCTCGAAGCGCCACTATGACTACACGCCGATCTGGAGCGGCGATTTCACGGGCACGCCGCTCGACGGCAAGAACCTTGCCGACTCCGGACTGATCGACAAGGACGTGAAGAGCACGCTCAGCGGCCAATATTATTATGGCGCGGTGTTCTCGCGCCCGGCCGTGGAGAACGCGATCCACGCCGCGATGGCCGCCAACCCCGACGGCCTGCCCAGCGCGACCGACCTCATCTCGCAGGACACGCGCAGCACCGAGACGGTCTATGCCGGCTACGCGCTTGCCCATTTCAAGCTGAACGCCATCGACGTCGTCGCCGGCGGACGTGTCGAGCATCGCGACACCCACAACCAGTTCTGGGTCGACGACGGCGCCAACAGCGGCCCCGGCACCACCGATCGCGGCTACACCGTCTTCCTGCCCAGCATCAACGCCACGTGGCGGCCGGATGACAAGCAGGTCTATCGCGCCGCGGTCTGGACCGGCTATTCGCCGCCGGAATATTCCTACATCTCGGGCGGCAAGACGGTCTCGCGCGATCCCGGCACCAACGAGATCGTCGCGATCAGCCAGGGCAACCCGGATCTGAAAGCCGCGCGCGCCACCAACTTCGACGTGTCGGCCGAATATTATCCCGATCAGTCGAGCATGGTGTCCGCGGCAGGCTTCTACAAGCATCTCCGCAACTTCATCTTCACCAACGGCGGAGACGTCACGGCGCCGACGCGCCAAGGTTTCATCGACATCACCCAGCCGCAGAACGGCAAGACCGCCAATCTCTACGGCGTCGAGCTCGATCTCGTGAAGTCCTTCCAGGGCCTGATCGCGCCGTTCGACGGCTTCGGCTTCGAGGGCAACGTCACCGTCCAGCACAGCTCGGCGGATACCGGCCTCGATTACCGCAACGGCAAGAAGATCCCGCTGATCGATGCGCCGAAGATCCTCTACAACGCCTCGCTGACATATCAGAAATACGGCATTGAAGCGAAACTATCCTACAGCTATCGCGGCAAGTACATCGAATCCCTGCGCAGCAATGCCGTCGACAAGTGGGTCCAACATAATCGCAGCGTCGACCTGCACACGCGCTACAACGTCAACGATCATCTTGCGTTCGATTTCGACGTTAGCAACCTGCTCGACGACTGGAAATACTACACCACCAAGGGTCCATCGCCGAGCTACCAGAAGGACTATATGGAGCCGGGCCGCACGCTCCTCTGGCGCGCCAGCTATATCTTCTGACCCTCTTGCCGCCTTGTGCGACATTGGGACGGGGTGGCCTTGCGCCGCCCCGTCTTTTTGCTTTGCATCAAAGCGCTTGACCGCCACGCATCTGGCCGGAATGCTGGCCTTTCCCGCCTCGATCGGCTGCGCCAAGCCGACATGGAGACGACATGCTGTCCTGGATTAAATCGACCAACGGCCAGGACGGGCCGCACTATCTGGCCCTCCGCGATCAGATTGCCGAAGGAATCCAGTCCGGTGCGCTGGCGGCGGGCGCGAAGCTGCCGTCGGAGCGCCAGCTCCAGGCCGGCACGGGCATCGCCCGCGGCACGATCCGCGAGGCCTTGTTCCAGCTCGAGGCCGAGGGCCTGATCTACCGCCGCGACCGCAGCGGCTGGTACGTCTCGCCCCCGCCGATCACCTATGACCCGACCCGCTGGTCGGGCTTCATGTCCTATGTGTCCGAGCAGGGCCGCGAGCCGGCGACCGAGACGCTGTCGACCGAGACGCTGCCCGTCCCCGCCGCCACCGCGGAAATCTTCGCCAGCGCGCCCGATGCGGAGCTCTATGTGATCCACCGCCGCCGCCGGATCGATGGCCGGCCGGTGCTGGTGGAGCGCATCACGGTGGACCCGACGCTCGCGCCGGACCTGCTGGCGCACGATCTCAACGGCTCGCTGACCAGCATCCTGCGCCAGCATTACGGCGTCACGGTCGTGCGCAACCGGGTGGACATGCAGCCCTGCGCGCTGGTGCGCGAGCCGGCGGAGGCGCTGGGCGTCAAGTCGGGCACGCCCGGCCTGCTGGTGGTGCGCACCAGCTTCGATGCGCGTGGCCGGGTGGTGGAATATGACCAGGAATATTGGCGCGCGGATGCGATCCGCATCCATGTCGACCTGGGCGTGACCGGCTGAGGATCAGACGGGCAGAAGGATCTCGCGGCGCTCGCGCCGGGTGTGGAAGGTGACGGCCGACAGCATCGTCACCGCCGCCACCACCAGCGCCGTCGCATAGGCGCAGTCGATGTAGAAGGGCAGCCAGCGCATCCCCGGCGCCGCAAAGCTGCGCCAGAGGAGCAGCGCCACGC
>OUNM010252845.1_pt1 | contig 11289 bp, 11 predicted proteins | sample 1769961 | NCBI WGS metagenome assembly OUNM01 (sample SAMEA3914820, study PRJEB12502) | metagenome | biome: forest; material: soil | place: USA | collected 2012-03-12 | depth 0.3 m
ATATCTATCGGGTGGTGAACCCGGGTTTTCTGTTGACAAGGCAGCCTGTGGGCAGGCAGGACAGGACCATGCCACAACCAATCGCTCATAACTTCCAATGCAGGTCGGGTGCAAGCCCCGGTAGTGCAGCCAGTGCAGCCGGATGGTGAAACCCCAGTGAGCCCTGCGATCTGCCCCGCGACGGCCCCTCCTGGACACAAAACCCCGAGCCACAGGACACTCCAGGTTCCAACGTCTGACGACTGACGACTGGCAAATCCCATGGTACGCCGCCGACGCCAGCATGCGGTTGATCAACACTGCGACCTTCAAGCTGAGGGACTTTGGCTCCCAACCCCCGCCCTACGCCATCCTCTCGCACACATGGGGCGGGGACGAGGTGACGTTCCAAGACATGGCCGACCTGGACGCGGCGCGCAACAAGCTGGGCTTCGCCAAGATCGAGCAATGCTGCCGACGGGCCTCCCTCGACGGCTTCGACTGGGCCTGGGTCGACACATGCTGCATCGACGAGTCCTCGAGCGCCGAGCTCTCCGAGACCATCAACTCCATGTTCAAGTGGTACGAGCGCGCCATGAAGTGCTACGCCTTCCTCAGCGATGTGTCCGACAGCCCGGGAGACGAGCTCTTCCACCACCATCACCACGGCTTTCTCCAGTCCCGTTGGTGGACCCGTGGTTGGACCTTGCAGGAGCTGATTGCGCCGCACGACGTCGAGTTTTACAACCGGGACTGGGAGTACCTGACTAGCAAGCGTGAATACAAAGAGTACATCGGCAGCGCACTTCGCATTGCTGGGTCGGCCCTGGACCAGTCGAGGGCCCTGTCCTCGTTCTGTATGGCGGAGCGCATGTCCTGGGCTTGCCGCAGGCAAACGACTCGCGAGGAGGACTTGGCCTATTGCCTGCTTGGTATCCTGGACGTCAACATGCCCTTGCTCTATGGAGAAGGGGGACTCAATGCATTCTTGCGCCTGCAGCAGCAGGTGCTGAATGCCACAGAGGACTACACCTTGTTTCTGTGGTCGCCGGGCCTGCGCAAGATTATGAATTCCCGGCGCTTTCGTCATCTCCGTTCCGAGTCTCCGCCCCGACGAGTCGGCGATGGCCTTTCCCCTGCCCTAGCCCCGATCGATGGGGTCCTGGCCAGCTCCCCCTCGGACTTTGCTTTCCGCGGCGGCTGGTCGGAATGGTCATATGATACGCGAGGGATGCTCTCCTTCGGAGAAGCTCCCCAAGTCACCAGCCGTGGGCTACGTCTTTCGTTGTTTGTCAGAGAAGTGACCCACCGCGACCTCTCCGGAACGTCAGAGATTGCCACCTTGCTGGACGACTATTTTATTTGGCTGTTTCAACAGGGCTTTAGGACCTTTGTGGACTGGCTACGGCCCACCGCCGGGCGCCTTGCCCACCCGCTTTTCCTCGGAGCGCTCCCCTGCGTCGGGACCAGCCTGGAGCGGATGCCGTGCATGCTCCTCCTTGATCCCAACAGCTTCCGGCCCGCGCTCGCTGGCTCCAGGCTACCATCTCGCATAGGGGGCGAGAGCCACCGTACCTACGTCAAGTTGTCCGATTTCCTTGCCAGGCTTCCCGCGAGCACACTCAGTGATAACTGGAAGCTCACAACCTGCTCCATCTGGGCCGAGACAACGCGAGATACGCGTCGTAGCCAATCCAGGAATCCGAACATATCCCCAAGTGACTTCTTCACTTGGCGAACCCCAAGGCCCAACATATCCTGTAGCTTTGGGGCCAGCCCGGCCCTCTGGAACGGAGCCGAAAGGCGGTGGTCCTTCCACCTGCTACCCAGCGGGATGTTCCAGGGGTGCCTGATCCTCATCGCAACACAACCAGAGGGCTACTGGCTGGCGCACCGCGTGGGGAAGACGGTCGATCTCGACGCCGAGCTGGTGGAATTTGATAACATGGACCTCAGCAGGCTGTGGGTGAAGACTACGAGGGAATCCGGCCCTGTTTGTGAGCAACGGGTCGACCTTGGCACAGCATCGCTCCTGATCACGCTCTGGATCGAGACATTTGTTGGCTCGACCGTCACACAGTACAGAGCGTACTTGGCGTTTATCAAGGCGGCGGACAAGAGGCCTCAGCCGCCAGAGATACGGTCATTCGACTTTCAGAGCCTGGCGAGAGCTCGAGCCTTCTAGTTTCAGGGAGATGGAGTATGAAGAGCGTCTGGCGCGCTCAGACAGTCCCTGATCTGATAACCCGCCGTTGTCATCACGTTCCCTGGACACAAATGCCGCGAGATGTGCAATTCAGAAAGCCTGGAGCCGCTCTCGGGCCACTCAGGCATCACCAAGCTGGCATCATGGCTTGGGCTTATTTACGACAACAGCCTAAACCGCTCCAGGGCCACATCATGCTCTACGGGCTGCATCGAAGGGGCTCACATGACAAAGTGGATTGGTGGGAATTTTCGGCCTTTATTGGATTTCGGTATTTGATGGCTGGATGGTTTGGGGTGCGTTTGCGAGTGATATTTATGGCACCTTGCCCGCCGCGCGGCTGTCTCTGGTTTCCTTGCCTCGAATTGTCGACCACTCAATTCTGCGCTACTGCTCGCAGACTCCCGGGAAATCCAAGATGAAGGTTCTTACAACATTGCTGCTCCTGGCAGCTACTGCCGAGGCCCATTGTAAGTGCCAGACGCTTCCCTTGCGCGCCGCGACTGGCATGGAGCTAACTCAGCAGACCGCTTTCCAAAACTCATCGTCAATGGTGTCGCCGAGGACAAGGAGTGGACGTCGGTCCGACAAACCAAGAATTTCCAGGACAACCATGGCGTGACCGACGTCAACAGCCAGGACATCCGCTGTTTCCAGAACAAGCCCGGGACGTCGACCGCCCCAGTCGCCGCCGGCCAGCAGCTTGGCTTCGTTGCCATGTCGGCCGTCACGCATTTTGGCCCCGTGTCGTTTTACATGGCGCGAGTGCCGGAGGGAAAGGACATCAACACTTGGGATGGTGCCGGGAACGTGTGGTTCAAGGCTGGCGAGATCTCCGCAGTGCAGACCGCCGGCGGCCTGACCTCGGGTGAGGCGACCTGGCCCGCATACAGTAATTACGCCCTTCCTCGTCTTCTCCCTCTTCCTCCGTTTTTACTCTGGGTCTGACAAGATGCCTAAAGACAAAAAGTCGGTCGAGTTCACCGTCCCCAAGAATGTGCCCAGCGGCAAGTACCTCGTTCGCGTCGAGAGCATCGCGCTCCACCAGGCACAGAATGCCGGCGGCGCCCAGATCTATCTGGCGTGCGGGCAGGTCGAGATTACGGGCGGAGGCAATGGCACCCCGGGCCCGTTGGTGGCGTTCCCGGGCGCGTACAAGACGAGTGACTCGGGCTTGCTGTGGTCGTACTATCCTGTGCGGACAAGCTACAAGGCGCCAGGGCCGGATGTGTGGCAAGGATAGATGGAGGCCGGATCTTGTTCTTGGTTCAAGGCTGGTTTTCTTGAGAACAGAAACTGTTGGGCCCGGCGGACGAGAGAACACTCCATATCGCCTTGGTATGATACAAGCATGTTGATTCTGGAACAAGTTTTCAATGCCAACCCTCTCTAATTAGCCGGGGTGTGGTCGCTTCCCCAGGACAAAATGGGTGGCCGCTGCCGTGAACAACTACCGGATTCGGTGCTTCCAAGGGACACCAACCATTGCCGACGCCGCATGGCAATATATCCGCTGCGGAGCCATATAATTACAACCCCGGATTTTTCCACGTTGAGAAGCGGCAGTCTTGAGCCCGGTGAGCAACAGCAAAGACAAGGAAGGCTACACCTAAGAACTGCTGACGGGAATGACATGATGGGAAACAACCAAATCAACAGAAATCGCCATGTGGTCATGATTTCAATTCTCGGCCAAGTCCGCTTTCTTGATTCGGATGTCGGCAGCCCGGGAGTTGTGGAGGTCGCTGCCAATGGGAACACGACGCGGGGCCGTCGATGACGACAATCAGGGTTGATCCTTTGTCGTCACGGTCACATCACGGGTCACTTGCAATGAATTGGATGCGACAATCCAACCTCAAGCATGGGAGCTCGTCTGGAATCAACCATCCTTGAGTGACGCTGACGATGGAGTATTTCATGTCCCAGGAAGAGCACGAGCGGAGACTGCTCCGCGAAGCGTGCAACAAAGAGCAAGACCACGATCAGCCAACGACACCGCCAGTCTCACTTCCACCACCGCCGCCGCCACAGCAACAGGAACAGAAACAGCGACAGCAACACCGCGACCAACGGGATGGGCCGCCCCAACGCGCCTCTCAGTTCCCGCTCCGAGACGCCTTGAATCCACCGACGCCTCCTCAGCATGTTCAGCACGCTCAACCACACCCTCAGCCCGCGCATCGATCCGGATCCCACTGGACAGGAGGTAAAAAGGAGGCGGCTTGTCGTTCAGGGGCAAAACATCCGGAGGCGCTACACCAGCAACCCTCTGACCGGACGGGAGACTAGCGGGCTGCTTTTCGTCTCATGAAGGGGCTACTGAGTAGGTACCTCCGTATGGATGACATTCCTCTGGGGATGAAGTGGACAGGGACGGTCGTATGTCCGCAGGCAGAGCAGGTCGTCTTCTTTGGGTCAGGGGAGTTGGCACATCTGGTCGGCGTGTTCACGACGGCACCCAATGGTACAAGATCTGGCAAACCGATAATTAAAATGCAAAGAACGCCACTATCCAGGCTACTCGCACAGCAAAGCAAAAATCTCTCAAAACCCAACCCGGCCTCGCCCTCCCTCTATCCCGGACCGCAACAGCCACGCGCGCTCCACCGATCCCCAGCTCCTCAGCGCCCAACATGCATGTCTTGGTGGCGCTGGTAGCCGGCGGTGTTGACCTTCCTCTCGTGGCGTATCTTGACCTCCCTGTACTGCTGGATGACAGCGCAGCACGGGCAGCAAAAGTTCACCATGAAGTCGGTGCAACAGTTGCCGCCCCTCACGTCGAGCTTGGTGCGAATTTTGTCGCGCTGCAGGCAAGTGAGGCTTGCAGGAAGGGGAAAGTCAGTGACAGAACTTGAGAGAGGGGAGAGGAGGGAACCACTTACATGCCACCCCAGCCACCGCACATGTTGAGGATGCACCAGGAGCAACCCATGGCGTTACAACTGCTGGGTTTGTTCTTTGCCTTCTCATCGTCGCCGAGATACACGTCCGTCTTGCTGACCACTGGTCTCCGGTGTCAGTTGGATGGGTCGGGCGAGGGAGGTCCGATCAATTAGCAGGGCTCTCACGAAAGCAGGGGCAGCAACATCCCTCGCACACCACGCCGCTGTTGAAACACGCGAAGAGGCTATGCTGGTAGCCATGTTCGTTGAACTGCTTTTCAGGCATTTTTTGGGTCGGTTGATTTAGTAGCTGTAGAAAGGGTTGGGGAAGGTCGCCTTGATGGTTTGGTGGTTTGTTTGGTTGGTGTTGAGTCGGAGACGCGAAACAGCCAAGAAGCGTGGACAAGCCGGGGAAGTGGATCGCCCAATCTCGCGAGTCTTCGTGGCGTTCTTATCCTCGGCGTCTTGTGCCCCCTTCAGATGAAGGATGTGCCGTTGTTCGAAGCAGGGCCCATTGGGTTGGGCGTGAGACGGGCGGTCCAGCACGGCGCCGCCGTGGCCACCCCCTCCCATCCTCCTCAGATTGGGCCACAAACCACAGGGCCGCCTGTTAAGAAGCAAGGGGAGTTTTAGAGTTCTTACTCATCTTGGCCGGTCGCTGGAAGTCGAGGGGCGTGCTGCCAGAAAAGCTGACTGCTGGTGCTTAGTCGAGGGTGGCACCCAGGGGCTGGATTGACCCAGGGACCCTGGGACCCGACACATGCAGCCACATGCAGCAGCAAGTCCTATTGTTACGGCGTGAGACTGAGGCCCGGTTTTGAGGGATCGCGCCAACTCCCTGCGGCGCGGCGGACACTCGGTTTGTGGCTAGGCCCCCCTTGACAAATCCGAGTTGCCGGGAGCGATCCGAGGCACCGCACCGTCTTCCAATTATTACTCCGTATGTGCCTGGATTATTATCTGTGCGGGATGGTAGTTAGGGCTGGGGGTGTTCCATATGTACCTAGATAGATTCCCATCATCAGACTTACTTACTTGTGGACCGATTGCCTATGTAATTAATAGGTCATTGGCATTGATACCTATCTTATTCCCAGAAGAGGATATTCTCTGCTGGCGATCGTGTCATCGCTCCGGCGAGGGGGCAACAAGATCGGGGAGAATGAACTTGTTTGTGAAGGCGCTGCGAGGATCACGAAGAGAACCCGCTGACGGACACGGATATAATCACGGATGGGGGCGCATTGCTATTGGTCGGGTCGGATCCGACGGTCATCTCGCTGACGTTCCTGATCTGGTGTGTGCCGAAGAGGTCGGCGCTGCAGAAGGAGCTGCAGGAAGAGGTGGCGGGATCCAGGCGTGCTGTTGTAGTATTCGTCCTAAATTTTCGTTTAAGCGCTAATTACCTGCCTCTTCATTCGAGACTCTGTCTTACTTGTGCATTGTAGCCCCTGTCACACCCCAGAACAGCTCTGACGATAGCTGTCTCCCCTGTGGCTGTATCCCCTGTGATGCCACATCTGGAACTTCAACGTTAGCTACACCAGTCTCTCCTATCGTCTCTTCCACACCCTTCTCGGTCTCCTTGACTGAGAGACAGCTGGGGATCCTTTGAGGTATTCCGAATTGCCTCGGATAGGGCGCAAAAGGGACTTTTGTCCCTGAAGAGGTCAGCGACTGACAGTTTGTACTTCTGAAGTGAATAGGATATAATTGAGCCATAGCTACCTAGGTACTCGAGGAGAAGCCAGATTACGCACCAGAGGACAGCGGCAGCGTTGTTCAGCGCGATACCTGTCCCTTGGTAGAAGAAGAAGGGGAGCGCTAGTGATAGGGCAACAGGTCGATGCAAGAGTGCAATATTCCCTCCACGAGTGCGCTCTTGCGTGGCTGGTCCCGGACAAGGGAATTCCGCCAACTGAAGCTGCTGCTGTGCTTGTCGCCGCCTGCTGCTGCTCCTCTAGCACCCAACACCTAGGACTTTGCAGTTCGAATTTTACGGAACAGATAATGACGGAGATCAGAGAAAACCGAGAAAATGGGAAAAATGCTAGAAAATGTCTGCAGGGACTTCAAGGTAGCTACGTATTAATAATATCTCTGTCTATCCAAGACTCACGACTCAAACCAGGACCAAAGACGCAGGAGCAGGTGAAGGGGAAGATTTGAGGAGGCAAGCATCCGACGACCTCTGTCCCCGCTGAGGGGGACGGACATGTGTCTGGTTGGCTGGTCTGGCGGAAGCGAAGAGGCCCGTACCGTGCTGCGCCGCACCAATGCATGCATGCATGTCACACATCTTGGCTATCTACCCCTCCCCGCTCGGGACCTGACTCCTCGTTCTCTTCGACATCTTTGGCTTGCTCCAGGCATCATCCCGCGCAACGTTCAGAGGGATCCCCATACCGTTACCGCGACGATGGATTCTGAGCCGCCCTCGTCCCGCGAGGACTTCCAGATTGGCATCGTTTGTGCGCTGCCGCTCGAGTTTGACGCTGTTGTCGCCTCCTTGGACCAGATTTGGGATGAAGACGTCTGCGCGGCACTGGGCAAGGCACCGGGAGACGCCAACACATACATCCACGGGCGGATGAAGCAGCACAATGTCGTCATCGCCCTGCTGAGACAACGAGGCGGCAAGCCGACCATGGGCAAAGCCAACGCGGCCATCGTGGCCAGCGATCTCCGCCACAGCTACTTCAACCTAAGCCTAGCTCTGCTTGTCGGCATCTGCGGTGGCGTCCCCAAGGCCGAGAACAAGGAGATGCTCCTTGGGGACGTCGTCATCAGCAGCTCGGTGGTCCAATATGACTTTGGCCGACGCTTCCCAGACGGATTCCGCCGGAAGCAAGGGCTTCAAAACAGTCTCGCAGCGCCCATGGCCGAGAACGCAAGTATCCTCGGCATTCTAAACACGGACTACGGGAAGGAGTCGGTGCGGGTCAAGACGGCATCGTTCCTGGCGGCCTTGCAACAGACGCGCCCCGAGTACGCGTTTCCCGGAGCTACCTACGACAAACGTACGAGCCCTCGCAGCTTCCTCTGGACTTGAAGGCAGATATTGACTGACGCGGTTGATTCAGTTTACGAGGCCAACTACCGCCATAAACATCAAAAGTCTCCCGACTGCGAGTGCCAGTATCACCAGAAAGAAGCAGACGCCGTCTGTGAAGCCGCCTTGGAAGGATCTTGTGAGACTCTAGGGTGCAGCGACAGCTTCTTGGTCAAGAGGAGCCGGCTCCAAGAACGGCTCGCAGCTACCGCTCACGACGATGCCGTGTTCCAACCCGCTATCTTTGTAGGGGCTGTGGCTACCGGGGACACGGTGATGAAGTCGGGCGTGACACGGGATGCAGTCGCAAAGGCGGAAGGCATTATTGCTTTCGAGATGGAGGCTGCGGGCATTTGGGAGCAGCTGCCGACCCTCATGATCAAGGCGGTGTGTGACTACGCCGATAGCCACAAGAACAAAATGTGGCAAACCTACGCGGCTGGGACGGCGGCGGCAGCGGCCAAAGCCGTTGTCATGTTTCACGCACCGGCGGACAAGCCAAGGTTGAGGGAGATGAAGGCCGCACAGCGGGAGTCCATCCTGCCGTTCCCGCCAGACCCGGAGTTCATCAGCCGACCCCAAATCTCGGATTGGATTGAGGAGAAGGCAAAGGTTCCGGGAGGTCGGGCGGCCCTCGTTGGCCCTGGCGGCATTGGCAAATCCCAGCTGGCCATCCGGTACGCACACGGAGTCCGGAACCGATCGCACGTCTTCTGGATCAACGCTACCACGCGGGCTACCCTCGAGGAGTCTATCCGCGCCGTTGCCGAAGGACTGAACTTGGAAAAGCCAGGAGACTCCCTCGACGACATCTTTCGCCGTGTCGGCGGCTGGCTTGCTCGTGAACAGAACGGCCTCTGGACCGTGGTGTTGGACAATTTTGACGACAGCTCCATCCTCACCGATGACGACCCGAGGCTGCGAAAGCTACTGCCCCTAAGCAGCAACGGCTTTACCTTGATCACGTCCCGGTTTGTCGAGGCGGCCGAACGACTGACTGGAAGCGGGAAGGACATGATTTATCTTGTGCCTGACCTGGGCGAGGAGGCAGCGCTGGATCTGTTCCAGGCCAAGCTTGAGAACCGCTGTGTGAGAGAGGAGGCTGAGGAAGTGGTCCGCCTCCTCGAATTCACGCCGCTGGCTATTTCCCAAGCGGCAGCCTTTATCAACAGCCGCGACGGTTGGGTATCGGTACGAGAGTATGCCGATATGTTCCGGGCGGGGAGCGAGACGCGGGGAGCACTGCTCGAGTGGGAGTACGACGAGCTCCGCCGGTACCAGACCAGCTCCAACTCGATTTTTGGCACATGGGCCATCACGCTGGAGCAGATGCAACGGGAGAGGCCTTCAGCGGTCGACCTGTTATCGTTGATGAGCTTCTTCAGTCCCCAGTCTATCCCGGAATGGGCTCTGAAGCCCTTCTACATGGAGAAGCTCGAGTCCTACCTCCCCAGATTTACCTTGAGAGACGTTTTGCCCTCCTCGGCAACCTCTTTGATCTCGCGCGTCAGTTTCGGCCAACGTTTCCTCGACCACACCCCCAGGGAGTTTGGGGTACAAGGCAACATGTGGTCGCTTTGGGCTACGCCGGATAAGCAGGACAAGGATGATGCCAAAGAGGAGACAGGAAAAGCAAAGTCTGGGAAGCCAAACAGGTCTCGCTCGTCTGACATGACGAAGCTTACAGGCAAGGCAATTAGCCTGGTGCCTAGGCACTTCAAACAGGAATTCAAGAAGGGACTCAAGAATGAACTTACAAAAGAAGCGTTCTCGAGGTTGATGGATGAGATCATACATGACCTCATACCTTCCCACAAGAGATCCAAGGGCATTGAAGACACGGAAGTTGGACCTCGAGATGAAGCTGCTGAAGAGTTGGGGCAGGATCTCGACTTGTTGCGGAAGTACTTGATGATCACGCCCACGGCAAAGGACGGTGTCTGCAGAATGCATCCGCTGGTGCGCTACTGTACGCATAACTGGCTATCACGGTCTGGGGCTCTGGAGGCGTGGAAAAGGCGCTTCATGATGGTCATGGTCGCATGTCTTGAACGTACGCCGCCCGGGGACGAGCTGGATACGGGCATCCGGCACGCCGTTATCGAGTTCCTCACTGATGCGAAGCCCGGCGACCTGGACGGCCATATCGAGTTCCTCACCGATGAGAAGCCCGGCGACGTGGCCACGGCAAGGCTCTGGGAGGTCGTCTGCATATATCTCGTTGACAGCTGGCAAGAGCGCGGCTCCAAGGACCCGGCAGTGGTGCTGGCGCTGCAGGAAAAGATGGCGGACGTGGGAGACAAGATGCTCGGGCCCGGGGACCGCATCACCATTTACAACCGTAAGCGGCTGGCCAGCTATGCTCTGAAACAAGGAGAACTGGAAAAGGCCGGGACCATGTTTAAGGAGATGATCGAGCAGGCCCAGAGCGTTCAAGGTCGCGACAGCGACCTGGTTATCGCGTGCCAGTTTCAATATGCCAGAATCCTTCAAGCTCAGGGTCGAGTTGGCGAAGCCACCTTGATCACAAAAGCCCTGTACGGCAGGCTGGCAAGCATTCGATTCTATGGATCGCACAGCGAAGCCGCCCATGCCGAGAGCTTGGCCGCAGAAGGGCGGTTTGGCGACGCGACCCGGCTGGCCATGCAAGCGCTCGATAGCCCCAAACTCATGTGGAACAAGTTTGGGGAGACCATGGCCTGCCTCGCGGGCGTCACCGAGGCCATGTCCAGGCACTCTCCACCAGAGGAGGTGGTGCCCTCGCTGTTCAACATCGTGAGCCGCGCTGAGCGGGTCGACGAGATGTGGCCGCACTTTGCCTTCACCGTCTGCGGGCCCTTCCACCGCCACCTCGCCGTGTGCCTAGAGCGGCAGGGCGACGTCGCCGGCGCCCTGCTGGTCATGCGTAAGGGCATCAGAAACATGGCCTTTGCCTTCCCCGGCCCCGCACCCCCGGCGAGGGCGGTCGCGGACCAGTTGCTCAAGGCGCCGGCGGACGAGGAAGGGACGCGGCAACGGTTGCTGCGAGAGATGGTGCAGTGCCTGGACAGCGATAACGGACGGTTCAGCGTGGCGTTTTTGCGGTCGCTGGCCAACATCGGGCGCTGCCTGTACAGCATGGACCGATTCGCCGAGTGCTGGACGCTGCTCGACGCCCTGTGCGACCA
>OUNM010582244.1_pt1 | contig 11286 bp, 9 predicted proteins | sample 1769961 | NCBI WGS metagenome assembly OUNM01 (sample SAMEA3914820, study PRJEB12502) | metagenome | biome: forest; material: soil | place: USA | collected 2012-03-12 | depth 0.3 m
ATCGAGCGCAGCGCATGCACGCGCGCGGTGATCGCCATGCGCGGGCCGACGTTGACCCACAGCGTCTCGATCTGCGACGGATCGAACGAGAACTCGAACGACACGTCGTTGACGACGGCCACCAGCGTGTCGCGCGCGTCCTCGATGCGCGTCGAGCGCGAGCCCTCGTGCAGGGCCGCGAAGAATTCGGGCGCGACCGCCAGGTTCTGCTCGATCCAGCGCTCGGCGCCGGCGTCGGTCAGGTTGAAGTGCAGCCAGACGAAGTCGCTCTTGCCGTGCGACGCGGCGTCTCCCAGCCAGGCGAGCGCACGCGGCAGGTCGATGGCAACGCCGGGGCCGCCGCTGGCGAACAGGTAGCCGCAGATGAGGCCGTTGGGATCGGAGCCGTAGCGAATGTCCATGAAGGCGGGAGTCGACCTGCCGCGAGCGACGGCAAACCCGTCATCGTCGTCGGCGATCGTGACGCCCGCGTGACGGCGGCCGGGGCGACGCGAAGTTACAAGCCCATGGCAAGATCGATGGATCGGCACGCCGTGCCCCATCCCGCCATCCAACGCATGAACGTTTTCCTCCGCGCGGCGACCGCCGTGCTCGCGACGTCGCTGTCGCTGCAGGCCGTCGCCGGCGAGGCCGCCGCACCTGCCGCCTCTGCGCCGGCCGCCTCCGCGCCGGCCGCGCCCGACAAGTGCCAGGCGCCGACCAGCGACCGCGCCGTCAACCACGCCTGCGCCCTCGCGCTGGCGCGTCAGGCCGAAAGCGAGCGCAACGCCGGCCACAACGACGCGGCGCTGGCCGCGCTCGCGCGCGCCGACCAGTTCGCGCCGCAAGATCTGCGCTTCGCGATGGGCCGCACGGGCCTGGCGCTCAAGCTGGTCAACCAGCTCACGCCCGCCGGCATCGAGGCGGCGGCCAAGGCCGCGCCCGACGACGTCGGGCTGGCGATGACGCACGCCGAGCTGTCGATCGCCAAGCGGGACTTCCCCGGCGCGATCGCCGACCTCGACCGCGTGCTCGCCAAGCGCCCGGACGCGCCGCTGGCGTGGGAGATGCGCGCGACCGCCGACGTGGCCAGGCCGGACTTCCCCGCCGCGCGCGCCGACGTCGACCACGCGCTGCGCCTCGACCCGCGCTCGCCCGTCACGCTGCGCCTGCGCGGCATCCTGCGCAACAACAGCGGGGACTACGCCGGCGCGCTGGCCGACTACGAGACCGCCCACGCGGTCGCACCGCGCCCGGAAGACCCGTTCGTGATCGGCTCGACGCTGTTCCTGCAGCGCCGCTTCGGCGACGCCGCCGCCTCGCTGGCCGCGCGTACCCCGCCGGCGCCGGACGGCACGTACTGGCGGCTGTGGCGCTACCTGGCGCTGGCGCGGCTGACCGGCGTCGAACCCGCCAGCGGCGCGCTGGGCCCGGGCACGCCGCCCGGTGCCGGCGCGCCGTGGCCCGGCCCGGTGGTCGACTTCCTGCACGGATCGATCGACGCGGCCACGCTCGTCGAGATCGCGAAGAAGTCGCAGGAGGCGCACGACCTGTCGCAGGTCTGCGAGGCCAAGTTCTACATGGCCGAGGACGCGCTGCTGCGCCAAAGCGGCGACCCCAACGCGCTGTTCGGCCAAGTGACCAAGGAGTGTCCGCCCAACTTCCATGAGTACGAGGGGGCCGTGGCGGAGCTCCGCGCGGCGAAGGCGGCGGCAGCGGCGCCCGCCGCGAGCGTGGCCACGCAGGACGCTTCGGCAGCGCGCTGAACGGGCGCCGCCGTCGCCACCGCCTCGCGCATCGCCGCAACCCGTGAGCTACCGCACATCATCGGCACTCCGGTCGGCGCCGGGAACGCCGAAACTACAGGCATGGATGCCGACCTCTTCTCGCCCGTGGACACCGCCGCACTGCTCGCCATCCGGGCGGTGATCGCCAACTGCAAGGTGACGCCTGCCGAGGTGCAGGCGCTGTTCGGGGCCAGCGGCCTGCTTCAGGCGGCCCGTGCCGGTGCCTCGAGCCTCGAAGCGGCGTCCGTCGCCCACGGCTGACGCGTTCAGGTTCCTGCGAAGACCCGGGTAAGCGCCGGGCCCCTCAGATCGACAACCCGACGTCGCCCTCGATCACCGACGTCCTGAGCTGCGGCCGCTGCCCGCTCTTCCACAGCGCCGCCGTGTGCACCACCCGATATCGCAGCGGGCCGCCGTCCGGCCTGTCGCTGCGCGTGACCGGGCGCGGGATGCAGACGAACTCGGTGCGCATCTCGGCGGTCGACAACCGGACCTTCGCATAGCCGTGGCCGCCGAGATCGACGAACTCGAGGTGCGGCGCAAGATCCGGATTGGACAGCGACCGCGCGCGCTGGAGGTCGAAGCTCTTCGCATACTCGAGGCAGGACCGGACGCCGTGCTTCAGCAGCATGTTGTAGGTCCAGTCGGGGGGCGCCCCCGCTCCCCGGTCGGCGAGGAACAGCGCGCGCAGCGGCGCGTCCTTCGGCAGCGAGTGCTCGTAGGCCTCCATGATGCCGGGACTGGTGAGCGATCCGCCCACGAAGCTCAGGCCCACCGGCTCGAACCTTCCGGGCGGAAGATCCGCCGCCGCATAGCCGGCCCAGAAGCTGTGGCGATCGCCCGAGACGATCGCGAAGCCCGTGATCTTCGCGTCGCGCACCAGGTCGTAGATCTCGGCGCGCTCCAGGTACGCCGTGCCGTAGTCGCCGCCGCCCAGGGACGCGAAGGAGGCGTCCTTCGGCCAGGCCTCCTTGGTCAGGCCGGCCGGCAGGTTCTGCGGGTCGGCGCGCTGGTCGAGCGCGCCTTCCGAGTTGCCCCAGATCTTCCACACCGCGGTCGATTTCGCCAGCTTGTCCTTGAACCAGGCCTTCTGCTCCGCGCCAAGGATCGTCTGCGGCGGGGCGTTGCGTTGCGGGTTGGGCACATGCGCCGCGTTGAACCCGATCTGCGCAGGCGGCTTGCCGCCGTCGAACGCGCGCCCGCCATCCAGGATCCGCATCCCGGACTCGGGAAACATGTCGGTGAACTCCTCGCCACCAAGCTTCTCGAGGGACGGATCGCTGAACGGGTCCGCGTTCCGGTAGCTGTGCTGGTCGGTGATGAGCAGGTCCAGGCAGCGGCCCCAGCGCAGCGTCCGGTAGCCCTTGAGGCTGTTGATCGCCGCCAGGTTGTTCGGTTCGATGCCGAGTCCGTCGCTGTCGAACGCCGTGATCGGGACGTCCTTGACCGCCGGCGGATCGAAGCGCTCGAGTGAGCCGCCCGGCGGAGCGACCCGCGCGGGCAGGTATTCGAACCAGGCCTGGTTCGCTGCGACCTTGATGCTCTGGCCCGGCACCTCGAACGACGCCGCCTTGACGATGCTCTGCCAGCCTTGCCACGAGAACTCGTGGTTGTCCCACATGGCGACAAACGGCCAGCGGGCGCGCGCGTCCTGCAGGTCGGGATCGGCGAGATAGCCCTTGTAGATCGCCCGGTAGCCCTCGAGGGTCAGCGGGATGTGGAAGTTGCCGACCTTGTGGCCGTCCGGGATGCGCGCGACCTCGTAGATCGTGCGGTCGTAGCGGGTCTTCACCTCGTCCGGATACTCGATCACCTCGTAGATGAAATCGCCCAGGTGGAGCACGAAGCCGAGCCGCTCGGCGGCGGGCGCGCGTTCGTCCTCGTGGATCATCCGGCGATAGGCGTTGAGCTTGCCCTCGTTGACGTCCTGGCAGCTCACGAACGCGAAGTTCACGGGGCGCGGATCGTCCGCCAGCGGCGCCGTGATCGTGCGGCCGACGCGGCTGCCGTTGCCGTCGGCGTCGGTGAAGCGATACCAGTAGACGCGTGCGGGCTGGAGTCCCCCGATCAGCACGCGCGCGGTCCAGTCCGCGGCACTCGAGACCGGCGCCGGCGCCTGCGCGACGACCCGATGGAAGGTCTCGTCCTCGGCGACCTCGACCGTCAGCAGCTGGCGCGTGCCCTGGTCGAACGGACGCCTGGTCCACAGGATGACGCTGTGCGGATCGGGATCGCCCGAGGCGACGCCTTGCGGATACAGCTCCCGCCGCTCCTTCCAGTCGACGCTGGACCCTCGCGCCCGACCGACCCACGCGAGCGAAGCACCGAGTGCGGCAGCGGTCTCGAGGAAGGCACGGCGGCTGAGCGTCATCGTCTGTCTCCTGGGTGGGTCGGACGACATGACACTCTTGGCCGGCGAGCGCGTCAAAGGCTTTGCGACGGGCTGCCGTGTGCGCGCCTGACGCACGGCATCGCGGGGCCCAAATACGTTCGGGCTCCGCGGTCGATTCGTCAGGCTTGTTGGGCGGGTCGGCCGCAGGCGTAACCCGCCATTCGCTGGCATCGCCGATCGGCCAGTTTGGCGGGTTACGCCTGCGGCTAACCCGCCCTACGAATGCGCTTCTCGGGCGGCACCCCGAGCGACCCGCCTCCGCTAAGTGCTTAGGCGTGATCAGGAGTTCGTGCTCCGCGGTCGATTGGTCAGCCTGGTAGGGCGGGTTAGCCGCAGGCGTAACCCGCCATTCGCTGGCATCGCCGATCGGCCAGCATGGCGGGTTACGCCTGCGGCTAACCCGCCCTACGAATGCGCTTCTCGGGGGGCACCCCGAGCGACCCGCCTCCGCTAAGTGCTTGGGCGTGATCAGGAGTTCGCGCTCCGCGGTCGATTCGTCAGCCTGGTAGGGCGGGTTAGCCGCAGGCGTAACCCGCCATTCGCTGGCATCGCCGATCGGCCGGCATGGCGGGTTACGCCTGCGGCTGACCCGCCCTACGAATGCGCTTCTCGGGCGGCACCCCGAAGGTCCCGCCTCCGCTCAGTGCTTGGGCGTGATCAGGATCTTGCCCTGCCGCTCGCCCGCCGCCGCGGCCGCCACGGCCTCCTTGATCTGCGACACGTCGTACGTCGCCTGGATGGGCGTGCTGAGCTTGCCCGCGGCGATCAGGCCGGCGAGTTCGGTCAGCAGCGCGAACTGGCGGGACTGGGGGGCCTGCTTGAACCAGCGGGCGAGCCAGAAGCCCTTGAGCGTGATGTCCTTGAAGATCAGTTCGCGCGGGGTCACGATGCAGGGCTCGCCGCTGAGCGCGCCGTAGTTGACCACGGTGCTGCCCTCGGCCAGCGTCTGGGCCAGGCGCATGGTGGCCTTGCCGCCCACGGCGTCGATGCCCAGCTTGATGGCCGCGCCGTTGGTGGCGGCCTTGACGCGCTCGGCGAGGTCGTCGCCGTCCATCAGCACCACGTCGCCGCCCTGGGCCGACACGCTGGCCATGGCGGAATCGCGGCGCACGATGTTGACGGTCTTGAGGCCGCGCAGCTTGGCCAGTTGCACCACGTAGCTGCCCACGCCCGAATTGGCGCCGTTCTGGATGATCCAGTCGCCGGGCTGCAGGTCGGCGAAGTCGGCCAGCAGCAGCGAGGCGGTGGGCGGGTTGACCGTCAGCATGGCCAGTTGCAGCGGGTCGGCCTGGGCGGGCAAGGGGATCAGGCGGTTCGCGGGCACGACGACGTGCGTCGACCACGTGCCGGCGCCGGGCGGCAGCAGCACGGTCTGGCCGACGGCCGAGCCCTGGGCGTCCGGGCCGAGTTCGACGACGCGGCCCACGCCTTCGCTGCCGCCCACGGCCGGCAGCGGCGGGAGCATGCCGTACTGGCCGGTCAGCATCAGCACGTCGCTCGGGTTGATGGGCGCGGCCAGCACGGCGACCAGCGCCTGTCCGGCGGCCAGCACGGGGCGATCGAAGGGGACGGCGGCGATCACGTCCTGGGGGACGGGGCCGCGTTGCGTGTATTGGGCCTTGAGCAGGGTGGTCATGATGGATGCTTGTGCCGGCGAGGCGGCGAAGGTTGCGATGGGGTGAATCGTAGAGAGACCGGCGTTTTTGCGGAATACGCCCTATTCGCTAAAATCCTTTGCCTGAACGACAACAATGCGCCGACGACGCCATGGACAAGCTGCGCGCGCTGCAATACCTGGTCAAGGTCGCCGACACGCTGAGCTTCTCGCGTGCCGCCCGGGCCTTCGGGGTGCCGGCATCGTCCATCTCGCGCCGCATCACCGACCTCGAGGCCGAACTCGGCGTGCAGCTGCTGCATCGCACGACGCGCACCGTGCGCCTGACCGAGCTCGGCGCGCGCTACCTGGAGCAGGTGCGCGCCGGCATGGCGCAGTTGGACGACGCCGACGAACTGGTGGGACAAGGCAGCGCCACCCCGAGCGGCACGCTGCGCATCAGCGCCATGCCCGGCTACGGCTCGCTGCTGCTGATGCCCGCGCTGCAGGACTTCAGCGAGCGCTATCCCGACATCGTGCTGGACGTGCACCTGAGCGACGCCCTCGTCGACCTCGGTCGCGACCAGATCGACATCGCGATCCGCGGCGGACGCCAGCCGCAGGATCGCGTGGTGGCGCGCAAGCTCGACGCCAACCGCTTCGTCCTCGCCGCCTCGCCGCAGTACCTGGCCCGCAACGGCACGCCGAGAACGCTGGCCGACCTGCAACGGCACGTCGCGCTGATGTACCGCGGGCCCAACGCGGTCATCAAATGGCAGGCGCAGGACGAGGACGGCTGGCACGAAGTGCCGGTGTCGCCGGCCTTCATCAGCAACGACGGCGCGGCGCTGATCGCGATGGCCTGCCGGCATCGCGGCCTGGTGCTGCTGTCCGAGTGGGGCCTGAAGCGCGCGCTCGATCGCGGCGAGCTGGTGCCCGTCACGCTCGACCGGCCGGTGTCGGTCGGCCGCGGCGGCGAGGCGGGCATCTACCTGCTGTACCTGCAAACGCGCTACCAGATCCCCAAGGTGCGAGTGGCGGTGGGGTTCCTGGTGGGGCGATTGGGCAGCGTGACGCCGGCCGGCGCATGACGCGCTTGTCGAGTCGCGCCGGCGGCGCGGCCGCCGCGCTCAGCGAAGGCGCCCGTTAGACCCCGATCGCGCATCGGGCGACATGGCCGCCCAGATGGAACGCGGTTTCACCCGGCCGATGCAGGCCCACACGACGAGTCGAAGTGCGAGCAGCACGGACGCTCCGGCCACCACCACGAGCACCAGGCCGCCCGGGCTGTCGCGGCCGCCGCCGGCGACCTGGAAGACGAGGACGGCCAGGCCCACCAGCGCCAGCGCGATCGCCGCCGCCGTGGCGCGCATCCACGTCGGCGCGCGCGGCCATTCCTGGCGCGGCACCAGGACGATGATCGCGAGGCAGGCGACGAGGGCGCCGATACCGAGGAGTTGCATCATCTCGCCAGCATAGCCGCGCCGATGCACCGGCCGCCGCCGTTTCAGCGGCCTACTTCACGATCCGGGCAACGCCAACTCGGCTCGAACATCCTGCGTGCCCTGGATCCGCATCGATGCAAGGCCGTCCAGGCGGCGCGCGGCGGCACTCGATGGCCGAAGCTCAGGGCTTGACGACGACGACCTTGCGCAGCTCGGTGACGATCTGGCCGATGGTCATGTCCATCGAGCGCATGTTGCCGGCCAGGCCCTTGTTGTTGCTGCCCAGATGGAACTGGCCCGCCCACTGCTCGGCACCGGAGTGGCGGTCCTGCAGGCTGGCGCGGTACCACGTGCTGGTGCCGCATGCGAACGCCGAGCAGGACGTCTCCGACTTCAGCTTGGTCAGCACCAGCACCGCGTTGGCGGGCGCTGCGCCGAACACTTGGTCGGGCGTCGGAACAGGGTCGCCCGGCAGCGTCGTCACGAGCCTGGCGCGGGCGGGGATGCCGGCCTCGACCATCTTGGGCACGATGTGCTCGACCAGCTTTTCTTCGGCAACGTAGGCGTCCGGGCCGGCCTTGCTGGAGGCCACCGGCGCAGCATCGACGCCCGCCTTGAAGATCTCGACGTCTATTCCGGAGATGGGCACGCCCGCGCCGTTGGCAGGCGTCACGAGGGTCTGGGGCGCCAAGGCGCAGCCCGACACGAAGGCCAGGAGCGTGCAGGCGGAGGCGAAGCGAGCGGGTGCGGAGAAGTGGGGCATGGGCAAGGGCAAGCGCAAGGGCAAGTCGATGATGGGATGTCAGAACAGCTTGACGGGAGCAATCGCGTGATGGGCGGCATCGAGCAGACCAGCGTCCGCGAAGGCGTTGACCAGATCGGTCGCGGAGATGTCACGCGCCCGCCAGGGCAGGCTCTTGCCGAGACGCACCGAACTCTGGAAGATCGGCTGGGCGAGGTTGGCGGGGTCGTAGAGCAAGGCGACGTAGTCCACGCCGCCATCGCTGCCGTGCGCGCCCGTGGGAACGAGGACGAGAAGATGCGATCCGTCCGTGGCGCCGGGCAGCGCGCCAGCGTCGAGGCGTCGCTGCACGTGGCCCGCATAGCGCGTGGCCAGGCCGTTGGCGGTCATCACGTTCGCCATCTCCTCGCCCTGAGCTCGCGCGTCCTCCGCTGCGGCGGCGGTCGCTTCGGCATCCTGGGCGGGCGAATTCGCGCCGTCCTGCAAGACCAGACGCACCTCGGACAGTGCAGTCCGGGGTGGCGTGAAGAGCTTCCAGGGCGTCGCCCTGGTCGAACAGATCGTCGTCAACGATGACGAACAGCCTGCCCCTGCGGCGTGGCTCCCTGCAGCGGGCAGCGCAAGCGCCAATGCAGCCGCCAACGCAGCGGGTAATCGAGGGCAAACAGGCATCGTGCAAGCGTAGTCGCGAATCGATGCAATTCGCCCGCAGGCTCGCGCCGGCGCCATGCCGCGTGATCTAGTTCGCGGCAACCTTTCACGACTCGACGCCGGTCAACTCATCCGTGATCCGCTTGCGCGGCCGGCTGGAAGCGCGCATCGCCGAACTGCCACAGCATGAAGCTCCACTTGTCGGCGAGCTGCTCCTGCAGCTGCGTCTTGGTGGCGCCGCGGCCGTGGCCGGCGTCGAAGTCCATGCGCAGCAGCACGGGCTTGCCCGAGGACGTGGCGGCCTGCAGGCGCGCGGCCATCTTCATGGACTCCCACGCCGACACGCGCGCGTCGTTGTAGCCCTGCATCAGCAGCGTCGCCGGGTACTTGGTGCCGTCCACGACGTGATGGAACGCGTCCATCTCCAGCAGGCCGTTGAACTGCTGCTTGTCCTTGACGGTGCCGAACTCGGGGATGTTGGCCGGGCCGCCGGACTGCAGCTCCTCGCGCAGCGCGTTGAGCGAGCCGACCTCGGGCACGGCCACGGCCCACAGGTCGGGACGCTCGGTCATCGCGCGGCCGATCGCGATGCCGCCGGCGCTGCGGCCGTCGATCGCCATCTTGCCCGGGCTCGTGTAGCCCTGCTTGACCAGGTACTCGCCGCAGGCGATCAGATCCTTCCAGGTGTTGGGCTTGGTGAATTCCTTGCCCGCCAGGTGCCATTGCTCGCCGTAGACGCCGCCGCCGCGCACGTGGCAGGTGGCCTGCACGCCGCCCAGCTCGTACCAGGCCAGCTGGCGCGGCTGGTAGGACGGGTTGTTGGTGATGCCGTAGGCGCCGTAGGCGTGCAGCTCCAGCGGGTGGCTGCCATCGAGCTTCATGTCGCGCGGGTAGACGATGGACAGCGGCACGTCGAGCCCGTCGTGGCTCTTGACCAGCACTTCGCGGGAGACGACGTCGCCCGGCGAGCCGAACTGGCCGGCGACCTGCAGGCCGGTGTCGGCGATGTCGTCGTCGCGCGCGCCGACGCGGTAGTAGGCCTCGTCGTGCGTCCACGAGTCGACGGCCACGATCACGCCGGGGCGGCTCAGGTCGCTGTCGACGATACGGAGGGCGCCCGACACGGGCAGCGACACCGCCACGGGCTGCGCGTCCTTCGCATACGCCACCCGGTACAGCCGGCCCTCGACGCCGTCGCGCGTCTGCACGTACAGCGCGTCCTTGGCGGCGGCAATGTTGTCGATCACCTCGCGGCCCGGCGCGACCACCACGCTGGCCAGCTCGAGATCGGGATGCGTCATGCTCGTGAGCAGCACCTTGAAGCGCGACGCGCCACGGTGCGTCAGCACGTAGAGGTCGTCACCGTGGATGGCGAAGCCGGTGACCTCCGCCTCGCGGCCGAACAGCTGGCGCCACTTCAGCTTCGGGTCCAGCGCCTGGCGCTGCGGCGCGGCGTAGAGGTCGAACTCGTTGGCCACGCCGTTGGCCGGGATCGCCACCGTCCAGCGCGTGCCCGCCACCGGCGCGACGAACGGGAACTCCTGCGGCGCGATCTTGAGGTGGTCCGACGTGCCGGCGACGATCACGGCCTGGTCGGCGGCCTTGCCCGCCATGCGATGGAAGAACGCGGTCTGGCCGACCAGCTTCTCGCTCTCGGGCGCGTCCTTGGCGAGCGGGCGTTGGCGCAGGTAGAAGAAGCCGCTGTCGTCGTCGGCCCAGTTCGCGTCGCTGTACTGCGCGCGGTCGATCGGCGCGGCCAGCTCCTTGCCCGTGGCGACGTCGATGACGTGGATCACGGTGCGTTCCGAGCCGGCCGCCGACACGCCATAGGCGAGGAAGCGGCCGTTGTGCGACGGCGAGAAGAACTCGATCGCCTGCGGCGCGTCGCCGGCCTTGGCGGCGGCCTGCGGATCGACCAGCAGCCGATCCTCGCCCTTCATGCCCTTGCGCACCACCAGCTTGGCCTGCTCGTCGCCGGGCAGCTGTTCCTCGAGGAAGACGAGGCCGCCGCCGCTCAGCTTGACCTGCCTGACCCGCTTGCCGGCCGACGCCTCCAGTTCGCCGATGCGCGCCAGCAGCTTCGCGCGGCCGGGGATCGCGTCGAGCGTCGCGCGCGCGAAGTCGGCCTGCGTGTGGGCCCACTGCTGCACCTCGGGCGCCGACAGGTCCTCCATGTAGCGATAGCTGTCGGTCACGGTGGTGCCGAAGTAGGCGTCGCTGGCGGCACGGACGGGCGCGGCCGGGGGCATGGCCGCGGCGGCGTGCGCGAAGGTGCAGGCGCCGGCCAGGGCGGCGCAGGTCGCGCGCAGCGCCGGGATCGAACGGGGCATCGGAGGCTCCACAGACGTTGTCGGAGCGCGGAGTATGCCAACCCGCGACCCCCGCCAACGTCAGCAATTACGCGCGTTCGCGCGGTCCAGTCAGCACCCGTTACGAAGCGTCACGCGATGGCCGGGTAACTGCCGGTGCCGTCCGGCCAGGGTGTCAATACCTCGAACCCGTCATGCGTGACGGCCACCATGTGCTCCCACTGGGCCGACAGCGAATGGTCGCGCGTCACCACCGTCCAGCCGTCGGCCAGCTCGCGCGTGCCCGGCTTGCCGGCGTTGACCATCGGCTCGATCGTGAACACCATGCCCTCGCGCAGCTGCATGCCCTCGCCGCGGCGGCCGAAGTGGCAGACCTGCGGCTCGTCG
>OUNM010588533.1_pt1 | contig 11285 bp, 8 predicted proteins | sample 1769961 | NCBI WGS metagenome assembly OUNM01 (sample SAMEA3914820, study PRJEB12502) | metagenome | biome: forest; material: soil | place: USA | collected 2012-03-12 | depth 0.3 m
CGATAAAGCCGCGCTCGATCGTCCGGGTAACCGCCGGGAAAGAGACGAACGAGCCGATTCAGGATTGTGCAGAATGCATATTCGCTGTCCGTCGTGCCGACGGGGTGGAAGCGACCGAGCGCGTGCCGCTTGACGCCTCGCACCGTTCCATTGTGCGCGAACGTGAAATTTCGCCCCCAGAGCTCGCGCACGAACGGATGCGTGTTCGCGAGCGAGACCGGACCGCGCGTGCGCTTTCGAACGTGGGCGATCGCGAGCAGCGTCTTGATGGGATGACTGCGAATGTAGGCGGCGAGCTTGGAGTTCGCCGCCGCGGCAGGCTCGAGGAACGTCCGAACGGCGCGTCCTTCGTAGAGCGCCAGACCCCAGCCGTCGGCGTGCGGGCCGCGAACACCGCCCCGGAGCGCGAGCCCCGAAAAAGAGAACACGATGTCCGTCGGGACATTGCACTCCATACCGAGGAGCTCACACATCGCTGGCCACGTCTCAGTCTAGGCGGTCCGCAGCCAGATTCCGAGATCGCGCATCACCTCGGGCGGAATGCCGTGGCCTCCGTCGAACTGGCGGAAGCTCACCTGCATGCCGGCGTCTTCGAATGAATGACGGAGGCGTTCGGCGATCGGAAACGGCAGGATGGGGTCAGCCGTTCCGTGGCTCTGGAAGACGCGCAGGTCCTTGCGACCGCGCATGAGCGGCAGCCACTCCTTCGCGGCGAGCAACGCTCCGCTGAGCACGCAGAGGCCGGCGAGCGGGCGCTTCGTCCGCAGCGCGACGTCGGTCGCGAGCATCGAGCCCTGCGAGAAGCCACCGAGCACGATGCGCTCGCCCGGAGTCTTCGTCTCCGCCTCGTACGCGTCGAGCATCGCGACGAGCTGCTCTCGTGCTTCCTTCATCCCGTCGGGGATCTCGTCGACGATCGCGTCGAGCGTGCCCTGCATGATCGCGCGTTGATAGCGGCCGACATCGATGTGCCACCACGCGCGCGCATCGCCGAGCAGGCTCATCATCGCCGCATCGCCGAGCGAAAGTGGAGCCTCGGGGAAGAGGAACGTCGTGCCCGCGGGCGCCTCGATCGCGCCGCCGATGCCGACCAGATCATCCCCCGGCGCGCCGTAGCCGTGCATGAGGACGACGGTGAGCGGTGCGGACGTCGTCGCGTTTTTCTGCGTACTTCCGGAGGTCTTCACGAACCGGCGAGCGCGCAGCGGACCAAGCTTCAGGACGTCCATCGACGATCATCCTACATCCACTCATGAGAGCGTTGGCGCAGTGGTGGATCTCGCGTCCATCTCTGCGAAATTCCACGCCTTTGGTTGCTGGCCCTGCAACGTCACCGTACACTTTCTCTCGATGTCCTCCGTCAAGCCCGGCGACGTTCTCGCGGGCAAGTACCGCGTCGAGCGCGTGCTTGGGAGCGGAGGCATGGGTTACGTCGTCGCTGCACGACACCTGCAGCTCGATCAGCTCGTCGCCATGAAGTTCCTGCGCCGGACCGGCGCGGCGCTCGACGAGACCGAAGCGACCGGACGCTTCCTCCGCGAAGCGAAGGCGGTGGTGCGTCTGCGTGACGAGCACGTCGCGAAGGTGTTCGACGTCGGCACGCTCGAGACCGGCGAGCCGTACATCGTCATGGAGTACCTCGACGGCTGCGATCTCTCCGCGCTCTCCAAGAAGCGCGGAGCCATCCCCGCCGCCGAAGCGGTCGAGTACGTCATGCAAGCGTGCGAAGCGCTCGCCGAGGCGCACAGCCTCGGCATCGTTCATCGCGACGTGAAGCTCGCGAACCTCTTCGTCACGCGTGGACATGCGGGCGCGCCGCTCGTGAAGGTCCTCGACTTCGGCATCTCGAAGGTGAATCCGTTCGGCGGCGGCGAGCGCGAGCAGGAGATGACGCGCACGGCGACCATGCTGGGCAGCCCGCGCTTCATGTCGCCCGAGCAGATGCGCGATCCTCGCAACGTCGACGCGCGCAGCGATATCTGGTCGCTCGGCGTCGTGCTCTATCGTCTCGTCGCCGGCAAGGCGCCGTTCGAGGCCGACACGCTGGGCCGTCTGCTCTCGATGGTCATGCACGAGAATCCGGATCCGCTCGCGGCGATCGTCGATCCGGCGCATCTGCCGGCGGGGTTCTCGGAGACGGTGCAGCACTGTCTCGAGAAGGATCCCGACGCGCGCTTCATGAACATCGCCGAGCTCGCCTACGCGCTCGTGCCTTTTGCCGCCGATCCCAACCGTGCTCGCGCCGTTGCGGATCGGATCGCGGCGACGCTCAGTGTCGCGCAGGTCCCGCACTCGGTGGAGATCTCGGCCATGTTCGGCGTTCCGCAGGCGCGCATCTCGCAGACGAGCCCGCCGGGCGCCAACGACACGGGCACCGCGGCGCCGTGGGCGGGGACGCATGGCGGCCGGCTCGATGCGGGTCGCGTGAACATGATCTGGGCGGCAGTGGCGCTTGCCGCCACGCTCGTCGCCGGCGGAGTGTTCGCGTGGGCTCGTCACGAGCGCGCGGCGGCTCCCGTTCAAGGCGCAGCGGCAGGCGCCGCGCCCGTGGTCGCCAACGTCGCCGCGCCGCCGACCGCCGAGAGCGACGGCCTCGCGCCGGGCGCGCCGCGCGTCGTCGGAGCAGCCACAGCGCCCGATCGCGCTCCGGCGAGCGCGACCATCGCCCCCGTCACGGCTGTCGCGCCTGGCGCGCCTGCCGATCCGACCGCAGGCATGGCACGTCCACCGTCGACTGGTAGCGAGCCTCCCGCACGCAGGACGCCCTCGGCTCCTCCGCGCAAGGCGTCGCGCGCTGCGCCGGCGGCCGCTGCGCCTGCAGCTCCCGCAGGCGGCGGGATTCCGTCGACGCGCGACTAGAAAAACGCGTCTATTCTTGGGGAGTGCAGCTCCGCGCTCGGTGCATCGCGCTTCTCCTCGCCGCCGGCCTGAGCGCCGCGGCGCTCGACGCGCATGCCGAGCCGAGCGAAGGCGGCGCGGCGGCGGCGGAGTCGCTCTTCCAGGAAGCGCGCAAGCTGATGGAAGCGAAGCGCTACTCCGAAGCGTGTCCGAAGCTCGTGGCGAGCCAGAAGATCGCGCCCGCCGTCGGCACGCTGCTCAACCTCGCTGACTGCTACGAGCGGAACGGTCAGCTCGCGAGCGCATGGGCACGCTTCCACGAGGCGATCGCCCTCGCGCAGCGTCTCGGACGCGCCGATCGCGAGAAGACCGCACGCGAGCGCGCCGACAAGCTCGAGCCGCGGCTCATCAAGCTCACGATCGTGAGCCAGGACAAGGACGCGGACGTGAAGCTCGACGGAAACGTGCTCGACGCCGCGGCGCTCGGCACGCCCGTGCCCGTCGATCCCGGCAAGCACACCATCGACGCTTCGGCGAAGGGGAAGAAGACGTTCAGCACCACCGTCGACGTGAGCGATCGCTCACGGTCGCCGAGCGTCGAGATCCCCGCGCTCGATCCCGATCCCGAGGCCACCAAGGCGAGCAACAAGGAAGGCAGCAGCGGCAGCAGCGGCTCGTCCGGCGAATCGCACTCGGGCGAAGAGCAGAGCAGCGGCCCTTCGACCCAGCGCATCGTGTCGTACGTCGCGCTGGGGCTCGGCGCGGTCGGCGTCGGCATCGGCGCGGTCTTCGGCCTGCGTACGTCGTCGATCTGGGCCGACGCGCAGACGCACTGCACCGGCATCGAGTGCGATCGCACGGGTGTGACGCTCGCGACGGACGCGAAGAACGCCGGCACCGTGTCGACGATCTCCTTCATCGCGGGCGGCGCCCTGCTCGCCGGCGGCGCGGTGCTGTACTTCACGTCGCCGAGCGGGTCGTCCAAGCCCGCGTCGTCGTCGGGCAAGCGTGAAGTACCGGCAACGCGTGAAGCACCGGTGCGCGTCGGCGTGGGCGTGGGCTCCGTGATGCTGCAGGGGCGCTTCTGATGCCCATCCTGCGCTCGAAGCCCCTGCGCACGCTGCGCATGGGCTACGCGCTGTCCGCGATCATCGTCGCGAGCGCAGCCTCGATCGTCGCGTGCGCCAGCCTCGTCGGCGTGCAGGACGTGAAGCTGCGCCGCGACGCAGGCAGCGGCGCCGACGTCGGCGACGACGAGGTCGACATCGTCGTCGACGAGGACACCGGAACGACGCCGCCTCCGATGCCTGGCGCGAACATCCTCGAGGTCGCGCTCGGGTCGCAGCACACGTGCGCGCGCAAGACCGACAACACCGTGAAGTGCTGGGGCGACGACAGTCACTCGCAGACCGGAACGGGAGGAACCGCCGGCGACGGCGGGCTCGTGCTGGCTCCCACCACCGTCGCGATCAACGACGCGCTGCACATCGCGGCGGGCCAGTACCACACGTGCGTCGTCCGCAAATCGGGCAAGGTCTCGTGCTGGGGCGAGAACGCCGACGGTGAGCTGGGCAACGGCGATCCCGCCGGCGCGCGCTCCGCCACGCCGGTAGACGTGGTCGGGCTCACCGACGCGGTCGGCATCGCATGCGGCGCGAATTTCTCGTGCGCGCTCCGCACCGGCGGCTCCGTCGCGTGCTGGGGCAACGGCCTCGGCGGACAGCTCGGCAACGGCACGAAGCAGCTCCAACCCACGCCCGGCGCGGTCTCGATGCTCAGCGACGCGATCAGCATCTCCGCGGGCGAATCGCACGCGTGCGCGGTGAAGGCCGGCGGCACCGTCGTGTGCTGGGGCGACAACGTCAACGGTCAGCTCGGTCTCGGCGACTCGATGGAGCGCACGACGCCTACCGTGATCCCGTCGCTCGACTCGATCGCGATCGTCGCCGCCGGCGCGCGCTCGTCATGCGCCGCGAAGAAGAGCGGCGGCGTGTTCTGCTGGGGCGCCAACGAGCTCGGACAGCTCGGCAGCGGCGCGGCGAACGGCACGCCGAATCCGTCGCCCACCGCGGTGAGCGGCGTCGACGCGGTGGCGCTCTGGGCCGGACGCGATCACGCGTGCGCCGTTCGACGCGGCGGCGCGGTCGCGTGCTGGGGAGCCGGTTTTCTCGGGCAAATCGGCGACGGCCAGCCGCGCGCCGCAGCCACCACGCCCACGCCCACGCCCACCGCGGTGTCGGGCATCATCAACGCGATCGGCGTCGTCACCGGCGGCTCTCATTCGTGCTCACCCACGAGCACGGGCACGATCCTCTGCTGGGGCGACAACGCGCACGGCGAGATCGGGAGCGGGACGGCGCTCGATCAGAAGTTCTCTCCGGAGAGCGTCGTCGGCTACCCGTGATCGTGCAGCGGTCGCTGCGCGGCGGCTCGCTCGCGACGCTCGCGTTCATCGCGAGCGTTGCGGCGCTCGTACTGGCGGCATGTGCGGCGCGGCCCAAGACGTCGTCGCCCGCGCCGCTGCCGCCACCGGGCGCTGCCGCCGAGAACGAGCATCGCTTCCCCGTGTCGGCGGTCGACATGACGCTGCCCGATTTCGACGTCATCGGCTACGAGATCGATCTGCGTGTGAACGACGTACCCGGTCGGGAGACCTTCGCCGCCGACGTGAAGGGTTCGTACGTCGCCACGCGCGAGCTCGCCGAGCTCAGGCTCGACTTCGACGGCAACGCGATCGACGGCGTGCTGATCGGCGGTCGCCCCGCATCGTATCGACGCGACGGCGCGAAGCTCGTGATCGCGCTGCCGCGCACGATGGCGAGCGGCAGCTCGTTCACGTCGCGCATTCGCTATCACGGCCCGCTCGTGCAGGCGGACGGCGCCGAGGTGAACGACTTCGCCGCGTTCGGCGCGCTCTACGTGAAGCAGCACAATGCCGAGCGCAAGCGCATCTACACGAGCCTCGGCTGGCCGAACAAGACGCGACGCTGGCTCCCGGTGCGCGACCATCCGAGCGACGGCGCGATGGTGGCGATGAACCTCACCTTTCCGCGATCGTTCATCGTGGTCGCGAACGGCGAGAACGTCGCCCGCATCGACAACGCCGACGGCACGAGCACGTGGCGGTACGAGGTCCTCGCGCCAATGCCGGCGTACGACATCCACGTCGGCGCGTACGAGAGCTGGAAGATCGACGACGGCGTCTCGCCTTCCGGCGTCCGGATCGCGACCTATACCTATCCGCGCTCCGAGAAGAAACAGCCCGCGATTTACGGCGATCTATCGAAGGCGATCAATTTCTACGAGACGCGTTTCGGCGCCTACCGCTGGGGCATCGCTCGCTTCGTCGAGGAGCCGATCTTCGGCGGAGCCATGGAGCACACCACCGTCGTCAGCATGGACGAGACGCTCTTTCGCGACCCCGCGGAGGCCCGCAAGGTGGCGTTCCACGAGCTCGCGCACCACTGGAGCGGCAACCTGGTGCGCATCCGAACATGGAACGACTTATGGCTCAGTGAGGGCTTCGCCGACTACCTCACGTTGCGGGTCGTCGCCGCGAACGACGGACCCGACGCGCGCAAGGCGATGCTTCACGCGTATCTCACCGAGGCCCTCGCCGCCGATCGCAGCGCAACGGCGCATGCCGTTCGCCCCGCCGATCCGGAGATCGACGTGCTCACGATCTTCGACGCCATCTCGTACCAGAAGGGTGCGCTCGTGCTGCATGCGCTGGAGCGCGCGGTGGGCGGTGAGGACGTGCTCACGCGCTTCTTGAAGGTCTGGTTCGATCATCACGCCTTCGGCGCGGTGCTCACGTCGGACTTCGAGAAGGAGCTCTCCGCGGCGACCGGCAAGGACCTCTCGAAGTTCTTCGCCGGCTTCGTGTACGGGACCTATCACCCCGAGCTGCGCGTGACGTTCGCCCCCGTCGCGCACGGCGAAGGCGGCGAAGGCGACACCGAGCTCCAGGTGGAGCAGCTGCAGACCAAGGGGCCGGCCAACGGCTTTGCGTTCACGCTCGACGTCGATCTCGTGGATGCGACGGGCCATGCCGAGCGATTCGCGATCGATCTCGACGGAAAGACCACGAAGAAGCGAGCTCACACCGCGCAGCGTCCCGTCTCGATCGTGGTCGATCCCGACGAATGGCTCCTCGGTACCGTCGCCTGCGGAGCGCCCGCTGCATCAGAATGCAACAGCGGCTTCCGTTGCGCGACCGGCGCCGTGAGCGTGTGCGTGCCGCGCTGACCGTGCGATATTCGACGGTCCGATGAGCGAAGGCAGCGCCACCAAAGCGAGCGGCCACGAGGAGAGCGGGACCGGTCACATCATCCAGTCGCTCCTGGTGAACGTCGCGATCGCCGCGGTGAAGGCGGTCGCCGCGTACTTCACCAAGTCGGGCTCGATGCTGGCCGAGGCGCTCCACTCGTTCAGCGACTGCGGAAACCAGATCCTGCTGCTGGTCGGCGTACGCCAGGCCCGGAAGCCCGCCGACGAGAAGCATCCGTTCGGCTACGGGCGCGCCGTCTACTTCTGGTCGTTCATGGTCGCGATGATGCTGTTCCTCGGCGGCGGCGTGTTCTCCATCTACGAGGGCATCCACAAGATCCGCGAGCCGGAGCCAGTCGAGCGCGTGTGGCTCGGCGTCGGCATCCTCGTCGTATCGCTGCTCCTCGAAGGCACCGCGTGCCTGTCCAACGTGAAAGAGCTCAACAAGCGACGCGGCAAGAAGCCGTTCGTGCAGTATCTGAAGGACACGACCGACTCGGACCTCGTCGTGGTCTTCGGCGAGAACTCGGCCGCGGTGCTCGGGCTCGCGTTCGCGATCGCGGCGCTCGCTCTCGCGGCGGCGACGGGTGACGGACGCTGGGACGGAGTCGGCAGCGCCGCGATCGGCCTCGTGCTGGTCGGCGTCGCGATCTTCCTCGCCACGGAGGTGAGCTCGCTCTTGCTCGGCGAGGCCGCCGATCCCGACATCGACGCCGTCGCGCGCGAGGTGTCGAAGACCATCCCCGAGATGGAGAAGGTCCTCAACGTACTGACCATGCAGCAGGGCCCCGGCGAGGTGCTCGTTCACATCAAGATCGCCTTCACGGCTTCGCTCACGATCGAGGAGTGCTGCCGCGCGATCAACGTCTTCGAGGAGCGATTTCGCGAGGCTCGCCCCGAGGTACGGTGGGTCTTCGTCGAACCAGACACCCCGAAGACCCCGTCGCAGCTCCCGCCGAAGCGAGCCGTGAGAGCAGCTCCGTCGGCGCGAAGCTAGGAGGACGCTGCGGGCGCGCGTCGCGTCACGCGGATGCCGGTCTTCGGACGCAGCGTGATGACCGGATCGAGCACGACGCGGTGACTCGGATCTACCTCGAGGCGCTGCTCGCGGACGATCATCGCGAGGAGGATCTGCGCCTCCATCATCGCGAAGTGATTGCCGACGCACGTGCGCGGGCCTCCGCCGAACGGCAGGTACGCGTAGCGCGGACGCTTCGCGGTGCGTTCGGGGTGGAAGCGCTCCGGGTCGAATCCCTCGGGATTTTCCCAGTGATCGGGGTGCCGATGCAGGACGTACGGACAGATGCCGATGATCGCACCGGGCTCGATCGGGTAGCCGCCGAGCGTATCGGGCGCGATGGCCTGACGCTCGAAGACCCACGCCGGCGGATACAGACGGAGCGCCTCCTCGAGGACCATCTTCGTGTACTCGAGCCCGCGAACGTCCTCGAGGACGGGATCGCGATCGCCGAGCACGCGACGAGCTTCTTCGCGGACGCGGCGCTCCACGTCGGGATGCTTCGAGAGCAGGCTGAACGTCCACGACAGGAGGTTCGCGGTGGTCTCGTGGCCGGCGAGGATCATGGTGATGATCTCGTCGCGGAGCTGCTGGTCGTCCATGCCGGAGCTCGAGCCCTCTTCGGTCGAGGCCATCAGCATGCCGAGGAGATCGTCGCCGAAGTCGCCGCTCTTCGCGGCCTGGGCGCGGCGCTCGGAGATGAGCCGGAAGACGACGTCGTCGAGCGTCTTCTTCGCGCGCTTGAAGCGGACGTTGCCGGGCGTGGGGATGTACGGAGGCACGCGGATCATCGACTCGGCGTAGTCGTTGGCCCAGTGCATCGCGACCTCGAGGGCCTGACCGACGTCCTTCGCATCGCCGTCGACGTCGGACGAGAAGAGCGTGAGCCCCACGATGCGGAACGTGAGCCGCATCATCTCGGAGTGGATGCAGAACGATCTCGCGCTGCCTTCGCTCGACCATCGCGTGAGCATGTCGCGCGTCGCTCTCGACATCGACGTCGCGAAGCCGGCGAGCTTGTCGCGGTGAAACGCGGGCTGCGCGAGCTTTCGCTGGCGGCGCCAGTGATCGCCCTCGCTGGTCAAGAGGCCCTCGCCGAGCACCACCTTCAGGCCGAGATAGTTACGGCTCTTCGTGTAGCCCTTGGGGTTGTCGACGAGGACGTGCTTCACCACGTCGGGATCGTTCACGAGGTAGTACTGGAACGGCCCGAATTTGAAGCGCACGACGTCGCCGTAGCGATCGCGCGAGCCGAGGAAGAGCGCGAGCGGATCGTTCCAGGCCGGGAACACGCTGCCGAACCACGGCAACCCGCGCGGCCCGGGAGCGCGCGTGGCTGTGCCCATGGGAGCGCGTGTGCTCGAAGCGGAACCGGTGGTCGTGCTGACGTCGTTCATCGCTCATCTCCCCGCGTCCGCCGCTGGCCGAACCCGAAAGAACATGAGACAGTCCTCATGTTCGGACCACAGAATCTGAGGCATGCCTCATGTTTGTCAACCGGCAATGAAGCAGCACGCGCCGAATATGGAAAATGACGGGATTTCACGACGCGTTCCGACCCAGGAGCGCTCCCGGAAGCGGGTCGAGCGGATCATCGAGGCCGCCTCTTTGGTCTTTGCCGAGGAGGGCTTCGACGCCGCCACGATGGAGAGCATCGCCGCGCGCGCCGAGACGTCGATCGGGTCGATCTATCAATTTTTTCCGAACAAGCTCTCCCTCTTCAACGCGCTCGCGCGGCACTACCACGACAAGCTGCGCGCCTTCTTCGACCTGCTCCTGAGCGGTCCGCTGCTCGAGCAGCCTTGGGGCGACATCCTCGACGCCGGCATCGACGCGTTCACCGCTTTTCACGATCAAGAGCCTGGATTCCGCGCGGTGTGGGTAGGCCTCAATCTCACCACCGAGGTCGTGACCGAGGGCGAGGCCATCAACCGCGAGTTCGCGAAGCGGATCGAGGGGGTCCTCGCGGCGAAGCTCGAGGGCCTGCCGGCGAAGATGCGCCCGGTCGTCGCCACGATGATGGTCGAGATCCTGACCGCCATGCTCATCGTGTCGGCACGTCGGCCCGCCGAGGCCAAGGCGCTCATGACCGAGACCAAGGCTCTGCTCCGGAGGTACCTCGCACCCTACGAGGCGTCGCAAAAGCCCGAAAAAGCGGCATCGCGCAAGAGAAGCGAAGCCAAGCGGGCTGCGGTACGATCTCCTCGATGAAGACCGTCCGGCCGAAGCCGCTCGGAGCGCCAGGACAGAACAACCTCATTCTCTCGCCCGAGGAGAACTTCGTCCTCGCGCGCTGTGACGGTCGGCTGTCGGTGACGGATCTCGTGGCGCTGACCGGGATGGAGGAGAAGCGCCTCGAGCGCATCGTCACGAACCTCCAGGCGCGTGGCGCGGTGGCCCTCGAGCAAGTGGACGCCTCTTCCGGTTACCTGCCCGACGTCGCGTCGTCGCCGCAGCTCCCGAACGACGGCGAGATGACCTCGCTCGCGGATTTCGCCGCCGTGCTCGGCATGGACCCGAGCGCGTTCGCGCCGGAGGGCGCACGTCGCGCCGTCGAGCAACCCGTCGCCGAGGAGCGCGTCGAGTCGCGGTCGAACTATCCGCCGCCGGCGACGAGCGAGCCGCCCGAGGCGCTCGTCGATCCGACGTCCGAGGTGGTGAAGACCGCGGAGGCAGCGCCGGATTCGACCGAGCAGCTCGTCTCGGACGGCATGGAGCTCGAAGAGGTCCACGACGAGGACACCGAGGCAGAGGCGGCCGCCGACGCCGAAGAGTCGGAGGAGGCGGTCGTCCTGAACGAGCAGGATTACCGGAAGCTCTACGAAGCGCAGTTCCATACGCTCACCGTCGACGTGCGCGTCGGGCTCGCGAAGATCGCGCACGGTCCCGATCTGCTCGCGCTGTGTCTCGATGCCGATTCGCGCGTCATCGCGGCGATCCTCGAGAATCCGCAGGTGGGCCTGCAGCACGTGCGGCTCATCGCGTTCTACCATCGCACCGGCGTCGGCCTCGAGATGGTGACGCGACGTCAGGACTTCTTGCGCGACCTGCTGGTCGAGCGACGGCTCCTGCGCAACCCGATGGCGGGCGACACGGTCCTCCAGCGCGTCATGGCGTCGAAGCGACTGTTCCAGACCTACAAGATCGCGATCGATCGCGA
>OUNM010431313.1_pt1 | contig 11276 bp, 9 predicted proteins | sample 1769961 | NCBI WGS metagenome assembly OUNM01 (sample SAMEA3914820, study PRJEB12502) | metagenome | biome: forest; material: soil | place: USA | collected 2012-03-12 | depth 0.3 m
AGGTTATACGCCCTCTCGCTTTCGCTACATTTAAAGCAGTTATTTAAGCTCCTTTTCAGCTAAACTAAAGCAATCGGTAGCCTTGTGGCCCTCAGTCGGTCGGTTAGCACGCAGTGACGTATAGCCGAATCGCGAAGGAAACTATATCGCTAGCCCATTCAACCGCTATCAACGACCTGTCTAGGCTGTCAGAAAGCTCTAGCGACTAGTCCTTTGACCTATTGTTGATCGAGCCTTTCTCAGCCTTTTTCAGCAATTCGCATCGTCAAGCTGACGACCTCATTTCCCTTCAGTCCAGCTACCCCGATATTAAGGCAAGATGTCGGAAGTGTCGACCCTAGAAAGCTCTAAAGAGCAGAACTTTAAGTCCCTAATCTTCAAGCTTATGACTCAAAACGCTAAACTAATAACAAAGCTCACTAACTAGCATTCAAGCTCGACTACGACCTAGCCGAGGACTATTCCCCTTGTCGACAAGCTTGTTAAATAAGAGGACTTCCTGACCTAGCGAAAGATGGTTATCTAGGCCTTGAATCGCTTCGACCTGGCCAAGTATATCCTTTCCGATATCCTTAAGCCAGTCGATCCTGCCAAAGCTAAACAGTAGCGTCTCGACTATACCGACGTTAAAGAATACCTCTACTGTGACGAAGCTGGCGGTCCAGACTTCTTCTGTAAGGGTTCCAGAGGTATCTTGACTGCTGGGGTGCAAAGCTTCGGTGAAGCCAAAAGGTTTATAATAATCAATGTCTCAATTAGCGAATACTTAGAACTTGTAGTATACACTGACTTGTATTGACAACTGGTGAACTCCTAGAGCCCACTAGTACTTGCGACTATATAGCTATCTAATGGTGTTGCCCTTGTTGCTCCCGTTGCTCCTTAGGAGCTATAGGATCGATAGGAGCAGCGGTGCTCCTGTCTTATACTAGCTCCACCTGGGAGCACTTCCTTGTAGGTGCCCTTCCCATTGGCTGATGGTTCCTACAGGTGATGACTGGCTCGGGGCGCCCCGCGCCCCTACGCTACTGTAGGACAGTGATCTTATTGGCTTAATTCGTGACATAATGCCCCTCCCCTATAGTCGACGTCCCGACGACCTAGCTTTCTCCCTACATCCTTGAAATACCGCTAATAGCCCTCTTCCTATTCCTAGTAAGCGCTCTACTTCTTCCTCCTTGCATACTTGCCTATTATGCCTCCTAACCGCGTGCGAAAGCGTCGTTTGTAGAAATCTAGCACCGACTGTCGCTGCGATTATGCTATTGCTCGGGACGAATTTGCTATCGAAATAGCCCGCTATACCTGTTGTAAGGACAAGAACCTTCCTGATTGTCGTATGCCTTCTAGCGACGACGTCTGTTCTTCTTACGCCAAAGTGTATAACTCGTCTTATAATTCCTTCGGTTATAACAGCTCTGCTTTCTAGCGTTTAGTGTCGTAGAAACGGCAGCTGGACAAGGAGCGTGCTGAGGCCAACCAAGCCCTTGGTGCTGCCTTGGCGCGTGTCGAGCGCCTCCGCCGCCAGCACTAACTTCTTGAGGAGAAGGCTCGCCGTATGTTCTAGCAGGAGGGGGAAGTCCTACGTAAGCAAGAGCGCCGAGAGGCCGCTGCTACTACACCTTCCCCCCCAGGTCCCTAGGACCCGTCCTTTCTTAAGTGAATGTCCTCTTCCTTTGTTCCTAACAAAGAAGACCCAGTGGCATAGTAGCAATGCGCCCACTAGCTCGGTGGGAGGTCGTAGGTTCGACTCCCGCCTAGGTCTCTATAGCATTGGTCAAAACGTCCATCGGAGGTTTTGACCGGTGCTAGGTTTTTCCTTTTTATTTGCGATACTGACCTTCCCTAGTTCCCCTGTCGACCCTTTCGCTAAGATCGATTTTTTATCGGACACGTGGCTACAGGTCGGTCCGGATTTTGTCGATAGAACTCAATCAGCTTCTCAAGACAGTAGAGGTTCGTAGAAGGTTGCCATGAATTGTCTTCTAGGCCGAAGTCTAACCATTTGACTAAGTATTCCAATTGTTCGTTTGTGATGCGTGAGTCTAGAATATATTCGACATCCCATTCTTTCTCTTTGTCTTCGGCTTCTACATCTGTAGCGAGCTGTACATCTTTGTATGCTAGTTCCAAAAGTGAAATATAGAACACGCATATCCTTAGCCTTATCGTGGCTAGTAGTGCAAGCCGGTAGTTGTTTTCCGAAATTCGCTCTTCGATCTTGAATAGTCTAATCTTCTTAAAGTCTAGCTTCTTGCTTAGTCGATTTATACGAAGATTCTAAGAAATTAAATAGACTTTGTCCCCTCTCTCTAGGCAAGGACCCTCGAGCCTATATTTATCGTAGTACTGTTTTATCCTAGTTCTAACAAACTCGAGTTCTTCCTTGAGCATTGCGTAGACCGTGCTCATTTGCTCGGCCTTGACCGCTGCTCTAGGTACCTCGACATCTAGTCCTTGGCGTAAGTCTGCCTCGCGTCTATAGTTCGCAAAGAACAGCGAGACTTTCGTAGTCTTTGTAGACGTAGTATTATATACAAGTTGCGCGGTTAGCAACAACATGACCTAGTCGTCTTGCTAGAAGTTGACATAAGATTGAAGGTACTGTTCCCCGATCTGGTTGAGTCGTTCTGTCTGTCCATCGGTCTGCGGGTGATAGGCTATAGAGAGCTTGCTCTTTACCCCCAGGCGCGTCATTAGCACCTGCTAGAACCGTGATACAAACTTAGTGTCTCGATCTATGATCCACTCCTTCAGCCACGTGTGCACCGAAGTGATATGTCGGTAGATCACATCTACGAGTTGTTCTGCTATCTATATCTCTTTGTACAGGAGGAAGTAGCTCCACTTAGTCAGTCTGTCGACTATAGTGAGGATGCTATCGTATACCACTCCCGTTATTGAGTCCTTAGACGGTGGCAGCTTAGTGATGAAGTCCATTGTCACCGAGCTCCATAGGTGTTCTATAACTGGCAGTGGTTGCAGGAGTCCGTAAGGCTTATACCGTCCAGACCTAGATTGCGCACAGGTCTAGCATGCCTTCAGGACTTCCTTGACTCGTTCTCTAAGTCCTGGGAAATCGTACTGCCACGCCTTTCTGATCTGGGCGACAGTTTTCGCGATTCCTATATGTCTACCGAGTTTTGACTCGTAAATCTTTTCGATGAGGGCCTTCTGGTTGTTAGGTCGTATATAACGTCCGTCTTAGTACCAGGCTTCGTACCGTAGGCTGTCGTCTAGTCTTCAGAGCACGACGCCTTTCTCCCATTCTTCGTTGTAGTCTTCTAGATCCCATGTCTAGGCTACAAAGCCGTCGTCTAGATCCTCCACTGTATAGATCGCGTCGCATTCCTTACGGCAGTTTCCGCAGTGTTCGCCACCAAGCCCCCTCCACCCGACCTGCGACCTGCCCCTATCTAGGTCCGTGCAAGCGTAGTAGGCTTCTTGCTATAGTAGGTAGTGCATCGCCCCATCGGGTCCCTCCCGAAGTAGAGGCGGTGATGCTTCTATCGCATTGCCGCGGTAGTCTAGTTGTCTATTTAAGGCGTTTGCTTGTGCGTTTTCTAAGCCCTTCTTATAGTGAATGACGAAGTTGAATGCTAATAGGAACTTGTACTACTACGTCTGCCGTTAGTTGAGTTCTTTAGTGCTAGTGAAGTACTGTAGATTCTTATGATCTGTGTATACTTGTACCTCGTGTGTTGTGCCGCTGAGATAGGGCTTCTATTCCTTGAAGGCCTCGATGATCGCTAATAGCTCTTTGTTGTAGATAGGGTAGTTGAGCTAGGGTCTTGCGAGCTTCTTTGAAAAGAATGCAATAGGATAGAGCTTCCCTTGGTCGTCCTGTTGTCTAAGCTGCCCTCTGACCGTGTAATCTAACGTGTTGGTCTCGACCTCGAACGGCTTCCTTAGGTCTGGCAACAAGAGCATAGGATTTGTAACGATGAGGTCGTAGATCTTCCTAAATGCCCGCTCTTGCTCCTTTATCCACTAGAATTCGATGTCCTTCTTTGTCAAGTCGTGTAGAGGCCTTACAATATCGCTAAAGTTCTTGATAAACATCTGGTAGAAGTTGGCGAACTTGATGAATCCTTGGACCTCTATCGTGTTGGTTAGTGTAGGCTATGTCTTGATAGCCTCGACCTTAGTTAGTTCTATGCGTATTTGTCCTAGCGAGATTTCGAAGCCTAGGAAGACCGTCTTCGTAATGTAGAACTCGCTCTTGTCCTTATTGACTAAGAGTTTCTGCGCGTGGAGTGCGTCTAGCACTTGTCTCACGTGCTTCTTATATTCTTCGAGTGTCTTAGAGAAGATGAGGATATCATCTAGGTAATAGACTGCGAATTTGTCGAGGAATAGTCGGATCGTATAATTAACGACCTTCTGGAAGGTTGCTAGCGCATTCGTCAGCCTAAAAGGCATCACACGGTACTTGTAGTGCCTATAGCGAGTGCGAAACGCGGTCTTCCATTCATCCCCCTTCCTAATGCGAATATAGACGTATGCGGTTAGTAAGTCGAGGCGGGTGAAGTGTTGTACGCCTGCTAGCTAATCCCGCAATTGCGAGATGAGCGGCAGGGGGTACTAGTCTTTCACTGTCGCGTTGTTTAACTGGCGGTAGTCTACACACATCTAGAGTTTGCCGTCCTTCTTTAGCATAAAAAGGATCAGGTATCTTGCGAGTGATTTCGACAGTCTAATGTGCCCTATCTTGAGGTTGGCCTTAAGATACCTCTTCAACTCTGCATCCTGGAGTTCGTTGGTGTGATACACTTTGAAGAACTTCAGTTGGGCGCCTTCCTTGAGCTCGATTGCGTGATCCTAAGGTCTGTGGTCTGGCAGCCTCTCCATGTATTTGGCGTGGAACGCTAGGTGCCTTTGGTATTCGGCCGGGACCTTCCTTGTCTTGTCGTCCCCTTTCGCGCCTTGATAGTATACGAACTTGCCGCTGGCCGTGACTTCGGCCACCTCGGCCTATTCGACCTACTCCTGGAACTGGATGTTCCTATAGTCGTTGATCGAGATGATAGCAACTTCTGCTTCTGCTAAATCGTCTTGTCCTGCCCCTTAGTAACTGCCGCTTCTTCCTAAGTGTGTAGTGGACTAGTTGCTACTGCCCGCCTCCTGCGGTAGATCCTAGAAGTGTATATGTTTTAGTGTGCTACTTCTTTATGACCCTTCGTCTGCGCTGCTCATCGTGTTGGTAGGGTGTAGGCCTGGTATGCTCCAAGGCCGCAGGTGGCTACCTCCTTTCTAACTGATATCGGGGTCGTAGTCTCGAAGCTATAGGGTCCCTAAGATCATGTCCTTCTTAGGTCCTATCTCTATAATGTCGAAGACAACCTTTGTGGTTTTCCCTTCAATCGTGACATTAAGTGGCTCTGTTTCCCTCTAGGTTAATATCGTTCTTAATACCCTATAGATTATCACTCCTTGTTTCTTCAGCCTCTACGAGATCTGAAGCTGATTAACGAAGTTTGGTAAGATAAGGTTAAGCTACGAACCGCTGTCCACTAGTATAAGCGCCTAGATTCCTTCCTAGTGTGCTGCAATCTAGAGTCTGTCGTCTAGTTTATCGTTGTCCGAAACAGCAGCTACTTCGGCTTCGTTTGCTAGGAGATTATAATAGCCTTTCTATTTCCTCTAGTTCTTCCTACACTAGCGGGCTTCTCGTCATTACAAGGGTGTTAGAGCTGCACGAGCCCTTCGGAGGGCCTGGAGTCGTTTCCTAACACCTCTTGAAAGTTGTGAAAAGCGTCTTCTTCTTCCCTTATAACAGCGTCTTCGTTCTTTAGGAACCCTCGAAGCCACTCGCGGCTCTTCTGTTCCTATGATGAGTCAGAGTTGCGCCTACGCCGTCCCTACGTCGCTATAAGGCGCGTACGCTCCTCCTGCTTCTGTTAGTGATGCTCGATCGCCTTGGCCTACAAGTGCTACATACATTCCGCACTGCTGCAGTATTATGCTGATCGGCTGCGGGCATCGTCACACTCTATAGGCCAGGCCTGCCTAGGCCTAATGCAGAGTCGCCCGTCCTCTAACTGCTCTATATACCAGAGAAAGTCTGTAGATCTTTGCCTGTGATCGAATGTCCATCGCATTGGCTTAGGCATCCCGTTGGCTAGGGTCGTCCTGACCGGCCAATGGTTATAGTCGAACTTCTCCTTGAAGTAGTACTTGCATGCATACGTGACACATTGAAACCAAGGGACTTACGCGTGGTCCGCCCTCTCAGGGTGCATCCTGCATATCTCTCCCTCGACCTATCGAAACTTGTCTTCGTAGTCTCGAGTCTCGATGTCTTTATTACTACGACCGGTGCTGATATAGGCCCTGGTACGCTAGTACTCCTGCCATGTCGGAGGTAGTAGATCCTTGCCACAGCGTTTATGCCACAACTCTGCGTACTTATACATTAGGTTGCGCACTTCCTCAGGTCAGAGGTCGTCCCTATCACTATCGTCGTAGGGTCTGTTCTACCTAATACTGCCTCTCTCGACAGAGTCTTTAAGTTAGAAAATCTCATTCTATAGATCCTTGAGCTATTCTTAGTGCGTAGTGATCGCCTCTACCGCGTCGTTAGCGTTCAGCTCGTACTCTATCGTAATATTCGTTAGCTGCTTGTGAAGGTCGAAGCACTCTACGTTCTACTCTATATAACAGAGTTGCGTCGCTACAAGATCTACTATAACCTTTTCTAGCCGTTCTCTAAGCTCGTTGTTCTGCCGCTCGAGGGTGAGTTCCTCAACCCTCGCAAGCCTTCAGTTAAGCTCCTCGATAGTGTTCTAGAGGAACTAGACTTCCTTCTTCAATTCCTTTTACTAGTACCGCAATCGAGCCTCGACTATGCTACGCTCTTTAGCTTAATCGTCTGTAGAGTCGCTATCTCCGTTGGTCTCGACTTGCCTGTCGATCCGTCATTAGAGATACAACGTATTACGTTGCTCGGCGAACCCGATTAGCGCCTGATCGAATTCCTAGTGTATAGTGCTCGTTACCTCCTGCCTAAGGAAACTCGCGAGTCCTGCCCTATCCTCTAGAGAGGTCCTGTCGATCTAGACTCGAATCTATGCTAGTGCCGTCTCTTCCTCAGAGCTTGAGTTAGAGGCGCTTCCCTTGTCGGAATTCGCGCTTTCGCCGTCGGATAGACTATCCTAGTCCTGGCGCGCGAGCTCCCGATCGACCTCCTCCTCCCCGTCCTCTGTAGTGTAGCTTGCCGTATCGACATTAAACACTTGAGTATGCTTGTCGATAGTCATAACTTCCTTCTTTAGAATAGGCTTCTAGTTTCCTTAGGGCTTCTAGTCCTTCATAGGGCTACGACACTCTCTTTTGAAGTGCCCTTTTTTGCTACAGTTATAGCAGGTGATATCCGTCTTGTCCTTGCGGACTGATGCCCCCTTCTAGGCGACGTCTACATCTATGGCGCTAGCATGCGTTCCATACGCGGTGCTGTGGTAGTGGCGCTTCTTCTTACTGTTGGCCTGAGGTTGAGCTTAGGTGCCACTGTAGTTGTACGGCGTGCCCTTCTTGCCTTGCCGCTCCTGTCGTCTCTCGAACTGCCGATTGTCGATGGTGATGGCGTCGTTCATGTAGGCGTCAAGCGTCCTGGCGTTACGATCGATCTTGATAAGCTCGTCTTTAACGTCGTCCTTGAGTCTATCGTAGAATCGTCTCTTAAGCGTGTCGGGTCCCTAGTGAACTTTGAAGGCAAGTTGTTGGAATCGAGAGACATACTCGATAGCCGACTTAGTCTAGCGGAGGTTGTTAAGATCCTGCTCTGCCCTAGCTCGCTTGTCGTATACTCTAAAGACCTTGACGAGTACGTCCTTGAAGTTAGCAAAGGCCGTGAAGATGATGTTAGTCTCGGGGCTCTGTTTAGTCGGCCCCTTCTCCAGGAACTCTTGCTAGGTGGGTTCGAACCACTCTAGGGCCCGTCCTTCGAGGTAGGTGGCTGCGAACAGCACCTTTTCGTACTTGGCGACGAACTTGTTTGAGTGGAACTGGAAGTAGGAGCGAAGCTAGGTGATGAATCCCTATAGCTCCTCCCTTCTAGTCCCGTCGAAATAAGGCGGTCTGCCGACCTTGGCAGTCCGGCGGGCTGCTCTAGCCTGCCGCGATCCACCACGTGCCTCTATATCGTTCAGGCGCTGCTCGACGACCTGGAGTATAGCAAGCTGCGCCTCTAGCGTGTTATTGCGTTCGTCTAGCTCCCTAACTACAGTGTGCAGCTACCTAGCCTAGGCTATAGTGACCTCCTCCTTACTATCGGAATCAGGGGTGTTATTAGTGAAGGGGTCGACTAGAGTCTCGCCTGACATAGTAGGTACCTCCGTTCTGAGCTGTGACAGAAACAAAGGGAGTTGTTAACGTATGACGAAGCTGGCAGTCTAAACTTTTTCTATAAGGGTTCTAGAGGTATCTTGACTGCTGGGGTGCAAAGCTTCGGTGAAGCTAAAAGGTTCACAACAATCAATGTCTTAATTAGCGAATACTTAGAATTTGCAATACACACTGACTTGTATTAACAACTGGTGAACTCCTAGAGCCCACCAGTACTTGCGACTATATAGCTATCTAATAGTGTCGCCCCTGTTGCTCCCGTTGCTCCCTAGGAGCTATGGGATCGATGGGAGCAGCGGTGCTCTCGTCTTGTACTGGCTCCACCTGGGAGCACTTCCTTGTGGGTGCCCTTCCTATTGGCTAATGGTTCCTGCAGGTGATGACTGGCTCGGGGCGCCCTGCGCCCCTGCGCCACCGTAGGACAGTGACCTTGTTGGCTTAATTCGTGACATCTACGTAGTAGTCCTTGGCTATAAGACCTGGTCTAACCTAGAGGGCCTTAGTTAGAACATCAAGGATATAGACCTGAAGAAAACATAGGACAAGCTTGCCTAGTACTTTGAAAAGGGTTCGGCTACTAGCAACTTCGATATGTTCAACGAACTGACAACTATCCAATACGACTCGTTCGACAAGGTCGAGGCCTACTAGCAACGACTAAACTACTTACGCTAGCGACTAGCTAGTACCTCGTTTAAACAGACCAACGAGGTCTATACCTAGTGTGCCTTCTAAGGCATTGTAAAAGAATACCTAGAGCTATATAGCCGCAGCCTCACTAACATCTAGAATAATAAGCTCACCTAGGCCGACCTTATAGCCAAGCTCTAGCAACTAGCTATTAATGAGAACGCTAAGCTTACGATAACCACCGTTAAGATTGATAGCAAGAAGACTACTACTAGCAGCGATAATGACGAAGCTATAGCTACTACACCTAAAAAGGTCACTTATGAGGAATACGACCAGTGGATATAGAAGGGCTCTAAGCACTATAAGGTCTGCTAGAGATACTTTAGAGGCGACAGCTATTGGTATTATAACCTAGAATAAGCACTAGACTGGTGGAAGCTAAAGGAATAGCGGCTGAAGAAGAAGGCCGAGAGCTAGACCTCTACAACCGGCCCCCTCTACTAGCAATCGGGCAATGTCTACCCTACTAGCTCGACCGACGCCCTACAGTCCATCTTAAAGAAGACCGACGACTAGAAGAAGGTTCTCTTCTCTACCAACCTCGCCTTAGCCGACATGCCATCCGATCCTCCGTCTTTTCAAGCAGGCCTCTAGTATAACTAAGTGCCGAAGTCTAACAGGCCTTTAAGGCAATGCCTCTAAGCGCGATAAGGGATACTATCGTCTACAATTCTAGCTATACGACTCCTATCTTCAACGATAAGAAGTGGTTCAAATCTATAGAACTACTACTTATAGCTATATCGACCCTATCGTCAAGTAGCGACCTTACCTAGATAACCTACGTTAGCATGGTCAGCTTCGCTACGATGACCTTGTTAAGAACGGAGGTGACGATAGAGATCGCGAGGGCGCTCTTCTAGCCTAGTTCGCTATATAACCTCGTAGCCTCTTTAAACCTTCGTCGTCACGGCGTATTCTAGGACTAGAATCACGATACCTTCTACTACCGACCTAGCGGTCAGATCCTAGCTAACTTACACTGCCTAATAGACATACCTATTATCTACGACGAACCTACAGCCACCTAGACCTCTACGTCGACCGCGCTCACCTCGGTACCCTACCGCAAGATGCATTAGAGGCTTATATATGCTAGTAAGGGCGTCGTCGAAGAAGCCTATCGGCGCGCGGGCATCAAGCTCTTAGCTAAAGACGACCATTTTTGCGAAGGCTATGCCTTAGACAAAGCGACTAACGAACTAGGCAAAGAGGCCCCTGAATAAAGTAATAAGCCGTTTGACTTCGTCCGAGTCGACCTCGCTATATATAAGAACGCTAGCTACCTAGGATACAAATATAGCTTATATATCATCGACGTTTAGTTAAATTACTACTAGGTCAAGCTCCTTCGAACTAAGGATAAGGGCTTGAACGCCTTAAGGGACTAGGCGGAAATGATCTATAACTAGATAGGCCACTAGGTTAAGATCATTGGCGTCGACGGCGGCATAGAGCTAGGACAGACGTTTAAGCCTTTCTTTAATGACAAGTTCAAAGCCTAGACAAGGACAAGGGGAATTATCGTGTTTTAGACTCTATCGAATATACCCTAGATGAATGGCAAGATCGAGCGTACGGTTAGAGAAGTCTTAGAAAAGACCCAGTCGACCCTCCTAGCTTACTACATTCTAGAGCACCTATAGCCTTTTATGATAGAGACCGTCATCCAAGTTATAAACACCTTGTCTACGAGGGCTAATCTAGACTCATAGAGCCTATACGAGCAGTTTGCTATAGCGCTAGGCATGCCTGAGTCGGCTAGGAAGCCGTACATTCGTCACTTTCGAGCCTACTTCTATAAAGCCTATTACTACATTAAGCTATAGAAACGAGTTCAGTTAGACAAGTTTATTATAAGGGCTGAGAAAGGCCGGCTCATCGGTTACGCTAACCTATATAGCAAGCTCTACTAGGTTTAGAACCTAACTATAGGCAAGATCGTTTAGGCTACTATAGTTCGTTTTAACGAGGGTCTTAACTTCGAGCCCGACGACGATGTCGAGGCCGAATACGAGGCGGTCTTTACCGACCTAACATCTGAAGAGGAGGACGCGGCTATTAAAGCCTAGGAACGGATTATACTGATCCACCCTGACAAGCGTATATAAGACATTGGTTTCTAGCAATAAGAGGACCTAGAGAGCGAGAAGGAGGACAAGCTAGAACCGCCTTCCTAGCAACCGGCCTAGACATAGCAGTTGCCTACGCCTAAGGCAACCCTAGAACTATAGAACAGC
>OUNM010993332.1_pt1 | contig 11275 bp, 7 predicted proteins | sample 1769961 | NCBI WGS metagenome assembly OUNM01 (sample SAMEA3914820, study PRJEB12502) | metagenome | biome: forest; material: soil | place: USA | collected 2012-03-12 | depth 0.3 m
CTGCACACCGACCTCGACGCCCGCGTGCTCCAGCCGTCCGGTGAGCCCCTCCCCGGCGTGTACGCCGCCGGCGAGGTGGCCGGTTTCGGCGGCGGTGGCGTGCACGGCTACAACGCGCTCGAGGGCACGTTCCTGGGCGGCTGCATCTTCTCCGGGCGGACTGCCGGGCGGGCGGCGGCGGCGGCGATCGGCTGACGGCCCGGGAGGGCGAATTCTCTTGTCACCACGAGGTTTTTGCCGATCCGAGCGAAACATCGCTCGCATCGAGACAAATTCACTGATTAACACGAGAATTTGCCCCGCTACGCTGACCCCATGAGCGGACGTGTCGTGCACTTCGAGATCCCCTTCGACGACGGGGACCGGGCCCGCAAGTTCTACGCCGACGCCTTCGGGTGGAACATCCAGGAGATTCCTGAGATGCACTACTCGATCGTGCAGACGGGGCCGTCGACCGAGGAGGGCTTCCCGGCCGAGGTCGGCTTCATCGGGGGCGGGATGCTCAAGCGCGAGTCGCCGACCGACCGTCCGGTGATCACCATCGACGTCGAGGACATCGACGCCGCGCTGGAGAAGATCGAGAGCCTCGGCGGGATGACGGTGCTCGGCCGCCAGGATGTCGGCGAGATGGGTTGGGCGGCGTACTTCAAGGACGTCGAGGGCAACCTGATGGGGCTCTGGCAGTCCCGCTGACGCCGGTTTCGAGACAGGCGCAGAGCGCCTCCTCAACCACCGATCGCAAGCAGGTCGTCGATCAGGGAGCTCAGCCGGGGCAGGTCCTCGGTGAGCCCGAGCGGCTCGGCCTGGTCGGCGATCATCGCGCGGAACAGGTGCGCCTGCTCGACGATGCGCGGGTCGATGTGCCGGAAGACCTCGAGGGTGACGGTGCCGTAGAGCCGTGACCAGGCGCGCTCGAGCACCCAGATCAGGCCCCGTACGTCGTCCGGTACGGCGGACAGGTCGGCCGGCACGGCAGGGTCCTCGAGGATCGCCGCGAGCCCGGGGTCCAGGTCCTCGAGCCGCGGCACCGGGAAGGGCCGCGCCGCCCAGAGCGTGAACAGCAGCTCGGAGAACTTCATCCCGGTCGAGGCGGAGCCGGCGAGCTCGTCGATGCAGTCGACGTCGACGTTGGTGAAGACCAGCGCGAACTCCTCGCGGTTGGTCAGCGCCCACTGCCGGAACTCGACGGCCGCGGCGATCAGCCGGGCGGCAGGGTCGTCCGCCGGTTGCCGGTCGGAGGCCCGGGTGATCCGTTCGGCGACGTCGGCGTCGATCGCGAGGGCGACCATCCGGACCAGGTCCTCGTGGCTGGCGGCGTACCGGTAGAGCGCGGGCGCGGTCATGCCCAGCTCGCGGGCGACCGCACGCAGGGTGACCTCGCCGCGGTTGACCAGCAGGTGCCGCGCGGCCGCGACGATCCGCGCCGTGGTCGCGGCGTGGGTCTTCGCCCGGGACACCTGCCCGGTCGTCTGCCCGGTCGTCTGGCCGGAGCTCTGCACGGTGGTCATGGCTGGCTGCACTCTAACGTCTTGACAATCCTGCGTTAACACCGTTTAGTTTACACCGTTAACGGTAAACGGTGTAAACGTCATGGGAGTTCGTCATCATGCTGAACCGCTGGACCCAGTTCCTCCTCCGCCGCGCCCGGTTCGTGCTCGTCATGGGCGTCGTCGCGACCCTTGCGGCCGCGGCGTACGGGCTCGGTGTCTTCGACGCGCTCGGCAAGGGCGGCTTCGACGACCCGAAGAGCGACGCAGCGAAGGAGCTGGTCCGCGAGCAGCAGGTCTACGGCAACAAGAACGTCGACGTGATCGTGCTCTACCGGAGCAAGACGCTCCAGGCCGACGACCCCGCGTTCAAGGCCGAGGTCGAGCAGACGCTCGCCGACATCCCGCGTGGCACCACCACCTCGGTACTGACCTACTGGGACACCGGTGACCCGGGCATGCGCAGCACCGACGGGCACGCGGTGCAGGTGCTGATCTCGGTCGCCGGCGACACCCAGGCGGTCCAGGCCGACAACAACGACCTGCTCGTGCCGCACCTGCGCTCCGACGAGCTCAGCACGGACATCGCCGGGCCCTGGGCGGTCTACAAGGGCGTCAACGAGACGGTCAGCGAGGACCTCGCCCGCGCCGAGATGATCACGCTGCCGATCGTGCTGATCCTGTCGCTGCTCATCTTCGGCAGCCTGGTCGCGGCGGCGATGCCGGTCATGGTCGGCGCGATCGCGGTGCTCGGCGCACTCGCCATCGTCCGGCTGATCACCACCGTCACCGAGGTCTCGATCTTCTCCATCAACGTGATCACGCTGCTCGGCATGGGCCTGGCGATCGACTACGCGCTGTTCGTGATCAGCCGCTACCGCGAGGAGCTGGCAGCGCGGCCCGCCGACGACCCGCGCGCTCCCCGCGACGCCATCCGGGTCACCCTCGGCACGGCCGGCCGCACGGTCCTGTTCTCCGGGCTCACCGTCGCCGCCGCGATGTCCGCGCTGCTGGTCTTCCCGCAGAACTTCCTGCGCAGCCTCGGGTACGGCGGCATCGCGGCCGTCCTGGTCGCCGTCGCCACCGCGCTGACCGTGCTGCCCGCGGTACTGCTCCTGCTCGGCCGCCGGATCGACGCCGGCCGGCTCCCGTGGAAGCGCGGCAAGGACGTGTACGCCGACTCCGACCACGGCGCGTGGGCGCGGCTGGCGCACGCGGTGATGCGCCGTCCGGTGGTCGTGATGGTCGTCATCGTCGGGGCGCTGCTCTTCCTGGCCTCGCCGTTCCTCGGCGTGAAGTGGGGCTCGGTGGACTACCGGGTGCTGCCGCCCGACCACCCGGCGCACGTCGCGGCGGTCAAGCTCAACCAGGAGTTCGGCCAGGAGAAGTCGACCGCCAACATCCTGCTCCCGACGGACGCCAAGTCCGAGGTGGCGGGGTACGTCGCCCGCGCCGAGCAGGTCGACGGTGTCCTGGACGTGCGCCCGGTGGACGCGAAGGGTGGCACCACGCTGCTGCGCGCGACCTGGGGCGGCAACAGCCAGACCGAGGCGTCGCGGCACGTCGTCGAGGACCTGCGCGCGCTGCCGGGCCCGGACGGCGAGCACGTGCTGGTCGGCGGACTGAGCGCGGACACCGTGGACCTGCTGGCCTCGATCAAGGCGCACCTGCCGTGGATGGCCGGGATCATCGTCGCCGTCATGCTGGCGCTGCTGTTCCTGGCCTTCGGATCGGTGGTGCTGCCGGTCAAGGCGGTGCTGATGAACGTGCTGTCGATCTGCGCCTCGTTCGGCGTGATCACCTGGATCTTCGCGGACGGCCGGCTCGAGGGCTTCCTCGGCTACACCTCCACTGGGTTCCTCGACGCGACCCAGCCGATCTTCATGCTCGCCATCCTGGTCGGGCTCTCGATGGACTACGAGGTCTTCCTGCTCAGCCGGGTCCGCGAGGAGTGGGACCGGACCACCGAGACGATCCCGGACCCGACCGAGCGCAACACCCACGCGGTCGCGGTCGGCGTGCAGAAGACCGGGCGGATCATCACCTCCGCCGCGCTCCTGCTGGCCGTGGTCATCGGAGGCTTCTCCACCAGCGGCATCGTCTTCATGAAGATGATCGGCATCGGCATGCTGGTCGCCCTGCTCATCGACGCGACGGTGGTGCGGGCACTGCTGGTGCCGGCGACGATGAAGCTGCTCGGCCGCTGGAACTGGTACGCACCGGCCCCGCTGCTGCGCTTCTGGGAGCGGTACGGCGTCCGCGAGAACGAGCCGGTCGCAGGAGACGAGGACGAACTCGAGACGGTTGGTGCCGGGTCCTCCGACGTCCTCGTCCGCTGACGAGCGCGACCCGGGTCAGCCCACGGTCGGGAGCTCGAGCGCCTGGGCGCTGCTGCCGGTGGTGATCGAGACCAGGTTGGTGCCGAGCCCACCGCGGTAGTTCACCGAGCTCGCCGAGACCACCAGCCGGATCTTGTGGCCGGCGGCGAACCGGTGCACCAGCGCGGGCAGGGTGACCGTGAACGGCTTGGTCACGTCCGGGATGCGCACGGGCGCGATCTGCTGGTTGATGTCGCTCGCGGTCCCGTCCGGAGCCACGTCCTGGAGCCGCACGAACAGCACCAGGTCGCCGCTGGCACCGAGGGCCTGGGTGAGCGCGGCGGTCAGCGAGCAGACCTGCAGGGTCAGGCGCGGCGCGCCGACGAGGTCGACCGCAGTGCCCAGGGCGGCGGTGCTCCAGGCGCTCGTGGTGCCGGGCAGGTCGTTCTCGGCGACCGGCAGCGGCACGTAGGCCGAGAGTGCGTCCAGGGGTGAGGTGTTCGTCGGCGCGGGCGTGGTCAGCAGGCTCTGGGTGCCGACCGCCAGCAGCAGCGGCGAGGTGACCAGGCCGGTGCCGGAGAGGTAGTACCGCCTCACCGTGCCGACCGGGAACGTCGACGAGGTCGCGTACGCCGGCGCGGCGTTGCCCGTGTAGGAGACCCAGTTGCGGAAGTAGGCGAACTCCGGACCGGTGCTCACCGCGCTGTCCCTGAGGTAGTGGTCGAACCAGTCCGAGATCCGGGCGGTCTCGTAGTAGGCCGACGGGTCGGCGCTGCCCAGGTTGAACTCTCCCGGCGCCGGCGTACTGCCGCTGTGGCCCCAGGAGTGCCAGACCAGCTTGACCGGGGTGCCCTGGGCCTTCAGCGCCTGGTAGTTGGCGATGCTCTCGTTGAGGTTGAAGAGCGTGTCCGTCTCCCCCTGCATCAGCAGCGTGGGGATGGTGATCTTCGGCAGGTACGACGCGACCGAGGCGTGCCGCAGGCTGGCGATCGACGCCGGGTCGAAGTAGCCGAGGCCGCCGGCGGTGACCAGGGCCGGGCAGACGAAGGTCGCGAAGTTCGGGCAGGGCAGCACCCGGGCCGGATCGGCCGAGACGTTCTGCACCCCGGAGTTCAGGCCGCTGACGACGAAGCCGAGGCCCCAGCTCAGCTTGGTCACGCCGGGCGTCGTGGACGTGACGCCCGTGCTCTGGCTGGTGTTGTTCGGGCCGAGGGAGTAGCTCAGGTCGTTCCAGGTGATGATCGGGACGATCGTGTCCAGCCGCGGGTCGACCGAGGCGACCGCGAACTGCACCTGGCCGCCGTACGAGCCGCCGACCATGCCGACCCGGGGGTCGTTCGGGAGCGACTGGCCGTTGTGCGCGACCGTGTCCTGGACGACCACGTCGAGCGCGGGCGCGGGGGCGGTGTGGGCGGCGTCGGTGAACGCGATCCCGGTGGCCCCGCCGAGGTAGCTGATCAGCTGGCTGCCGGCGACGCCGTCCCAGTCGGGATCGTCGAGGGTGATCTTGCAGCCCGAGCCGCCGAAGCCGAGGCCGGAGTAGGAGAGCACCGCGTAGTCGCGCTGCGCGAAGGCGGTGCCCGTGCCGGTCTGGTCGGCCTTGGAACCGCCGAAGCCGTTGGTGGTGAGGATCGCGGGGACCCGGTGCGTCGGGGACGCGTCCGCGGGCAGGTAGAGGTCGCCGACGATGTCGCAGGCCTGCGACCCGTCGGGACCGACGTGGACGGCGAAGTGCAGCGTCTGCACGGTGAACGTGTCCGCGGCGTGCGCGGTGCCGGTCGCGCCGGCGGTCAGCCCCGCGGCGAGCGCGGCGGCGGAGAGGGCGAAGGCGGGGAGCGCGGCGAGGCGGCGCTGGGAGGGGCGCATGCCTGCCCAACGCCTCGATGTGACGCCGGTTACGTTCAGGGGGACGGCTGGATGGACCAGTTCAGGCGGGAATGGAGATCCGGAGATCGTTGTTGAAGGATCAACTACCCAAGACGGAGGCACAGTTCATGGAGTACGGCATCTTCACCGTCGGTGACGTCACCACCGACCCGACGACCGGGATCACGCCGACCGAGAACGAGCGCATCAAGGCAACTGTCCGGATCGCGGAGAAGGCCGAGGAGATCGGCCTGGACGTCTTCGCGACCGGCGAGCACCACAACCCGCCGTTCGCGGCGCCGGCCAACCCGCCGGTCCTGCTGGCGCACCTCGCCGCGAAGACCGAGCGGATCAAGCTGTCCACCTCGACGACCCTGATCACCACCAACGACCCGGTCCGGATCGCGCAGGACTACGCCTACCTGCAGCACCTGGCCGACGGCCGGATGGACCTGATGCTGGGCCGCGGCAACACCGGCCCGGTCTACCCGTGGTTCGGCAAGGACATCCGCGACGGCATCCCGCTGGCGATCGAGAACTACTCGCTGCTGCACCGGCTGTGGCGCGAGGAGAACGTCGACTGGCAGGGCAAGTACCGCACACCGCTGCAGGGCTTCACCTCGACGCCGCGTCCGCTGGACGGCAACCCGCCGTTCGTCTGGCACGGCTCGATCCGCAGCCCCGAGATCGCCGAGCAGGCGGCCTACTACGGTGACGGGTTCTTCTCGAACCACATCTTCTGGCCTGCCTCGCACACGGCCCGGATGGTCGCGCTCTACCGGCAGCGGTTCGAGCACTACGGCCACGGCAAGGCCGAGGACGCGATCGTCGGCCTGGGAGGCCAGGTCTACATGGCGAAGAACAGCCAGGACGCCCTCAACGAGTTCCGGCCCTACTTCGACGTCGCGCCGGTCTACGGCCACGGCCCGTCGCTGGAGGACTTCATGGAGCAGACCCCGCTGACTGTCGGCTCGCCGCAGCAGGTGGTCGAGCGGACCCTCTCCTTCAAGGAGTACGCCGGCAACTACCAGCGCCAGCTGTTCCTGGTCGACCACGCCGGTCTGCCGCTGGACAAGGTGCTGCACCAGCTCGACCTGCTCGGCGAGGTCGTCGCCGAGCTCCGCAAGCACGACAACGACAAGCAGGAGGTGTCCGCATGACCCGCACCATCGCCGTCGTCACCGCCGGCCTCTCCGACCCGTCCTCGACGCGTCTGCTGGCCGACCTCCTCGCCGACGCCACCGCCACCGCGCTGACCCAGCGCGGTGAGCAGGCGCGGGTCGAGGTCGTCGAGCTCCGTCCCCTGGCGCACGCGCTCACCGACCACCTGCTCACCGGCTTCCCGTCGGGCGAGCTGGAGGAGGCGCTGCGCACGGTCGCGAGCGCCGACGCGGTGATCGCGGTGACGCCGGTCTTCAGCGCGTCGTACAGCGGGTTGTTCAAGACCTTCTTCGACGTGCTGGAGCAGGGCGCCCTGGACGGGACCCCGGTGCTGGTCGCGGCCACCGCCGGGACCGCCCGGCACAGCCTGGTCCTCGAGCACGCGCTGCGGCCGCTGTTCAGCTACCTGCACGCGGTCGTCGTGCCGACGGGCGTCTTCGCCGCCAGCGAGGACTTCGGCGCCGCCGGCCAGGACGGCTCGTTGCGCCGTCGCGTCGACCGCGCCGCCGGTGAGCTGGCCGCCCTGGTCGCGGCGAGCAAGCCGGCCGCCAAGCAGGACCAGTTCGACCGCGACCTCGCGGCGATGGGCGACTTCGAAGACCTGCTGCGTGGCTGACCGGAGCACAATGGGGGCATGGCGACCTCCCAGCCCCGGACGATGAACCTGCTCAACCTCGAGTTCCCGCAGTCGCTGGCGGTGTACGACGAGTACACCGCCGCGCAGCGGGCGGTTGACTTCCTCTCCGACCGGGAGTTCCCGGTCCAGAACTGCATGATCGTCGGCACCGACCTGAAGCAGGTGGAGCGGATCACCGGCCGGCTGACCTACGCCAAGGTCGCCGCGATGGGCGCGCTCTCCGGCCTCTGGCTCGGCCTGTTCCTCGGACTGATCCTGTCGCTGTTCGACAACAACAGCTCGGCGCTGGCGATCATCGGGTCGACCGCGCTGCTCGGCATCGCGTTCGGCGTCGTCTGGGCGGTGCTCGGGTACGCCGCCACCCGCGGGCGCCGCGACTTCTCCTCGGTCAGCGCGGTGGTCGCGACGCGCTACGAGGTCCTCGTCGAGCACAAGCTGCTCGGCCGGGCCCAGGAGCTGCTCGCCCAGCTCCCCGGCGGGCGCCCCGACCCGTTCGCCTGAGACGGGGTCTCCTAGCGCGGGACGGATAGTCCGGCACGTTCTTGTTGGTTCCGGCCCGCTGGAGCAACGAAAACGTGCCGGACTATCCGCTGCGGGCGGGCTTGTCCCCGGCGACCCCTAGGCTCACCCCGTGGCGTTCGAGGTGCACCGGGCCGAGCGGGCCGACCAGCTGGTCGAGGGTCTCGCCGACCTGCTGCGCGCGCCGCTCCCGGACCCGTTCGCCCGCGAGCTCGTGATCGTGCCGGCGCAGGGCGTCGAGCGGTGGCTGTCGCAGCGGCTCTCCCACCGGCTGGGCCACGCGCCCGGCCGCGAGGACGGTGTCTGCGCCGGGGTCGACTTCGCCTCGCCGGCCTCCCTGGTCGCGCAGGTGCTCGGCACCCGCGAGACCGATCCGTGGGCGCCCGAGGCGCTGACGTGGCCGTTGCTGCGAGCGATCGACGATGCCGTCGGGGAGTCCTGGGCCCACGTGCTCGCCGAGCACCTCGGTCACGGCATGGCCGGCGAGGAGGGCGAGCTCCGCCGGGGCCGCCGGCTCGCGGTGGCCCGTCGGTTGGCCGGTCTGTTCGCGGCGTACGCCGTCCAGCGCCCGGCGCTGCTCGCCGACTGGGAGGCCGGCGGCTCCGGGCTGGGAGCGGACTCCGAGCCGCTGCCGCCCGATCTCGCGTGGCAGCCGGAGCTGTGGCGCCGTACGGTCGCGGCCGTCGGGCAGCCGACCCCGGGGGCGCGCCACGCCGCCGTGGTCGCGGGGCTGCGCGACGGCTCGCTCGCGGTCGACCTCCCGGCCCGGATCTCCCTGTTCGGGCACACCAGGGTCAGTCGGAGCGAGGCAGAACTGCTCGCCGCGCTGGGGGAGCACCGCGCCGTGCACCTGTGGCTGCCGCACCCCTCCGACGCACTCTGGCGCAGGCTGCGTGAGCGCCCAGCCGCGGGTTGGCGCAGCGAGGACCACAGCCACGCCGAGGTCGCGCACCCGTTGCTGGCCTCGATGGGCCGCGACATCCGGGAAACAGAGGCGACGCTGCTGGCGGCAGGAGCGGTCGACGTCGAGGTGCTCGCGTCGCCGGCCCGCCCCGAGTCGGCGCTCGGCCGGATCCAGTCCGACATCGCCGCCGACCGCGCCCCGGAGCAGAGCGGACTGGCCGACGCGTCGGTGCAGGTGCACGCCTGCCACGGTCCGGCCCGCCAGGTCGAGGTGCTGCGCGAGGTCGTGCTGGGCCTGCTGGCCGACGACCCGACGCTCGAGCCGCGCGACATCCTGGTGATGTGCCCGGACATCGAGGAGTACGCCCCGCTGATCAGCGGCGCGTTCGGGCTCGGCGACGCGGTCGCCGGCAGCCATCCCGGCCACCGCCTGCAGGTGATGCTGGCCGACCGGTCGCCCACGCAGACGAACCCGCTGCTCGGTGTGCTGGCCGCCTTGCTCGACCTGGCCGACGGTCGAGCCGAGGCGAGCCGGGTGCTCGACCTGCTGGCCACCGACCAGGTGCGCCGCAGGTTCGGGTTCACCGAGTCCGACCTGGAGACGATGACGGCGTGGGTCGGGGCCTCGGGGATCCGGTGGGCCTGGGACGCGGCCGGACGCAAGCGCTTCGGGTTGGCCGCCTTCCCGCAGAACACCTGGCGCTTCGGGCTCGACCGGGTCCTCGCCGGGGTCGCGCTCTCCGACGACTCCGGGCTCTGGCTCGGTCCGACGCTCCCGCTCGACGACGTCTCGAGCACGGACATCGGTCTGGCCGGGCGGTTCGCCGAAGCCGTCGACCGGCTCCAGGCGCTCACCGAGCAGCTGCACGGGAGCCACGACGTCGCGCACTGGCTCGAGCTGCTGGCCGACGGCGTCGAGCAGGTCGCCGACGTCCCGCGCGACGACGAGTGGCAGCTCGCCCAGGTCCGGCGCGAGCTCGACGTCCTCGGTCGCTCGGCCGGCGCCGGTCTCACCCTGCGACTCCCGGACGTGCGGGCGCTGCTGCACCGCCAGCTCGCCGGCCGACCCAGCCGGGCGAGCTTCCGCACCGGCACGCTGACGGTCTGCACGATGACGCCGATGCGCTCGGTGCCGCACCGGGTGGTCTGCCTGCTCGGCCTGGACGACGGCGTCTTCCCGCGCGGCGGAGCGCTCGACGGCGACGACGTCCTGGCGCGCAGGCCGCGGGTGGGCGAGCGCGACGTCCGCAGCCAGGACCGGCAGCTCTTCCTCGACGCGGTGATGGCGGCCACCGACCACCTGGTGATCACCTACACGGGCTTCAGCGAGGCGACCGGGCAGGTGCGCCCGCCGTCGGTGCCGCTGCGCGAGTTCCTCGACGTCGCCGACGCGACCAGTGCCGAGACCGTGGTCCGCGAGCACCGGTCCCAGGCTTTCCACGCCGACTACCTGCGCCTCGACGAGCGCGGCCGGCCTCCGTTCTCCTTCGACCCGGACGCGGTCGCCGCGGCCAGCGCAGCCCGGCCGGCGTCCGGCGAGCGGGCCGAAGCGCCCCGGCTCGTCGACCTGCGACCCGGTCCGGCGCCGCTCGGGGACGTCGACGTGGCCGACCTGGTCACGGTGCTGTCCAACCCGGTCGCCGCGTTCCTGCGCCGTCGCCTCGAGATCGAGCTGCCGCGCGAGGAGGACGAGATCAGCGACACGATGCCGGTCGAGCTCGGCGGCCTCGCCCGCTGGCAGGTCGGCGAACGGATGCTCGGCGAGCTCAACGCGGGCCGCACCCCGGCCGACGCGATGCAGCTCGAGTGGCGTCGCGGCACCATGCCGCCGGGCCGGTTCGGGTGGCGGCGTACCGCAGAGGTGGTGGCTGCCGCCGGCCCGCTCAGCGACCTGTACGCCGCCTCCACGCAGGGCATCGCCGCCAAGGCACGCGACCTCGACGTGCCGCTCGGCGACGGTCGCCGGCTCACCGGGGCGATCACCGGGCTGCACGCGAACCGCCTGGTCCGGGTCGGCTTCTCCCGGCTCGGCGCGCGGCAGCGGCTGGAGGCCTGGATCAGCCTGGTCGCACTGAGTGCCCAGGCACCGGGCAGTTGGGTCGCCCGGGTGATCGGCCGCGGACCGGAGGGGGACCAGGTCGCGCGGGCGACGTACAACGCGGTCGAGGAACCGCTGCCGATCCTCCAGGACCTGGTCGCGCTGCACGACCTGGCGCTGAGCCGGGTGCTTCCGGTCGGGCCGGAGACGGCGCGGCTCTACGCCCGCACCGCGAGCTCGTCGCGACCGCGGTGGATGGTCGAGCGCGACCTGCAGGACCAGTGGCGCAAGGACAGCAGCGGCATCGAGATGGTCACCGCGTGGGGGGCACGGCCGTCGTGGGCGC
>OUNM010621180.1_pt1 | contig 11274 bp, 4 predicted proteins | sample 1769961 | NCBI WGS metagenome assembly OUNM01 (sample SAMEA3914820, study PRJEB12502) | metagenome | biome: forest; material: soil | place: USA | collected 2012-03-12 | depth 0.3 m
GTCTTATGGAAGTCCAACTTGCTCTCACTGTAACCGGCGTCCTGTGGCTGCTCGCGGTATTCGCTTTGCTGACCCGCAAACGCAGTTTGAAGCGCTGTGTCGTCGCGCGTCTCGCGGGGTTCACCTGGACGCGCGAAGACTTCTGCCGCGGCTGGCTTATCACCGGCGACACGGGCTCCGGGAAGACCCGCTCCGGCATTACGCCATTGCTCTTCCAAGTCTTCACGAACGAGCCGACGTGGGGCGGGCTCTGCATCGATGACAAAGGACTCTATTGGGAAACGCTCTCCGCGATGGCAAAGCACTTCGGCCGCGAGGACGACCTCATCCTCTTGCAGGTCAGGCCAGAAGGCGCACCGCACAACTGGCAACCGCGCCACACCTACAATCTCACGTCCGACCGCAGCATTCCGTTCAACACGTTCGCGAAGGCCGTCGTGGACACCGCGTCATCGCTCGGCCAGTCCGGCGACAAAGGCTTCTTTCGCAACCAGGCGCAAACGCACATCGCCGCAGCACTAGAAACGCTGCGCGAGATCGGCGCCGACGTGACACTGGAAAACGCTTACCATCTCCTTCTCGATGAACGCGACCTGGAGGAAGCCCTCGGTGACCTTGCCACCACGGGCCACCTCTCGCGCCGTCGCGGCGAACTCGTGGAGCACTTCCGCAACCGCTTCCTCTCGCAGCCGCCCGAGCAGATCGGCGGTGTGAAAGAAACCATCGCGAACTACCTCCAAGCCTTCATCACGCGCGACATCGCGCAAGTCTTCTGCCCCGGCGCGAACACCTTCGACTTCGCCGACATCGACCGCGGGAAAATCATCTGCATTGCGATGCCGCAGAAGTTCCAAGTCGAGCGTCGCTACGTGAGCACCTTCCTCAAAATGCTTTTCTACACACACGCCTTGCGCCGCTTCGACAAACCCGCCGACGAGCGCCGCAACGACAATCTCCTCATCCTCTGGGCTGACGAAGCGCAGCGCTTCGTTTCGGCGAGTGAGGAAGGGATGAGCGATTACAACTGCATCGACGTGATCCGCGAAGCCCAAGCAACCGTCGTCGCCGCCGCCCAATCCTCGACTTCGTTCGTTCCCCCCCTCGGCCGAGAGAAAGCCCGCGTCTTCACCCTCAATCTCCGCAATCGCCTCATCTTCCGCGCCGCCGACGAGGAAGGCGCCGTCGAAAGCGCCGACTTCCTCGGTAAGAAACGCGTGATCAAAAAATCGTGGGGCTACTCAGCCGGCAAGCAGTCGCGGAACTTCTCCGAACAGGAGGAACACAAGATCAAGCCGCACCTGCTGCGCAGTCTTCCCAAGCACACCGCAGTCGTCATCCATTGTGAACGTGGCCACCGGCGCAAGGTTCTCCCACCGATTGAGGTCGATGGCCAACCATGCGCATGGTTCGGCGGTTAATCGGTCGTGATGAGGTCTCCTGCCAGCAAAGCGCCTCTAGGCGAGACGCGTGCTGGCCGATGCCCGGACGGGTTTTCCGATATTTCCGGCCGCTTCTCCTCGCGCGACAATGGCGTAAATAAAGTCGGCGAAGTTCACCCCCTTGGGCGCGCGGAGACATAATTGCACGGCGGTGCCGCTGAAAGCTGAGGTGTTGAGATTGCGCTCGGTCTTTGCCACCGCCAGCACCGCAGTGCCGCTGACGAGGCGGAAAGTCCCCAGCTCGCGCCCGAGTTCAGAAAGGACGTAGAGGCCGAAGCCGGAGTTTCCCCACGGGTCGTCGGGGTCGTTGGAAAGGTTGCGGCTCACGCCCGGGCGTAGCGCGTGTTCGAGCGCGGCGGCGTCATCGGCGATGGCGTGTTTTTCCGCGAGCGAGCTGCGGATGCCGCGTCCGGCATCGACGATCGCGAGTTCGACAAGCCCATCTCGACAGCGTTGCGCGCAGATAGCGCAGCGATCGGTCTCGGCATGTTCGAAAACGTTGCGGATGACTTCACGAAAGCAGTAGGCAAGCGGTGCGTTTACTTTCATCTCGTTCTTTTGCGTAAGCAGGCGCGCGAAGCGTTCCGATTCGACCTGCACGACGTGGCCGAGCGGGCGCAGCGCCTCACGCATCCGCGTTTCGAGTTCTTCGCGCCTGAGGATCGTGATCGGCATCCACGTCGCGTCGCCATCCAGCGAGCCGGGAGCGTGGCCGACCGGCAAGCCGAGCCACTGGAAGAATCCGAGCTGCGCGAGGCGCTCGTGCGCGGCGTCCCCATTACGCACGCCGTCGGCACCAAAACTGCCCGGCGGGCGAGTCTTGAAAAACGCGCGCAGCGCTGCGCCGGCGAGCAGTAGTCCGAACGGCTCTGCCTCGGCCAGCGCGGCGAAATCGATTACAACCGGTGTTGTGGGAGCCGTGCGCGGCAATTCAGCAGCAAAGCGCAGCGCTGCGTTGGCGTCGAGTGTGGCAGGAAGGGCGATGCGCTCCATGACTGCTCAATCGATGACCGCGATCGGGATCGTGCCGGGCGCGCTTCCGGCATTCGCGGCGGAGAGAAATGCGAGCGCGTCGTGCCGGTTGAGCGCCTCGTGCCAAGATTGGTTGCCGTAATCCTTGAGGCAGTTGTAGCAAGCGTGCTCGCAGTTGCAGCGGGCGCAAATCGCCCGTGCAGACGCTTCTACTTCGCCCCAGCGGTCGTGTGCTTCTTTCACAAAACCCGCGCCGCCCGGTGTGCGATCGTAGAGCACGATCTCGACACCGCTCGCGCCATTGGTGCGGCGGTTGAGGAAGCGCGACGTGACGCCGAGATCGGAGGCGTCGAGTTCGAGGCATGCGCACGCGCCTTTGTGCAGCGCATAGGCGAGCGATTCGACGCGGCCCTGCGGTGGCCACATCGGTCGGATGACAAGGCAAAAGCTCTCGAACTGATGCGCAAAGGCCACGCGCTGATAAACGCTCGTGCAGATGCAACGATCTGAGCCCGTGCCGCGACTACGCAGTAATTTGTGATCAGCTTTTCCACCTGCGCCCGCCATTGGCTGACTCATGCCGCACGCCGGGCAGAGCATGAAGCCTTTGCGCGATGGACCGAGATTGTAGCGAAAAAGCTGCCCGCGCGGAAGCAGGCGCAAACGCAAGAGAGCGCCGGTGCCGAAGTCGCTCTCGGCCACACTATCGATGAAGTGCGTCAGCGACTGCCGCTGCCGAATGAGCGTGCTCTTGGTGAAACGCGCCGCGTCGCGTCGCTTGCCGTCGAAGGCCACGCTAAAAGCCCGCGGTTCGACGTAACCGCGCACGTGCCCGTCGTTGATGGAGCCCTGACAAACTTCGCATCGGCCGATGAGTTCGTCTTTACGCCGCTTTGCGCGGACCTGATTGCACGTTGGACATTGGGAAAACCAGCGCCGCTCGGGTTTATCGTCGCTACAGGCGATGTAGAGTCCGCCCGATTTGAAGACGCGCTTGCGCGCCACAACCTGCGCGCCCGGCGCGAATTCCGCGATGGCGATAGCGCGGTCGCGGCTCAATTCCACGTCCGAGTCCGAGGCCCAGCGCGAGCGGCTGGTCTCCAGCGGCACCACGTCGAGCGGGAAAGCGTAGCGCGGGAGGAAACCTTCGCGCGCGAGCATCGCGATCACGTCTTCGCCGAGCAGATTTTGGATCGAGCGATCAATCTCTTGAATCGGTGTGCCCTCGCGCACGCGTTCCTGCCGCTCGATGAGCAGCGACGATAGCTCACCCCCGAGCGCGGTGAACAAAGCGCGGAAACCTTTTTCCGAATCGGCCAGAGACGCTTCTCGTGCGAAGTCCATGCCACCGAGCGTTGTAAGTAGAGCGTTGGGCTGCGTGTGAAAAAGATCGCCTGCGTTTTTCTCCGCGAGCCAGGTGGCGAAGTCGAAAAGATCGGTTGCCTCAAGCGTGCGCCAATTCTTCGGCAAAGCAGCTCGGGGCTCTGTCGGCAAAAAGCCTTCCAAGCGGATGCGCTGTTTCTTTTCCGGCAGCCGTCCAGCAGCATCGAGCTCGCGGAGAAACGCAGCGAAGGCGACCGCGTTGAAGTGTCTCTGTGCGATGATGCGGTTGGCGAGGAAGACAGTCGGTGCCCGCATCGCCCCGGACATCAGCCGCGTGGGAGTGCGCCACATATCGAGGTCGTATTTCGTGCCGCGGCACAGTGTGACGCAAATCGCGTTCTTGTCCGCGCCACGACCCGCCCGACCCACGCGTTGCACATAGCCGGCCGGCGTCGGCGGTGCGTTGCGAAGCAGCACCTTCTGCAAGTCGCCGATGTTGATACCCATCTCAAAGGTTGTCGTGGATGAGAGCAGGTTCACGCCGTCACCGCGGAAGGCTTCCTCGATTTCGCGCGCCACATCCTTGTTGATCTGCGCGGTGTGCTCCTCTGAGCGCAGCGAAGTGAGGCACGCGCTATCCACGCCCGCGACCCAGCGCGCGATAGCGTTTTCATTCTCTGCAACGAACTCGCGTGGTTCGAGCCGCCCGGCGCAGCCTTTGCGGGGACAGCAGGTGCCCGCAGCCCATGCCGTAATGATACCGCATCGGTCGCAGCGATGCCGCTCGCTCGCAGACTGCATACTGAGCAACTCGTGGAAGAGCTGAAACTTGTCGTCGCGCTCGCGTGCGAGCGCGTGCCGTCCGACAAGCAACGCCCAGATGTCGCGGGCGAGCGCAAGAGCTGGCACAGGATCATGCGCGAGCAGGCGGCTCAGATACGAAGTTATTGCGTTGTGCGTATAGCTGCCGTCGTTGTTTTCGCGCGGCAGCCAGCCGCGTGTGTTCGTGCGACCGTCGCGCTTCTCGGCGTAGAAAATATCAGCTGCCACGCGACCGAAGGCGGGCGCATCGGTCGGCACGCGCTTGGGTAGCGTGAAGGCGCGCGCCTGTCGCACGTAGCCGAGCAGTGTTTGCAGCGCAGCGTTCGCGTCGTGCTCGGAGAGCGCGGGCACCAGCGTGCGAAAATCGCGGAGCGTGCCCGCGTCGATTTCGTAAGTCACTTCCACCAGTCCGAGATCCTCCGCCGACTCGCGCGCTGAATCTGGCACGCCGAAGTAGGCGAGCACCTCGGCAAGCCACGGTGTGAGATTCTGCGGCTCGGTGGGCGTGAGCTTTTTCTCCGCCTCGTCTGGCTGGCGCGACACCGGCAGAAAAAAGAACGGATCGTGCGCGAGATGATGCTGCGCCTCGTCGGCGATGGCGGCGAGTTCGCGTCCCAAGTCCTCGAGTTTCCACGGTTCGCCGTGCTCGCGGCAGAGCGTAGTGATCTTGCGACCGAGATCGTGCGTGAAGCTCTCCTCCTCGAGCAGTGAGGGAAACGCCGCCGCGCGTTGCCGATGATCGGTGAAGCAAAGCAGCTTGCGCGGATCGGCCACGAGCCGGCGCGACCCTGCCGGTCCGACGCGAAAGTTTGCCAGAGGCAGCGCCATCGCCAATCCGGTCTCGTCCTCGCTTTCCTGAAAACGCCGCACCAACTCGACGCCGGAGTTATTGCGAGCGCCGCAGTTCGGGCAGCAGGTCAGCGGCTGCTTCCGCGCAAGATCGAGATTCGCCTGATCGTGCGCCGGGCATTGCCGATGGAAGACTTGCAGCGTGCGCGCGTGTAGCCGCGGGCACGGGTGCGGCATGCCGGGCTCGACTTTTTTTCCGCATCCGACGCAGAACTCCACCGCCGCGGGGTTATCGAGGAGATTCAGCGGATCGTCGTCGTCCTCGTCGGGACGCGCACGCTCGGGATACGGCAACTCGGGCTCAAGACTGAAGAATGACCAAAACGAATCCGCCGCCCAGCCGAGCGCGGTCTCGAAATTGTCGAAACGCTCCTCCTGCGGGCCGGGCGATGTCTCGGGATTCAAGCGGAAGCGTGGGCCGAGGTCTTGCAGCGCGCCGAAGAGCCAACCGCACTTACGGCAGGAAACGAGTTCGATCAGTCGCGAGCGCAGCCCCGCGCGGCGGCAGTGCGGGCACTCGCCTTCCGGCGTCTCTTCATCGGACTGCCGTGAGAGAAACACGGCGGCCTGTCCGCCGCGCCGTGCGCGCTCGGGACAGTCGGTGCGCAAACAGAGGTGAACACCCTGCTGCGCCTTTGTGAAATAGTGCAATCGCGTGGGCAGCAAGTCTTCTTGCCCCGGCTCGCGCTTCGCGACGGCGGCGACTTCGAGCAGCGCGTGCAGGGCCGGTTCAGCTTCTGACTCGCCGGGCCAAAGCGCTTCCGCTGCTTCGCGTGCGAGACGCGGTGCAGAAAGAATTTCCGCGCGCAGCCGATGCAGATTTTGATCGCGTGCGAGCAGCGCGCCGAGCGTGCCACGGTGCGCGGGATCAAGCAGCGCGGTGACGTCGCTATCCACATCCATGCGCAATGCTTCGGCGGCGGCGCAGTATTGCTCCGGTGCCGGCGCGATAGCCGGTTCGGCCAGCGCGGGCGTCGCCGTCGTGCCGTAAATCGGATTCGCGTCGGAGAAAGGCGCATCGAAAAGATCGCGCGCAAACTTTCGCACCTGCTCGCAACTGGCTGGATCGTTGCGATCGCCGAGCGTGGCGGAGGTGGCAATGCACCGCGGCTGCGGCTGACCGAGCCGGTCTTTCAAGCGGCGCAGCAGGTAGCCGATCTCCGTCGCCTGCACGCCGCGATAGGCGTGCGCCTCGTCGAGCACGAGAAATTGCAGCTTCGCACCGACGAAAATTGGCGCGTCCACCGGCCGAACGAGCAAATACTCCAACATCGAAAAATTCGTGATAAGCACCTGCGGCCGGCCCGCGCGGATCGCCGCCCGATGGCGCAAGTGATTTGGCGTCTGCGCTTCCTCGGCGAGCCGCTCTGCGATCGCCGCTTCGACTTTGCGCTGTAGCATCGCCTCGCTCAGCGCCGGCTCCTTCCCCTGAATCGTCTTGGCGAAAGAATCGCGCAGCCGCTGCTCGTGATCTTTTTGGTCGAGCGGCGTTTGCCCGGTGAACTTCGCAAAGGTGAGTTGTGGGTGCCGCGCCAGCAGTTGCTCCCACTCGTTGAGCTGATCATTCACGAGCGCATTGAGCGGGTAAATGATGACCGCGCGTAGCCCCGGCGCAGGATCGCGGAGCAGCGCGTCGAGGATCGGGAGTTGAAAGCAGAGTGTCTTACCGCTGCTCGTGCCGGTGGCGACGACGACGTTTTCGCCCGCGAGAACCCTCGTGAGCGCTTCGGTCTGATGGAGATAAAGTCCGCGGCCTTGTAGCTTCGACGCAATTGCCTCGACGGTTTCGGCGTGCAGTCCCAACGAGCGCACGTCCGCTCCCGGCGCGTAGAGCTGAGCACGTTCGAGAAAGGGACCGCTTCCGCTAACCAGCAGGTCCATTGTCAATTCACGTTCCCATTCAGCGCGGATCGGCGCGAATCGCTCGTGGATGCGAAACTCGGCTTTAAGCAGGTCGAGATATGGCGCGAAAACTTGGTGACGGAAGCGGGCGGGGAGCGAATCCATGGCAGGAGGGTATTTTACCAAAGCTTGTTGACGATTGGGAGTTTCAAACGCTCGCAGGCGGCGCGGACATCGGTGCGGTCGCGCTGCGGCCAGCGCAGTTCCAGCGCGGGCGGGCGTCCGGGCTCGGTGCGCACACTCATCTCCAGCGGCGGAACCGCGCGCACCAGTTCGAAGAGCGGGGTGGTCAGTCCGCAGTAGTCAGCGACGAAGGCGTAATCACGCGTGGGACCGAGCGCGATGCGATGACGGAAGTTGAGATAGCGCGAGCCGCGCATGACGAGATACCCGTGTCGTTCTAGTTTGCGAATCGTGTAGTGAACGGCGTGCAGGTTGAGCTTTGCCTTCCACATCGCAACGGCCTCTCGCGCGAAGCACACCTCTTCCCAATGCGCATCGTCTTGCACCTGCGAGAGCAAGATGAGCGCGATGTATTCGCCCCAGTCGGTCGGCCAAAAATCCGCCCGAGGCATGGGCGCGAGCAACTCAAAGGGAACCACCGGGCGAAGGCCGATCGCGAGCCGCCCGAGTCTTCGCGATTCGACGTGCAGAACATGAGAGCCGGTAAAAACGGGCGACGGAGATGCATGCCGATCCAGCGTGCGAAAGGAACGGTGCAGTTCCGGTTTGGGCGGCGGAGGCGGCAGCGGCTGTGCGTCCCATTCCCAAAAGCAGAGTGCTCGCTCGGCATTCGTTTCGTCGCAATGCTCGGGCTCGAACGAGTAAGTTCGCCAGCGGCCACCGGCGGGCGCGCCATCTACAAAGACGCGAAACTCTTCGGCAATGGCCGCGTCCGACAACAGGCTGAGCGGCACTTCGAGAAAGGGCCGCGGCCATTCCTCGACGCGCAGCACGCCTTCCGCAGTGAGTCCAAAACGTGCCGCGCTCGCGAGATTCTTGCCGACGAAGAGCCGCACAATCACATCGCGCCGTTCGGCGAAACAGAGCCACTGACCCTCTCCGATCTTTAGCCTCGGACGGCGAGTCGCCGGATGTAAACGGGTGAGGAAATACGCCGTGCCGTCGCGGAGTTCGCGCGGTAAATCCGTGGCTGGATCGTCGGGATCGCTGGCCCATCCTTCGAGTTGAGGCGCAAGTGGCTGACGCGAAAGCAGCACGTAAGGCGCGAGTGGCAAGTGATCGCGCACCGGCACGAAACGCCGCCGCGCTTCATCCCACAACGCCCACTCGCCGAGACCTGCCAGCCGCTGCGGTGCGCACTGGCCGTCGGCGTGCAACTCTAGCCGGAGCTGCGGCGCAAAAGCTGCGCCATCGATTTGCAGAGCGCCTGCCGTGTCCGACGCCGCTACCGACAACCCGTTGATCCGCCATGTCGCGGGCAAGCGCTCGACGACTACCGGCGGAATGTGCAGCGAGAGCGTGTCGCGCTCTTCGTCCCACGTCAGCCGGGCGCGGTCCGCGAAGAGCGAATCAGGATCGTCTTCGCGCAGGAAGTCCGCTGTTTCGGGCACCTCTTCAAAATACTCGCGACGCAAATGGCAAACACCGGCCAAGTCGCTGAGCGTCAGTTTGCGGTCGTCGCGCAGTAGCTCACGCGCATCGAGCATCTCCTGGATCGAGCGCGTCGCGTTCTCGCGATTGAGCACGACGAACTCGATCAGGCGCTTGCGCCCGCCGAGCCGCCGCGTCATCGCCTCACGCCACGCACCATCGTCGAGCGTGCGCCAATTCTCCGTCCACAACGCCCACTCGCAGACCGAAAGCACGCTCTCCCACATCGAGATCGGCACACCAATGTGCCGCACCGCGCTGTTCACATAGTTGCCGTCAGCGACTTCCACGCCGAAGCGCCCGCCCGCCATTTGATAGAGTCGATTGATCGCGCTTTGCTCGCTGGTCGCGAGCCGATCGACGCCGACGGTTTCCGCGAAACCTTCCCAAAACGCGCCGCTCACAAATCGATAAAAGGCCACGCCATCGTAGAGCATCAGCATCGTGGCCGGATGCCGCGAAAACGCCAGCTCCCAAGCCCTCCAAACCGTGCGCACGCAGGCAACGAACTGTTCCCACTCATCTCGCGCCGGCACGATCCCGAGCAGCCCACCGATGCGTCCGCATTCCGTGCCGGTAACCACGCGCAACGACTCCGCGAAACGCGGTTCCCAATGCGACAATGTCTGCGGGGCAATTCCGACGGTGCTCACCGCACATTGCTCTACAGATCCGTTTGCAGAGAGGGAAGTCTATGATGAGAGATCTTCGATCGGCTCGCGCAACATAGAGAATGAGAAGAAAATCTCCCCACAACCGGAGACTCGCGATTGGCCGAGGAGCAGCTGGTCGGGGTGACCGGGCGGCCCGAGTGGACGAACGCGCGGCGCATGTCATGGTGGAAGCACAGCACTGCGACGACCATGAGTTGCTCGCCTCTCACGCCTGAGCATGGGCCGCTGAGCCGGGACTGTTCAACGTGATCGACGCACGCAAACTTGCGCTCGCACCAGCGCAGCGTCGCAGTTCGGGAGAGCGAGGCTGGCGCAGTGCTTCGACGAACGCGCTCTCAATTCAAACCACAGCCGCGCAATGCGGCGACCGAAATCCACGACATGGCCGAGGGGCAGCGGCGCCCCGTTCGCCTCGGCATAGAGGCGTTGCGCGATCCCGAGATGGAGCGACGCGTGCATGCACATTTGAAATCATGCGGTCATGCGCAGCCCGACCAAATTTTCGCTTCGTTCGTTGCGGCGCGCTTTCAGCGAGAGCGAACCGGAGGCGTTTCACAAACGGCGTGAGGCGGTATGCTCAAACGCAACGGACGAGTCGCGCCGAGCAGCGACGATCAACTTTCACTCTTCGACTTCGCACGAACCCATGAGCACACCAGCATCGCATTGCCTGACCCAATACGGCCTAATGGCCGAGAAACACTGGCGGGAGTTTCTCCCGAGAATGGTGAAACAACTCGAAACGGAAGGGCGCCTGATGGAAGCGTTGTGGGAGGCACAGGAGACGACGTTGGACGAAATGGAAGTGCTCACCCGGAGGCTGGAGCGCGAGCAGGAGATGACCCCGGAGCAAGCGCAAGCGTCAGCGTGGGAGGTGATCCGAGAGAAGTATATTCTCCTGCCGCCCGAGAGCCCGAACGACTAAACCCGCGAAACTATCGCATCGCGCTGGCGGACAATCTCGGCGCGGGTTCGCTGAAGCAAAAGGCGCGCGATAATTTCGCAGCGATCGAGCTGGCGCAACGCCTCGATGCGGAGGCTCGTCCGGCGACGGAGCACGAGAAGCGCGTCTTGGTGAAGTATGTTGGCTGGGGCGGCATTCCGCAGGTCTTTGCGGACTTCGGGCCACCGGAGTGGCAGGGGGAGCGTGAGCGGCTGGAGAAGCTTTTGCCACCGGAGCTCTATGAAGCGGCGCGAGCTTCGACGCTCAACGCGCACTATACGTCGCCGACCGTCATCGGCGGCATTTACGAAGCAGTCGGGCGCCTTGGCTTTCGCGGCGGTCGCGTCTTGGAGCCCGCGCTGGGTGTTGGGCATTTCTTCGGCTTGATGCCGGTTGAAATGGCGGCGCGATCGTCGCTCACCGGCATCGAGATCGATCCACTCACGGCGAGTATCGCGCGGCATCTTTACCCCGATGCCGACATCCGCACGCAAGGATTCGAGAGCGCGCGGCTCGTGGAAGGTTCGTTCGATCTCGCCATCTCCAACGTCCCATTCGGCGACTACAAATTGCACGACCCGCAATTCAACGACCGCAACTTTCTCGTCCACGATTACTTCTTCGCCAAAGGAGTGCAGCAGGTGCGACCGGGCGGATTGCTCGTCTTCATCACGTCGAAAGGCACGCTCGATAAGGTCAACTCCAGCCTGCGCGACTACCTGCACGAGCGCGCCGA
>OUNM010582241.1_pt1 | contig 11268 bp, 6 predicted proteins | sample 1769961 | NCBI WGS metagenome assembly OUNM01 (sample SAMEA3914820, study PRJEB12502) | metagenome | biome: forest; material: soil | place: USA | collected 2012-03-12 | depth 0.3 m
GTGGCGGGGAGGGGGGGGTGGAGGAGAAGGTGCCGGAGGAGTTGAAGATGGGGTGGCGGGATGAGATGGAGAAGAAGGGGGGGGATAGGGACGCGGAGGGGGATGGGGAGAGTGACGCGCTGGCTGAGGGGTTTGTGCAGACTGCGCCTGTCGCTGCGGAGGCCGCGTCAAGTAGTCGTGCCGGGGAGCTTCCTGCGGCGGGGAGTGGGGTGCCGCCGCCGACGCGGACAGTACCGCTGCCTCCGGCGCCTGTCCGTCCGGCACCGCAGCTGGTGCAGAGGAGGGCGGCTGATGAGACTGTGTGGCTAGATCGGCTGATTGTCGTGGTTGCCGTGCTGCTGGCTGCCGTGATCGCCAAGGTCATGCTGGGATGAACCTCAGCTGTGTTTCTTTTCCTATTGTTCCTCGTCGCCCGCACCTCAGAGCTTGTTTGGGCATAATCGTGCTTTTCGAACGGAGTTGAGGCGTTGGATAGACGGTCGCCATCCCACGGACGTCTTGGGGAATCTAGTGGTCAATATCCTACTGGGTTGAGCGGCTTAGAAGTATCAACACATGGCATTTTCTCAACCAGGCATTGATCAGTCGAGGCAAAAAACAACAACACGCTTTTCCTGGCCAATGGCCCCTAACTCCTGGTGATGCGAGATGTACAGCCGTCAACGGGGTATACCAGGTCCAACCTCTATCCCCAATCGCTTTTCTGCCCAACATAACCATGCTAGGGACTGAAAACCAGTCCCAAAACGAGAACCCCTCCCTGCAATCGCGCTTTTGTCCAGAAATAACCATGCTAGGGCCCGAAAACCCGTCCAAAAGAACCCCTTCCCCAAGGAAGAACAGCCTCCCACTCCCGTACCCCTCTACATCTCCTAAACCTCTTCACCCCCCTTCACCGACCGCCCCGGCCGACCCGAAGGCAACGCCTTCCTCCCCGCCACCGGCAGCACAACCGCCACCGGCGCAACCAACCCCTCCCTCTGCGCCTCCACAGCAACCCACCACCACTCCATGACCGCCGGCGCCGCCCCCTCAAGCTGCGCGCGCAGCAGGCCCAGCCCGCCGGCCCACGCCATGATCAGCTCGGCCTCGAACAGCATGATGACAGGCTTGAGCGTCTCGACGAGCTCGTCGGCGCGCATCGACCCGCGCGACGCCAGCGTCACGAGCACCGCGCTAAGGTACCGCAGCCAGCGGTCCGCGTCGACGCGGCCGAAGACGTCGCACCAGACGGGCACCGCGCCGTTGGGGCCCTGCGTCGGGGGCGGGGTGGTCTTGATGAGTGTGCGCAGGTCCGCGAGGGCCGGGTCTTGGTTGGGGATGCCGTCGGAGACGCTGTCGTAGAGGTAGGTGTCGGTGGGGACGATGTCGAGGCGGAAGTGCATATACTTCTTTGTGTATTTGCGTGTCTCGTAGTTGCCCGGCTCGTGGCCCATGGGCACGTTGGGCTGGCCTGTTGTTTCAATGTGCACGCGGCCGCTGGCCTGCAGGTTCAGCAGCGCCATGATCATGCCGTCGTTGGTGACGTACGTGACGCGCTTCTTCTTCTCGCCCGCGGCAAATGCTTCGTCGAGTTCCTTTTTAAACTGGACCGCCTTGGCGAACTTGTCTTGCTGCGCCGACTTCTCGAGCGCGTCGAGCACCCGCGTGTTGAAGCGCCACCGCCGTCCGTTGGACCATTTGGACGACGACTTGGAGATGACGCCCTGCCGCTGGAGCGTGTCGACCCCCTTGATCATCAACTCGGTGATTTCCGTCTTGGTGCGGAGCGGGAACAGGCTATTACGCCTGTGGAGGACCGCGTCCGCAGTGTACGATTCGACCGGCGTCACGCAAAGGGACCGCGTCCAAGACATGGCAACCGTCATGTCGATGTTCGGCTTTGGATCGGTAATGTCGTCCACCGATGCAGCCAAGGCCTCGAACGTTGCGTCCTGGAACTTATTGTAGATCGACCGCTGGGGATGGTAAAAGGCCTCCCTCCATGGCCGGTTCCCGTGCTTGAACTTGGTCACGGTGACCGTCCTGTCCAGGGCCTTGCGTGTCGAAGGAAGCGTCCGCCGCTCGGCCATGTCGAGCTTGGTAGTCCAGTTGATCAAAGACTGCCAGTCGTACTCCAGCACATTGTCAAAGTCGATGGGCGGGACCTCGCCTTTCTCGTATGCCCGGAGGAACGCCCGCCGGAACTTCTCCGTCAAGCTGACGATTGTCGACAACCGATCCTTCTTCAACGCACACCAGTAGTGCCGAAGCTGGCTGATCCTGCTCATTGTTAGTCGCTACCCACCGCGCGCCCAAGAACAATCGACTCACGTTTGATCAGGCATGAGCCTCAACATCAAGCCCCAATCCACAACCCTGTCCACGCCTCCGAGCAAGGTGGTGACCACAATGAAGGCCGCCAACCGCACATTCTCGCTTGACATATCAAGCTCCTCTTTATCGATCCGCATAAAGTCGTCCGCCGTCTTCGGGTAGGCCGTGTGCTCACGCATCGCCTTGATAGCGGCAAGCTTGAGCTTGGGCGGTCTTCCCTGCATGCGCTTGACCTGTTCCCCAGCCACCCTTGGGCCGCGACGCCTCTTGGGTGATAGGCCGTCGCCCCTGGCTGCCCTCTCAGCATCCTCGACATAGATGACATCCCCGTAGTCGTCATCTTCCAGCTCGTCGTAGGGCAGGGTCTCGGGGTCGTACTGTGTCTCATCTGACCACCCCAGAGTGATCGCCCTCGTGTTCGTCCTCGACCGTGGCGAAGAGACGTTGATGAATGCGTGACCCGGCACCACCGAAGTACCCATCATGATTGCCTTGCCGGGCCGCGATTGTTCCCATGCCGCACATTGGTTCACCAGGGAGCAGAACCTGGCGTACTCCCGGTCAACCCAGTCACGCAGCCTGATTTTCTCAGCCTTCTGTTTCTCCGCCATCTCTTGTGTGCTGAGCGGCAGATTCTGGGTGAGTAGCCAACTGAGGCCCGGCATCCAGCCCTGAAGCGTGAAGCTGCTTTCGTAATGCTCGAAGAAGGCTTCTGAGTGATTGGGCCAGGTGCCTTTCGACAAGGGTTCCAGAACCGAGGGACAAGCAAACTTGAACTTCTTAGGGACCTCAACTGCCTCCTCGGGGCCTTGCTCGACTTCAGGCTCATCCACGGTGTCTTCGACGCTCTCTCGGCTTGAAGCTCGGCTGGAGGATCGAGTCTGATTTTGGCCCTCCTCGTCCTCTTCGACCTCTTCCTCAAGGTCGGTGTTGGGGTCCAGCATCAAGACTTCGGGAGACACAAACTGGAGTGTCGAAGCGCCCCGGCCAAAGAACGAGCCAGGCAAGCTGCCCAATCCGGGATTCTTGACTCTACCAAGATCGGGCGGGAGTTTGGCCAAAGGCTTGTATGGAAACGACAACCTTCTCCGGCCGCGCGGTCCCAGCTTCGGCGGCAACAGGCTGTACGCCTTGATGGCTTCGAGCACAGACGGTCCGTCCCGCTGACCATTCCATTCTCCCAGAATCTCGGGATCCACAGGAATGCCGTCGTACGTCACGAAGCCACGGGCCTCCTGGGGCCCAGCTCGCGCCCTCTTCTGAAGGGAGCCAGCCGGGGAGTCGTCTGCAGCTGCCCTCTTCCGGCTGACGAAACCATCATCGTACACTCGCTCGGTCTCTCGGATCCAGAGCGGGTCCCTCCTGGGCCCGACGGGAGGGGCGCTCTGTGTGTAATAGGGAGCGTTGAAGACCTCGATCTCCTCAATCTTCCGCCTGCTGCGGAACTTTTGGCCATTAGCATTCGGCTTGGCATCTCGGTCGGTAGATTTCCTGTCGAGCTCTTGCAACAGGACCAGCTCTTCTTGAGTGGGCGAGAACGCAGGCGGGATGAAGATGCCGGGGTAGCTTTCGCGCATCTCCTGCTTCATGCGGGTGGGAATGATTCCATTGGGGTCCACGCCGGCTTTGATGAGCAAGGTACATGTCTGCAGTCTTCCTCTCTCTGTCTTGAGCATGTGGGTATGCACAGCGGCAACTTTGCGGGTCTCCAGCGCCTTGATCGCGCTGGTGAAGTTCTTCCAAGTTGGTGGCATCTGGCCCCTGAACTCCTTCAAGAAAACCTTGGTCAGAGCGTAGAACAAAGCCTTGTCGCCTGGAAATACGCTCCCGTTGTTGTCCAGCAGATGAATGATGATGTCAAAGGCCTGGGCAGTCCGCCTCTTTGCATCACTGGTCATGCGGTCGTAGTTTGACGAGCGGACAAACGGCTTGAGTGTTCGTCCCTCTTCCTGTGACTCTGCCGGCCCCGCCTCCAATTCCTGTTCTACCTCTGGTCGCCTTTGTGGAGGTGAGAGATCTGGATATTCACTGAGAGGTAGTTCTTCTTTTGCTGGTGGAGAAGCACCCCCGTATCGGTTGGAGAGAGGGCTCTCATCTGCAGGTCGCAGAGTAAACTCTTCCAGAGCGGTGCGGGATGACCGTTTGCTGCCAAACGCGCCGGTGGTCTTCGGGGAGTCGTAGGGTGCTCGAGACGTCGAGGGGGTCGCGGGCAAGGTCGGCATGAGAGCAGCCGGCGGCTCTGACTGTTCATGGACCGGAACGCTGTCAGCCGTAAGATGATCAATCGCCGGGGCGTTCGGAGGTAGGAGATTTTCGACGTTGAGACCAGTCTCGTGGTTTTGGGCTGCACACAGAGGAGTGGACGGCCGGAACTCGACATTGGCGAAGATCCCTGCCCCAAAGCCATTGGGATAGCTCCTAATCAGGATGCCATTTCCAGTCACTTCTGGCCCGGATTCTTGGGCCATTGTAGACCGCGAAGCAGCGCTCCAGGGCACCCGCTTGGGCCGTGGCGACACCCAATCTTCCGACTTCTCCACAGCCCCAACGTTGGAGATATCAAGACCGCGGAACTTGCGAGCCGGGTCCTGTGCAGAGCGCATAGCAGTGCGGACCTTGAGTTGCAGGATAGGCCCTTTCCTGTCGGCTTTCCGTTTCGACTTGCGCGTGCGGCCTGACCCGTCCTCATCACCAACCTCAGAGTTGGCCGAAGAGGCCGGGGGCGGAGACGGCTTGCGACGCTTCCTAGATCGTTCGAGGAGAATGGCAGGATCAAAATTAGGATTGCAGGGCACTTGGGCTTTCTGCAGGTGATACTTGAGACCGAGGTCGTTCTTCCAAGCACCACCGCACAGCTCGCAGACGTACGGCTTCGCGCCCGCAGGGAGAGGCTGCCCCTTTTTGCCTTTGCCCCGTGCTCGGCTGCCTCCACGGCCGCGTCCTCCACCACGAGCAGGCTCAGGTGCAGGTACGTCGACCGTGATCTCCCCGGAAGTAACCTCTATCTCCTGCTCGGCGGCGCGAGCCGCTGGCTCTTTGTAGTCGGGCGACTTCATCATCATGACTTCCTGCTCAATGAAGCGGGCGTTGGTTTGGCCTGCGTCGTCAAAGATGAAGACGTACGTCCAGGCCGGGGTGTCGTCCTTGGCTCCTGTGGCGAGAACCAAGCTCTTCTCTTCACTCCCAGGGACGTCCCGAATGGCCGGTTCGTCGAGATTGTCGTCGACAGGGATAACGAGCGGTTTCTTCAGGCCTCTGCCTGATCTCAGGAACGTGACGTTACGATCTGAGCAATGGACCTGCACCTTTCCGACAAGGCCGTTGTATCGGACATCCAGGATGAGATCCTCGTTTGTTGGGACCTGGACCTTGGGAGCCTCATTGGCCATGGGAGATGTTGACGAGGAGCCCTGTTCTTGTGCGGCGGGAGGCTCAACCGCGGTATCTTCGGCGCCCTCAGGATTGACTGTAATCTGGTCGAAGGGCCGTTTCAGAGGATTTGCGGGTGCGAGTTCGGCGGGTTGATCTTCTTGATCCGCCACTGCAGCATCCTGCTCCGTGACCGCTCCAGGAAGAGTTTCGCCGGCCGCGATCTGTTCGGGTCTGAGACGAGGTAGGAGTTTCCGCCGAGACGAAGGCTTTGATTTCCTGGCAACCCGCGACATGTCGGAGAGCGTAAAGTCTTTCCCCGCACTAAAAGCCTTGAGCCGTGGCGCTCCGAAGCCGTACGCACCCGTCGGTGCCGAGCCTGACGGGCCTTCAGCTGGAGCCAGCTCCCTTGTTGATTCTGCCGCTTCGTCCTCCTGAAAAACGGCGGCTTTGTCTGTCGGCGCTGGGGCTGAGAACATGTAGGCAGAAGTCTTGCCCGTGCGCACGAGCTTGCTGACAACTTGAAATTTCTTGAGGTGAGGCGGTTGTTGGGTTTCGGCAACCTTGGTAAGATAGCTCGAGAGGTAGCGGCGGTGCTGATAACCAACCGTAGCCACGCTGACCTGAGGATTAGAAGCGCCTTCCGGGCCAGCGCTTCGAATCACCTCAAAGACAATCTGGGCCAAAGGCTTCTCGGGGGTCCAGCCGCTGAAGATGCGCTTCAGCTTGGACCGAGCATCGCCACTACCCTGACCGTCTTCTCCTGCTTTCCCGTATAGAGCGAGCGCATTGGGTTTCGGCTCGCGATGCCGAGTCAGATCCGAATACAGCGACGTCTTCTTTCCAGTGGCGAGAAACTTGTCCCACTCTTCGGCGCTGGGCTCCCGCACAAATTTGAGGCAGTCTTTGAAGACCTTGCGCGAGCCTGGGAAAGACGCGGCTGTGTACTTTAGCACGCCGACGTCGACTAACCGCTGGCAATTCTTGGCCAGCGTCTTCATCTGCCACCTCTTGCCCGAAACGCCCATCTTGAGCCTCAGATCGGCGTAGCGAATCACGTTGAAGGCTTTGGCGACGCCGACGACGGTTCGGCCCAGTGCGTCCATGTCGATGTTGTTTCCGGTCCATCGCTGGTGCCAGGAAACCGGTTCCAGGTCTTTGCTCAGCGTTTCGGGCGTCAGATCGAGGCCGCATGTTTCGACTTCAACAAGCGGAGGGGCAAAGTCGATCAACCACAGTCTGCTGGTCTTCATCTTCTGCACAACGACTGTCCGCTTGGCGATGTAGCCTTTTCGGGCGAGTGAATCTGTCCGCTTCGGTAGCGACCGTTTGTCTTGGTCGACCAGACGCCGGAGGTCGCTCTGGAGGATGCCCTCAGCTCTGGCTGATGCCACGCCTTGTAAGCAGGCCCATTCGAGGGCGGGCACGCGCTTGTAGTCCACGCCATGGCGAGTCAAGGTCTGCCAGACCAAATCTTCGGCCGGGTGTATCCTGGGCCGGGTGGTGAGCATCTTCTTCGGCTTCTTGCCCTTGGCCTTTCCAGCCTCGTTGGCATCCCCCGAAGCAGAGGCGATGGCCGGGTCGATCGAGTCGGCCTCTGGCAGGGCGAGGGCTTCCCTCAACTCGAGACGATTCCACCGCTTGTTTCCGTTGATGAGGATCTGTGGGCGAGAACGGAGCCAGTCCCAGGCCCAGCGGGCAGACGACATCTCGGCCTCAGTAAGTGACCTCTCGAGGTTGCTGTCGTCGACTGGCTGCGGCAACCCATTGGGTGCCTCGCCCGGATATGAGGCACCATCTTGACCCCCAAGGCTGATGTGATATTGCCGAACAATTTTCAGCAACTCCGTTATCGAAACTCCTGGAACCCAGTTAGCGGCGTCCTGAGTGATGAGACTGACAGACCGATCATCACAAATCGGCTCTTGCGAACCAACCCGAGTGACCGATCTCTAGGGCACCACGATGCACCAAGAGCCACAATTAACCGCAGTCTTAGCATCACCATCAAAAAAATCGATGATATCCCCCGGTGTTGAGCAAGACCAAGCAGCACGCGACGCACCTTTCTCGCCCGAGTACGCAATCTCGGGGATGAGACCCTCCAGCAGGACCTCGAGACCAACCCCGCTCATGATTGCGATGGAGCTGGTCTCATTCTTGGCGGTTGAAAATTTGGGCGATGGTGAGTCGATGCGGGAATTGAACTCTGATGCTCGGCGTTCGTGTGGCGGAATTTGAGGAATTGAACGCGATGCGACTGCGTGGATCCTGGGAGGATTTTTGGAGGGGCAGAGGGTGGAAGCAAAGAGCCAAGGTGGGGTGCCGCACTGCCATTGTTCTGCAGAGAGGTACGTACCCAATGGCTGCTGTGCGCATCAGATGCGATGCAGTCAAAACGGGCGCAACCTGGAGCGGGAAGGGAAGAAATCTGCCGTCTTTATTTCCAGAAGTCTCGTCAAAGTTTATCAAAGTCATGTTTCCCATCTTCGATCTGCATACTTCGGTCACGAGAGATCAGAGACAAGAGAGACAACAGACAAGAGCCGGAGACATGCCCTGGTTTCTCAACCAGCACCGGCTTACCCTCCATCCGTTCATCGTTCATCCATAGATCAAGCGCCACTGAATTACTCTAGCAAGGACTTATGTACCTAGTGGTGGCCTCCTCTCGCTGATCATCTGCCTGTACGAAGCAACCACCTCGGCGCGAATGCCCTGCAGCTCCTCCCTCTGTCGCAGAGAGCCCGCCGCCTTGGGAATATCAGCCGCCGCAACCGTCGCGCCGCGCACAAACAGATTCTTCCTGGGCAGCTTCAACTCAGGCGGCGCCTGAGCAACATCATGGATCCCCACCCTGGCCTCCCCCCTCTTCTTCTTGAGCTCCTCCCACGGATCGCGCTCGGGCCCGCCCTCCTCACCAATGTACCGCCCGCGCTTCCCCTTCTTGCCCTTCTTCTTGCCCTGCGCCTCCTGCTCGACCTTCCACGACACGCCGGCCGCCTGGTCGTCCATCTCCTGCTCCTCGGCCAGCTCGCGCTCCTCCTCGCGGCGCTCCTGCACGCGGCGGTCGATCTCGCGCCACTCGGCGTACATGTTCTGCATCTTGCGCTCCTTCTTGGTGCGCCGCACCTTGAGCCCCAGCGGGTCCCTGCCGTTCTTGACCGTCTTGGTGACGAGGCCGCTGATGGGCAGGGCCGCGTCGACGCGCTGGTTGAACTCGGAGAGGCGCTCGCCGGGGCGGAGCTTGAGGTCTTGGGCTGGTGTAGCGTCGGAGGTTGCTGGAGCTGTGGGTTTGGCTGCGGGTTTGCTCTGCTGCTTGGCTTTTTTCTGGCCGTTGCCCTTGCCCTTGCCTTTGCCCTTGCCCTTTGCTGGCGCGTCGCCGTTATCGAGACCAGAGCGCGGTGCTTTGCCGTGCGCGAAAGCCATCAGCCGCTTGAAGGCGCGCGGAACATCGTCGTCTCCCTTGGTCCGTTTCCTCTTCTGGCTGCCCTTTTTCTCGACATCGTCGGCTTTCTTCTCGGCGGCCTTCTTGGAATTGATGGTCGTGGGAAGCGGCTTTGCGATTTGCGTTGGGGGGAGGTCGAAGCTGCAGTCTGTCAGATACAAAGAACTACAAATAGGTAGCTAAGATGTGTGAGCGGCAAGCCTTACGCCGAATCGTCCTTGTCTCGCCGAGTGTGCTTGTGCGGCATGTTGGGCAACTGGTTCTCTCGGCCGTCTCCTTGCTGTGTCTCGTGTAAATGGGTCGGGCGAGGCCGAGAAAATGCAGGGACTGTCTGTCTTGCCAGTAGAAAATTTCCCCACAGAGCCCTGCGATAAGATAAGGTTAACCTGACGGGCCTTCTGTGGATGATTCCCTGCCCCGGAGCCCCGCCATCACTTGAGCGGATCACCCCCTCGAGCCCCTGTGGCTGTCAGGGAGACTGTGGGGTAACGTCAACTGGCGAATGCCGCTCCTCAGCTCTTCCACGTTCTCGCCCAGTCACTGGTGTCAGCCTAAAACAGCCTGGAAATGATTCTTCCATCTGCTTGTGAGCCTTGGGGCTCGGCCAAAAATCAAAACCGGGTCTCAGCAAAGGGCAACTCGATTTCTGAGAGCTTTTTCCACATGGAAACGCGGGAGGGGAATCATCCACGGCAGAATTACTCCGGCATCGAATTGAAGCTGCAGCGCCATCCACGCAGCACGCTCCCGGGGTCTCGATACGAACAAGTTAAGGTGTGTCGTTGGCGGCGAGCTAGTGAGGGTCCAGACCGCCGCAGCGATCGCTGGCGGCAATGCAACCTTCCTTCGTCCTTCCGACTTCGCCCAAGCGGCTGAGAGGGATTCCCAGTCCAGCCAGGTCCCACGAGGGCATCCACATGCTGAGGCTTGTCTTACTTCGAAGCACATGCTCCCAAACTCAGCTTACGGCCACGCCACCCTCAAACTCACAGCATGTTGTTTCTGATCAGCGTTGAATCTGCATTTTTGTTTTCATCATTCGGAGCAAGTTTGTAGCGAATCGACGCCGTCGCAAGCCGCAGGAGTGACAACCCCAACCCTCTCGGCTGCTTTTGCGACTTAAGACGTGATCCCGCAGACGGGGCTCGATCTCGACAGCGGGACCCCTTAGCCGCATCTCGCCATCATGCGGCCGGAGGAGGTGGGTCTGGCGGAGGTGGGGGACAGGGACCAGGACAGGAACCGCAGCAGAGTGGTCGACGAGACCGAGCCCTTTTTAAGGACCACCTCCCGCAGCCCAGAGGCTCCAGACCGCGGCATCCGTCACGACCACGACGTCTACCGACGGAGACCTGGCATTCTGTCTGCTTTCCGGTCTACAATGGTCCCATGGAGGGCTGACAAGCCCAAGACGCCTCGGGCTGTGGTCTTCGAGTACATCCCCAAGGCCAAGGACGGGTCCGTCGACGGCGAAAACAGCGACAGCGAACAGGCCGACGGCAATTGGGTGGCTCGGCATAAACCCAGATTATTGACCTGGCACACATATCTCCTCGGCCTCGCGCTGGTGTAAGTACGCTGCTCTTCCACTGCCGCCACACACATACTGACGGGTTGGCACAGGTCACTCGTCTTGCTCGCCGTAGATGTCAGCGAGACAATAGCAGCGCGCATTCTCATCGATCGCAACGCCAAAGGTGATCCGTTCGGGAACTGGGGCAAGCCAGGCACAGGGACGGAACTGCTCTCCTGGTACCCAACCGACTTCCTTCGGGACGTCATCCCCGTTCCCTGCCACTCGCATAACGACTACTGGCGCAAGGTCCCGCTATTCTCCGCAATCTACGCCGGCTGCACCGGTGTTGAGGCAGACGTCTTCCTGCGCGATGGAGACCTCCTCGTCGGCCACGACACGGCGAGCCTACAGCCGAACCGGACCTTCCAGAGCCTCTACGTCAACCCTCTGGTTCAAATCCTGACCCACCAGAACCCATCGACAGAGTTCTACAAGGGAACCACGAACGGCGTCTTCGATGTTGACCCTGACCAGACGCTGGTCCTCCTGGTCGACCTCAAGACCGATGGGCCCGAGACGTGGCCCTGGGTCACAAAGCAGCTCGAGCCGCTGCGCGAGA
>OUNM010582424.1_pt1 | contig 11265 bp, 6 predicted proteins | sample 1769961 | NCBI WGS metagenome assembly OUNM01 (sample SAMEA3914820, study PRJEB12502) | metagenome | biome: forest; material: soil | place: USA | collected 2012-03-12 | depth 0.3 m
AGGTTGTTAGGCTTGAAGCCGGACTTCATGCCGGTGACGCCGAAAGACCAGCCGCGCTCGTCCTTCTTGTTGTTCCAGCGCGAGACGATGGTGCGCACCGTGGCATCCGGGTGCAGCGACTTCAGATACACGACGGCCTCGACCGAGAACTGCTGGGGCTCGATACGGCCGCCGGTATTGACACGCAGTCGCTCGTTAGGCGTGCCAGGCTGCATCAAAAGCGTGCGCGTGGTCTTGGAAGGATTGCCCGCACCGAAGAACTTCGCCGCATCCGCGAGCGGTGAAGGCACGGGCGGCGGCGGCGGGGCTTCTTTTCTCAACTGGGTGCGCTGGGTGCGCAGAAAGCCGGTGGCGGCCTTCACCTCAGCCTCGTTCGGTTCTCGCGAATAGACCAGGCCGTAGGCCGTCTTCACCAGTGATGGGTCGGTCAGAGGCCGGACTTTCATCAAGCGTGTGGCCATAGCGCGGGCGCGGTCGATGGGCCATTCGCCGTTCACCATGAGCAGGCCCTGGGTGGCCGTGGTGGTGGCCTGGCGCTCGGGAATGCTCTGGAAGCCCGGAGGTTGATCGAGGCTGGCGAGAAAGCCGTCCTGGGTGTTGCGGATGCGCTTGGTGTAAATGGCTCGGCATGGCAGCACCGGGGACTGGCCTTCACCACCGGAGCGCTCCGAAAGCTCACCGCTCGCGGAGAGCACGGCGTCGCGTGCCTGTTCCGCATCGAGGCGGCGCGGTGTGGCGCGCCATAGCAGGCGGTTATCGGGATCCTTCACCAATGCGGGCGAGCCGGGCGGGCACAGGGCGCTCTGCCGGTAGGTGGCGGAAGTGACCATCAGCCGGTGCAGGTCCTTGAGCTTGCCACCACTCTTGATGAACTGACTTGTTAGCCAGTCGAGCAGCTCGGGGTGGCTTGGCTTTTCGCCCAGGTGGCCGAAGTCGCTGGCCATGGCATTGAGACCTTTGCCGAAATGGAACTGCCACACGCGGTTCACCATCACCCGCCAGGTGAGGGGATTCTGCGGACTGGCGAGCCAGTTGGCCAGCACAGTGCGGCGGCCCGTGGTGGTGGCGCTGGCCGAGGCCTCTGGTATGACCGCGTCGGAGGGATCAAGGATGGTGAGGAAGCCGGGCTTCACCTGCACCTCGCCGGACTTGCGGCTTTTGAATTTCGTCGTGGCGCCCACGGTGCCGGTCTCGCCCACGATGAGGGCGGTGGGCGGTGCCACAGGCTTCAGGTTGTCGAATTTGGCCACCTCGACCCGGGCATTGTTGAGCTGGCTGAGGGTGGGCTCCTTGAGCTTCTCTTCCTTGAACTTCACGCGATCATACTCGGCCTGCCGCCAGGCCAGCTCCACCACCTGCTCCTCCCAGGGCGTGCGCTGCTCCTTGGGCTTGCGGTACATGGCCACCACTTCATCGGGAAAGATGCTCATGGAGTGCTCCTGCATCTTGGCAATGCGCGGCTCCACGATGTCGTCGATCACCTTTTGCGGAACCTTGACGGCCTCCCTGTACGCGGCGAGCTGCTGCTCGTACTTGCGCCGCTCCTCTTCGGTGGCCAGCAGCTTGTCCTCGCGCCAGGTGATGTTGCCAAAGAAGGATTGCAGCCGGTAGTAGTCCTTCTGCAGGATGGGGTCGAACTTGTGATCATGGCAGTGCGCGCACTGCATGCTCAGGCCCAGGAACACATCGCCGGTGACATCGGTGATCTCGTTCAGAATGCCGGCCCACTGGGTTTCCGCATCGCGCTCATTGTATTCATAGATGGTATGGCGCAGGTAGGCGGTGGCGATGGTGACCTTGGGATCATCCGGCGAGATTTCGTCGCCGGCGACCTGCTCGCGCATGAACTGGCTGTAAGGCTTGTCATTGTTAAACGCGCTGATGACGTAATCGCGGTAGGGCCAGGCATTCGGCCTGTAGGCATCCTGGCGGTAGCCGTCGCTCTCGGCGTAACGCACCAGGTCCAGCCAGTGCTGCGCCCAGCGCTCGCCATAGCGGGGGGAAGCGAGGAGCTCATCCACCAAGCGGTCGTAGGCGGAGGCGCGGGAACCTGCCGCCGGGGGGACGCCAAGCGCAGCTTGTTTGCTGCCGTCAGAGTGCGAAGTGTTGAGCGCGGCCTCTGCCTTGCACTCGGCCTCGAACTGCGCCACCCGCTCGGGAGTGGGTGGCAGGCCGGTGAGATCAAAGGTGACGCGGCGGATCAGCTCCGCAGGCGTGGCCTCCGGCGAAGGTGCGAGCCCGTTCTCAGCGAGCTTCGCCTGGATGAAGTTGTCGATCGGGTTGCGCGGGGTGCTTGCGGTGCCGAGGGGCAGGCCGGGTGTTACCTGCTTGCTTTCGTTAGAGTGCGGAGTGCTTAGTGCGGAGTGCGAAGTATCTGCCTTCAAAGCTTCAGGACTACGCACTACGTACTCCGCACTCCGCACTTCAGGGACTTTAGGTTCCACCACCTTTTGAAAGGCCCACCACCGCCGGTCCTCCGCCGTAATCTGCCCCGGCTTGTGGGTGAGCTTGGCGCCGGCCACTTCGGCTTCCGGCCAGGGGGCGCCCATGGCGATCCATTGTTTCAGCGTGGCGATGTCGGCCTCGCTCATCTTGTCCTCGGGCGGCATCTTGAGGTCCTTGTCCGTGTAGCTCACGGCCTTAATGAGCAGGGACTTGTCCGCATCGCCAGCCACGAGTGCGGGGCCGGATTCACCGCCTTGAAGGATGTAGGCCAGGTTGTCCAGGCGCAGGTTGCCTTTGTGTTTCTTCTCCCCGTGGCATTCCTGGCATTGCCCGGCGAGCACCGGCCGCACTTTGTTCTCGAAAAACTTCAAGGCTTCTGGCGAAGGCGCAGCGGCCTGGGCGGCCAGCGTGCCGAGCAAAAGAAGGGTGGTGATGGACGGGATGCCAGTCATGGTGTCGCTGCCTAGAGTGCCGAAGGGTACGATCTTTGGACAAGATTATTCTCTTCCCGGCACTTTTCTTGTCCAAAAGGCCGCTCCTACGGCCTGATGTCTGTGCACTCCTTCGCGAATTTCCCTCCGATGGCCGACTCCACTTCACCTCCCGACCGCACCCAGGAATTTCTGGAGCTGCTCACCCGCCACGACCGCGCGCTGGGCGTGTACGTCCACAGCCTGGTGAACGTGGCGGCCGATGCGGATGACATCCTGCAGCAGACCAAGCTGATCCTGTGGCGCTGCTTTGACCAGTTTGAGGCGGGCACACATTTCCTGGCCTGGGCGCGCAAGACGGCCTTCCATCAGATCCTGACTTACCGCCGCCAGACGAAGCGTGAGCATCTGCCGCTGAGCGAAGAAACGCTGGAGGCGCTGCACCATGAGGTGGAACGGCTCAGCGACAGCGCGGACCATCGCCGCGAAGCGCTGCGCGCCTGCCTCACCAAGCTGCCGGCCGAGCACCGGCAACTGGTGACGCTGCGCTACTTCGACGAACTGGAGATCGAGCAGGTTGCCGAGCGCATTCGCAGCACGGTGGCGGCGGTGTATCGCGCACTGAGCCGGGTGCGCCACGCGCTGATGGGCTGTGTGGAAAAAGAACTGGCCCAGGAGGCCTCGTCATGAATTCATCTGAACAATTTCATCTCCTCGAACTCGCCGAACGCTATGTGGACGGCCGCCTGACGGAGGCTGAAACCCAGGCCCTGGACCAGCGGCTGCGCGGCGATGCCGAGGCACGCGCCCTGTTTGCCAAGACCCTGTATCAAGATGCGGAGCTGCGCTTTGATCCAGGCCTGCTGCGCGAGCTGCCTGCCACCTCCCCTGCCCCGGTCGAAACCACGGCAAGGCCCTGGCCCTATATCGTCACCGCAGCAGCAGCGGCCTGCCTAACCCTGTTTGCCGGATGGCTGTTTATCGGCCAAGCGCCGCATGGGGTGGCCACCCTCTCACAGGCCAAGCAGTGCCAGTGGGCTGGCAGCAGCCTGCCCACCGTTCAGGGTGCCAGGCTGTCCCCAGGAACGCTCGACCTCGTGGAAGGCATCGCCACCCTGCATTTCGACAGCGGGGCGGAAATCGTGATGGAAGCCCCCGCCACGGTGGAGGTGCTCGATGCCATGAACTGCCGCCTGAAGCGCGGCACCGTGGTGGCCGATGTACCGCCCAGCGCCCACGGTTTCAGCATCGACACCACCCAGGCCAAGGTGGTGGACTGGGGCACCCGCTTCGGCCTCAGCGCCAGCGAAAACGGCAACTACCGCGTGCAGGTGCTGGAAGGCCGGGTGGATGTGAACCGCAAGGACGGCAATGCGGTCAAAGAGCTCCACAAAGGCCAGACCGATGATCACGGCTGGCTGCGCAGCCGCCTGAACCCTGAGGTGAACGCCGATGCTGAGCCTAACCGCTGGCAGCCTGACACCATCGTGGACGGCGGCGGCGGCTGGCAGATCATCTCCACCGCCTTCGGCCATGGCAAGGACAGCTACATCCAGTCTTCCAACAAGCCCACGCGCGATTTCGGCAGCGATCCTTTCTTCCGCGTGAAGCGGAGCAGCCTGCAGCACGATCTCAACCGCAAGGGCTATCTGGCCTTTGACCTGAGCAAGTTCGCCGGCCGCAAGTTTGAGGATGCCGAACTGACCCTCACCATTGAGCCGAGCGACCTGGGCTTTGCCTCCATGGTGCCGGATTCCACCTTCGATGTTTATGGCCTTACCGATGAAGGCGAGGACAACTGGGAAGAGAATGGCCTGAGCTGGCAGCACGCTCCCGCTCATGACCCGGCCCAGCCCGAGAAGCATCTGCCAGTGGCCGGCAAAGTGAAGCTTCTGGGCCGATTCGAAATTCCCCAAGGCATCAACCGCGGCACCCGCACGCTGCACGGTGAGGCGCTGCGTGATTTCCTCAACTCCAAGACCGACGGCCTCGCGACCTTCATTCTCTGCCGCGAAACGGATGAGGTGGGCCGCAGCGGCCTGGTCCATGCCTTTGCCACCAAAGAGAGCGCCAGCAGCACGCCGCCGCTGCTACGAGTGAAGGCGAAATAGGCCCTGGCCGCACTTTTTACCTGATACTTCCCTGCCGCATCCCCTGCCTGCGCTGCGGGCCTGGATTGCGGTGGTACAGCACGCGGTCCATGGTGTCCTCCACTTCAGGGTCGCTCAGCAGGGGCTTCAAATCCGGGTGCGAGGCCATGCGTTCCACCTCGGGCAGTTGCATCAAGCCGGCAAAGTCCTTGGTGCTGATGCAGTGGCGCACTTTCGGGTCCATGCCCAGCTCCAGCATCTTCGGGCTGCCGTAGATGCGGTTGAATTTTGGGCTGCTGCGCACCAAGTCGTCCAGCACCCGCTGCTGCGGCCATACGATGAGCAGCCGCGCCAGGTTCGCCGTGGGCCGGATGCTTAGCGGGTCCACATTCTCCAGCAGCCCGCCAAAGCTGCTGTGATCCAGCGCCTTGCGCACGCTGTCGGCCATCTGGCCAAAGGTGCTCTCGATGCGGGAAGTTTCGCGCGCCACCGTAGTGGCGGCCTCCAGCCCGTAAAGATCGCCGATCAAGCGCATGGCCATCGCCCCCAGCCAAAGGAGGAACCCCGATGGCACCACGCTCAGCAGCATGCCACGCCAGCCTGCCAGCCCGGCCAGGCTGATCAAACCAATCGCACCCAGCAGGTGCACCAGCACCCGCGCCACACCATAGGCCAGCAGGCCTACGATGGTGGAAAAGATCATCAGCCTGTCCGCCCCCATCGCCGTGGCCGAAGGGCCAAACACCTGCACCCGATGCCGGAAACAAAACCACGCGGCGGACACTGCCACGGCCAGGCAGATCATGCGCACGATCTGCTTCATCACCCCATGGGCAAACGCCATCCCAGCCAGGAACGCCACAAACGCCATCGCACCACCCGTCACCCAGGTGATCGGCGGAATGCGGTGGAACAGGTCCATGGTGTCGGTGCCTGGCATCGGGTACAGAGTAAGAGTGAAAAGGGGTAAGTGAAAAGTGAAAAGGGTGGGGAGGCGTATTCCTTGTGCAGCGTCCACGAACAAGGAACCGAAAACCGGTCCCGTGTAACATCCTCACGATACATCCGTTTCCAGCGCCAGGCAGCCCTGCCCCTTTTCACTTTTCACTTACCCCTTTTCACTCGCCCGTCCCTATGCTGCGCCATCTCGCCGCCCTCCTTCTCACACCGCTGTTCCTCCACGCAGCAGACCGCCCCAATATCATCGTCATCCTCTCCGATGACTACGGCTACGGCAGCTCGGGCTGCTATGGCGCGAACCCGGACCTGGTGCGCACGCCTAACATCGACCGTCTGGCAAAAGAAGGGCGGCGATTCACCGATGCGAACACCACCTCTTCCGTGTGCTCGCCCACCCGCTACTCCGTGCTTACCGGGCGGTACTGCTGGCGCACCTCGCTGAAGTTTGAGGTGCTGAGCACCTTCGCTCCCCTGCACATTGAAACCACCCGCTTCAACATGGCCTCCATGCTCAAGGGCATCGGTTATCACACCGCCGCCGTGGGCAAGTGGCACCTGGGTTACGGCACCGCCGATGACTCACCGAAGTGGCGCACCGACTACACCGCCGAGCTCTCGCCCGGGCCGCTGGACATCGGCTTCGACTATCACTTCGCCGTGCCCAGCAACCATGGCGACGTGGCCGGCGTGTTCGTGGAAAACCGCTTCGTGTACGGCCTGCGCTCCGGCCACATCCCCGCCGGCATGAAGCTTCCAGGCCCGGTGCCGGATGATGACAACTTCCAGCCTGCCTACGACGCCCAGGACATGGAGGGACGCGCCACCGCCAAGGCCATTGAGATCGACGCCCCACGCCGCAAGAACACCAAGGTGATGCCCGAGTTGACCGACAAGGCCATCCACTGGATTGAGCAGCAGGACAAGGCGCATCCCTTCTTCCTCTACTTCACCCCCGTGGCCGTGCACAGCCCGGTGACACCCGACAAGGACATCGCCGGCCAAAGCAAGGCCGGCCCCTTCGGCGACTGGATTCATGAACTGGACCGCAGCGTGGGCCGCATCCTGGACGCGCTCGACAAGCAGGGCATTGCCAAGGACACGCTCGTCATCTTCTCCAGCGACAATGGCGGTGTGCGGGAGCCCGCGCAAAAGACCACGCCGCAGACCCAGGCCCTCAACGCTGGCCTCGTGGTCAACGGCCCCCTGCGCGGCGGCAAGCACCATGTGTGGGAGGGCGGTTTCAAGGTGCCCTTCATCGTCCGCTGGCCCGGCCATGCGGCTCCAGGCAGTACCTCCAAGCAAATGGTCAGCCTGGCCGACATCCTCGCCACCACGGCCGACGTGGTGGGCGAAAAACTGCCGCCAGCCGCCAAAGGTGCGGAGGACAGCCACAGCATCCTGCCCGCCATCATTGGCGATGCCCCCGCGCCGGTGCGCCAGGACATGATCGTGCACAGCGCCGATGGCGTCTTCGCCATCCGCCAGGGCCCCTGGAAGTGGATCGAAGGCATCCCTGTGGACGAGATCAAGCCCGGTGCACGCAAGGCCCATGCCGATGAATATCACGCCCAGCTCTACAACCTGCAGGACGATCTTGCCGAAACCAAGGATGTGGCGGCCGAGCATCCTGAAATTGCCAAACAACTGGCTGCATTGCTGGAACGCTACCGGAACGGCGGCTACAGCCGCGAGCTGCCGCCCGTTGTGGAAAAGCCCAAGTACAAGGAGGTGGAGCTGCCGCCCGTCACCGGCACCATCACGCTCAAAGAGAGCCTGGCCGAGATGCCGGGCAAGCCGTGGAAGATCGCTCTCGGCCAGTGGAAAGCCCATGACGGCGGCCTGTGGGGAACACAGGGCGCAAAGGACCAGCAGGGCGCCACGATCAGAGCTCCCATCACAGTATCCGACGGTGTGATCCAGTATGAGATCAAATTCGACGGTGCGAACCGCCACTCCCTGCGCATCGAGGCCGGCGACAAAAAGCAGAGCTTCCGCATCGAGCTGGCGCGCACCTACGTGGGCCTGACCAAGAATCCCGATCCCGGCGAAGGCCCGGAGAAGACCGAGCCGCTCGCCCGCAAGGTGCTGAACCTGGAGCCCCGCGAGTGGTATCCCGTGCGCATCACCTTCAAGGCCGGCACCGCCACCGTGCAGGTGGGCGACCAGGTGATCAAGGGCTCGCATCCTCTGCTCACGGAGGAAAAGAAGGCGCTGAATTTCCTTGTGTTTGGCGAGACGGCGGGGTTCAGGAATTTGGTGGTGGCGGGCGGCCAGTGAGGCCACGTGCCCCCACTGGGAGCGGCGTGCATCTTGCCGCCGTCAAAACGCTCGCGGCGCAGCCGCCATGCTTCATGAACGCCCGGTACTGCCTCGCGTTTCTCTGATGCGTCGCGGCTTCGCCGCCTCTATTTTCAACGGCGGCAAGATGCACGCCGCTCCCAGTGGGGGCTCAGGGCGTGCTCAAGTCCGGGCCCCTTTCCCCCATTCTCCTTCACTACACCCCGTGCCCCGGCTCCTTCGTGGCCACCCAGCTCCGCGTCATGAGCACATACACGCCGGCGGCCACGGCGAGCAGCCCGCAGAACCAGAACGTGTGTCCGGGGCCGAAGCCGATCTTGTCCATTGCCACGTTCACGCCCGAGGCGGCAAGGATGCCGATCCATGACAGCAGCCCCGAGGCGCCTTGCACAGCGCCCTTGTGCTCTGGCGCGGGGCGATGCTGCAATACGGCCGCGATGGGCACAATAAACAGCCCGCCGCAGAAGCCCAGCACCGCCAGTGCGATGCTGAAGCCCATGGTGCCAATGCCGGGCATGCCCATGGGGATGCTGGCCAGCGCGATGCCGGCAGCGCCGGCGGGTACGAGGCGGTACTCGATGTGGCCGTGCGAGATGTACCCGGCCACAAAACTGCCAAGGCCGATGCCAATGGCCAGCGCGGCATTGAGCAGGCTGTTGTGAAACTCATCCAGGTGCAGCACCGACTTGGCATAGATGAGCAGGTTCATCTGCACCAGCGCCGCCAAAAAGTAGAAGCCCGCGTTGCCCCAGTTCGCCCGCCACAGGTCGCGATCTGGCTGCATCACCTTCAACTGACGCCAGAAGTCCGTCACAGGATTGATGCGGAGCTTTGCCGTGGGATCGGCGGCGGGAAAATGCGCGATGCCACGGCTGAGCCACCAGCCCAACGCAGCCAGGCCGGCCAGGATGAAGCCTGGCAGCGCCGGATTCTGCCCGCCCATTCCCGCGAGCTGACCTGCAAACACGGTGCCTACGATCACTCCTAAAAAGGTGAGCATCTCCACCACGCCGTTGCCCCACGAGAGCTCCCGCACCGGCAATATCTCGGGCAGAATGCCGTACTTGGCCGGACCGAAAAAGGAACTGTGGCAGCCCATGAGGAACACGGCGGCAAACTCCAGCGGCGTGGACCGCAGCGCCATCGACAGCGCCGCGAAGAGCATGATGCCCACCTCGATCACTTTGATGCACTCCATCACACGCTGCTTGCTAAAGCGGTCAGCAGCCCAGCCGCCGAGCATGGAAAGCAGGATGAAAGGCGCGGCAAAGAGCGCGGCGATGTTTGATACGTAGCCGCCCTGGTCTGCCTCGGGCACCTTGGCGATGACGAGGTAGGTGACCAGCGTCTTCAGCGTATTGTCGCTCAGCGCATTCTGTGTCTGGGTGCCCATCAGGTACCAGAAGCCAGGTTTCCAGTTCGATTCGGGGGCGGGCGGGTTCATGGCTCAGCGGCTGGGGGTGCGGGTTCCAAACAGACGGCCCAGGATGAGGTGCGCAGGCAGATATGCCAGCAGAAAAAGCGCCAGCATCCACGCCACCAGGTACAGGCCCGGCGGCAGCCAGGACTGGGGTTTGGCATCATCCAGACCGAAGACGTAGTTGACATTGATCGGCGTGTTAGGATCCGGCAGCTTCGTGCCCGCAGGCGGCAGCAGGAAGTAAGCGATCAGGCACAGCACCAGGGCCAGGCCGCTCCAGCACAGCAGCGCCCGGCGGTCGTACTTCAGCCGCGCCACCAGGTACACCAGCAGGATAGGCAGCCAGCCGTGGAAGAAGGACAGGCCGCGCAGGAACAGCGGCTTGTTCGCATCGAACATGTAGGCGGTCATGCCGCTGTGCGGTGCCACGCATTGCCAGATAAAATCAATGCACCAGAACGCCTGCGGCACCACAATGCCCACGGCGGCCATGGACACAGCCAAGGAGCTCTCCGCCCACATGCCGCCCACGGTGATGAGCAGCGCAATGTCGCAGAAGTACAGGAAGTTCGTGGGCCCGTAGTCGGCCCAGTACACCGGCACCAAAACAAGCACGAAAAGCGTGCAAACCACCTTGAGCCACAGCGGGACCAGGCCGTACGATGTTGATGAAGAAGGGAGAGTGTTCACGGCCTCAGCATAAGTCCAGGCTCCGGCATTTGCCGATATGATAAAACCGGATGTGCCATTGATGCGGTCAATGATGGAGAGGCACAGCCGGAGAAGGCGCTCACCCTGGGAGCGCTGGCGTCCCGCCGGCGTGTGTGCATCGCCGCAGCCCAATGCCTTCGAATCCCTGAGGACTGCTAAGCGCATACGCATGGCCACGCACAGTCGCCGGCGGGACGCCAGCGCTCCCAGGGCGGCCGTCCGGAGCAGCGGAGCGCGGCTGCCACACAAGGTCACTCCCTCCATGAACACGAAAAAAACGTTCTCCAAACGCGTTTCTCCAACATGCATCGCCTGCCCGCCCTTCTTCTCTCCTGCCTGCTTGCCACCACGGCCCCTGCCGTAGAGGTTCATCCGGACCGCACCGTCACTATTACCTACACGGGCAGTGCGACGTCGGTCACCGCCGTGGGTGATTTTGGCCCGGCGCTGGTGCTGGAAAAGAAGGCGGAAGGCGTGTTCAGCGCCACCACCCCTGCCCTGGAGCCGAACCTGTACAGCTATCGCCTGATGGTGGACAGCAAGCCGGTGCTGGACCCGCTGAACAACCGCTTCAAGCCGGAGCGCACCGGTGCATCGAACGTGATCAACGTGCCGGGAGACAAGCCGGCCGTGTGGGACTGGCAGCCCAAGGTGTCTCATGGTGTGGTACACCTGCATGATTATGATTCCAAGGCCACCGGCACCCTGCGCCGCCTGCGCGTGTACACGCCGCCAGGCTACGACTTCAAGGTGCAGGTGACGGATGCAAAGCAGCTCCGCGTTGGGGCAGGCAGCAGCAGCGTGGTTGCCGGAAGTAAACGCGGAAATCGTGAAACACCCAATGGAGAAAATCGTGAAAAGGGTCAACCCCATCTCACGGTAGTCCACGGAACCAGTCGGCTGAATCGAC
>OUNM010506458.1_pt1 | contig 11264 bp, 10 predicted proteins | sample 1769961 | NCBI WGS metagenome assembly OUNM01 (sample SAMEA3914820, study PRJEB12502) | metagenome | biome: forest; material: soil | place: USA | collected 2012-03-12 | depth 0.3 m
ATCGAGCCGCTGCTGCGCGCGCTGGAGGTGATGCACGCGGCCGAGGTCTACCACCGCGACATCGCGCCCGACAACATCCTGTGGTGCGACGACGGCCGCCCCGTGCTGCTCGACTTCGGCGCGGCCCGGCTGGTGCTGGCCGACCGCACGCAGAACGTCACGGCCGTGCTCAAGCCGCAGTTCGCGCCCATCGAGCAGTACGCCGAGACGCAATCGATGCGCCAGGGCCCGTGGACCGACCTTTACGCGCTCGCCAGCACCTGCTACTTCATGCTCACCGGCCGCGCGCCGGTGCCGGCCACGGCGCGCGTGATGGCCGACGAGCTCGAGCCGCTCGCGCGCCTCGCGCCCAAGGGCGTGTCGCCGCGCCTGCTCGACCTGCTGGACTGGGCGATGGCCGTGCGGCCGCAGGATCGCCCGCAGTCGGTGGCGCAGTTCCGCGCCGCGCTCGCCAACAACGGCGTGGTGCCGCCGCGGGCGGTGCACGGCGTCGACGCGGGGGGCGCCGTCGCCGATCCCACCGGCTACGAGAAGACGATCCAGGCCACGATGCGCGTGCCGACGCAGCGCATCGCGCCCGCGCACCCGGCGCGCCGCGCGCGCGACGACGACGGCGAGCCCTCGGCCATCCTCGACAAGCCGGAGCGCAGCGTGATGCTGCCGCCCAAGTCGGGCTCGCCCGTGCGCAACGTGCTGCTGCTGGTGCTGCTGGCCGGCCTCGTGGGCGGCGGCTGGGCCACGCGCAGCCACTGGCTGCCGCTACTCGCGGGCACGCCGCTGGCGTCGCTGCTGCCCGCCGATGCCGCCTCGGCGCCGGAGCCCGCGGCCAGTGCCATGGCGAGCGACGTGGCGTCCGCGCCGGCTTCGGCGGCGGTCGCGGAGGCGGCGTCTGCGCCCGCGCCGGCCGCACCAGCGTCCGAGGCGGCGTTGGCGGCCAACGACGCCGCCGCCAGCGCGGCCGAAGCCGCGGCCCCGGCCCCGGCGCCCGCGTCGACGCCCGAGGAGATCGCCGCCGCGCACGCGAAGGCGGCCAAGGCCGCCAAGGTCGCGGCCGAACGCCGGCTCGAGGCCAAGATCGCGGCGATGCCGCTGCCGCCGCCCGTGCTGCCGCCGCCCACCGGCGGCGCGCCCGCGACGCCGCCGGCCGCCAATGCCCCGCCCAAGCCGGCCGCCGACACGGCCGCAGCGGGGTCGTCCGGCGACGCCGCCGGCCCCGTGTCGAACCTGCGTTCGCTGGGTGGCCCGCGCGAGCTCTGCAAGGACGGCGAGCCCGCGCAGGTGGCGGCCTGCGTGAAGAAGCTGTGCGACAACGATCCGCGTTACCAGCGCTACCCGGTGTGCCTGCGGATCCACAAGAAGGAAGAGGCGCAGAAGACGGCCGAATGACGCGGCCGGCGCGCTGGTGGTACAGGCCCGTCGCCGCGTCCCGCGCCGTGACGGACGGCGCGCCGGGCGACGGTGGACGTGTGGACACGGGGCTCGGTCATGGCACGCGGGCCCGGAACCGGCGAACGCGTGGCACCGGCGCGCGTTCGCCCGACGAAAGCCGCCGCCGTTGACATTTCGGGCCATTAACCGGCCCGAATGACGCTGGGTGTTTCCGGCGACCGCTTCTAGACTTCCTGGCATCGGCAAGCCGTCGTCGAGCTTGCCGCCCGCGTCGATCACCACACTTCATCTCCAGGAACATCACGACATGGCCAACCCGGCAAAGCTGCACGAGATCCTCGCCGTCGAAAAGGCGCGCACCGGGCAGGTCAAGACCCTGCTCGAGGACACCTCGCGCAAGTTCAACAAGGCGGCCGACTACTTCTCCGGCCACCTGAAGTCGCTCAAGCTGATCCGCGACGACCCCGCCAACGCCGCCACCGAGGCCGCCGCGCGCGAGCATCGGCAGTTGCCGACCACCGTGGTCGAGACACTCGACTACCTGTTCAAGCACTGGGCCAACGCCGAGGACGTGCTGCTGCAGAAGTCGCTCACCAACCAGGTGGCGCGGGCCGACATCGTGCTCGCCGACGGCAGCAAGCTCGCCGGCAACGTCCCCGTCGACGAACTGCTCGGCCTGGAGAGCCGCCTCGAAGAACTGCGCAAGCTCTTCCACGCCATGCCCACCAACCGTGCCGACACGCGGTACGCATCGTCCGACGACGGCCGCAAGGGTGCGTGGACGGCGGTCGACGCCGACGTCACCACCAAGACCGAGCGAGTCAAGGAGCCGTTCATCAAGGCGCCCGCCACCGACAAGCACCCGGCGCAGGTCGACGTGGTCGAGAAAGACGTCGTGATCGGCACCTTCACCAACATCAAGCTGTCTGGCGCGGCCACCACGCTGCAGAAGGCGCAGGCCATCGAGCTCGTCGACGACCTGATCGCGGCAACCAAGCAGGCCCGCATGCGCGCGAACACGGTCGAGGTGGTCGACGGCAAGGTCGGCGCGGCCATCGCGTCCTACCTGATGCAGGCCTTCAGGTAGGCGTCGAGCCACGCATGATCCGAATCGCCTCCCGGCCACGGGAGGCACCGAGGCATCCTTATCCTTGTCGTCAAGGTGTCGCTGGACACAGGCTTGCAGGTTTGGTGGTTCGAATCCACCCGTCCTTATCAAGCGAATCGGGTCGCTTCGTCGCGCTCGCGTTCGCTTGGCAGGGACGTGCCGGAATCGGTAGACGGCTGCAGGACATTGACCCGGCTGCACACGATCCTTCGCGTTCTCGTCTTGCCTCGACACGCTTGTCCTCTGGAGCATCGGTCATCCCAAGGCGGACCCCGCTGGGCGACGTGCAAGCGTCACCCGAACCCGACACACAGGTTCGATTCCTGTCCTGCCCACCTCAGCGCATTCGACCAGCGTGCGCTGAGGGGGCCGGTGGCCTAGTGGCAAGGCGCGGGTTTGTCCAACCCATCCTTCTCCTGAAATCGGGTCGCGTCCTTTCACCGGTGCAGCGTTGGCTGGCGCAGCACGTGGATCGGTGGTTCAACCATCCACGTGCTGCCTTCCTCGTGACCGGCAGGATCGATCGAGCTCTCGGAACATGACTGGCTTTGCAGGCGTTCTCATCGTGCTGACCATCGCCGGTGGGATCGCCGTCATCATCTGGCAGCAGGTCAAGGGGGTGCGCGCCATGAGGCGATTCGACGTCGCCTGGTACCAGGCAAAGTCCCCCCAACTCGTCGGTCCGGACAACGTGCACTGCTTCAAGTGCAAGAACCCCGATGCGGGCGTGGAGCGCATCGAGGGCCGGTCGTCGGCGAGGCGCCATTTCTGCCGGCGGTGTGGAAGCAACCTGTACTTTTCCTTCGCGCGCTAGCTAGGCCGGTTCCCGATGCGCGGCGTGCACTGCAGGCATGGTCGAGGTGGCCTGCGTTTGGGAGTCACGGTCGATTTCCCGGTCTTCGCGCCGCTTCAGGCCTGTTTCGTCGCAAGCCACTTCTCCCGCGCAGGCGTGTGCGCGCACGATGGGCCTTGTTCAGGAGGCACCCACCATCACGATCCGGGCCGAGGACCGGCCAGGGACGGTCGGCGCCGAGCCATGCCAAGTCCCCTCTTCCCACCGACGGAGGTCTGCGATGAATCCCTGCCAACCCGCCTTGACCCGCCGCCAGCTGGCCGCACTGCTCGGTGCATTCGGCCTCGGCCCTGACCTGCTGCTTGCCCAGGACGCCGCCAAGGTCGCGCCGCACCAGTACCGGGTGGTGCTCGAGAACGACAAGGTGCGCGTGCTCGAGTACACCAGCGAGCCGGGCACGGGCGTGTGCGGCGTCGGCAGGCACTGGCATCCCGCGCACGTGACGGTGCAACTGACCGACGTCAAGCTGCGGCTGACGCCCGACGGGCACGCGCCCTCGGACATGGCCGTGCCGGCCGGCGCCGTGTTCTGGGAACCCGCGGTGACGCACACCACCGAGAATATCGGGCCGGGCTCGGCGCACGCCTACGTCATCGAGATCAAGGATGCCGACTGGAAGCCCGCCACGGGCACGACCTGATCGCGCAGGCGTGCACGGCCCGGCAGCACTTGCCGGGCCGGGTCGTCCGGCCAGTGCCCGCGCGCGGGCATCCCGTTCCTGCGTCCCGGGAAGTCACGCGACGACCGGGCCCCCGGGCGACGCCGCCAGGCTGCCCCGCGAGGCCAGGCGAGCCGGCTGCGCCGCCTGCGCCTGCACGCCGGCGGCTCGGCGCGTCCAGCCCCGCCATCTCGACGAATAGGCGCCGTGAGCGTCGCATCCGCGAAACGTCCACCCGGATCGCCCGTGCTCGGCCCGTCGCCCGGTGGCGCGCCGGCGTTCCGGTGGCGCAAGGATGGATTGCGGTCGACCAGGGTGCGGGCGGCCAGGCGCACGGCCACTGCCTGGGACGTCGCGGGCCGGTTGCGAGTCCCCACCGCAGGGTCGAGCCGACGCGGCACGTGCCCGGGCCGGCACGCGGCGATCGATCCGTGAAGCCGCCACTGAAGGACTGGTTCAGGACGGCCCTGCGGGGGCCGCCATCCCACGCGACCGGGCGCCCATGGCGCCATCGAGGAACGACGATGCCGTCCTGTCATGGCGATCGCTCACATCTGCTTGAACATGTGGACGTAGGGCGCGCTGACGGTGAGGACGTCGCTGCGCTTCTTCAGGCGCAGTTCCAGCGTCCCGGCCAGGGTCTTGCGCAGCGCACGGATCTCGTTGACGTTGACCACGGTGCTGCGATGGATCTGCCAGAAGACGTCCGGATCGAGCTGCGACAGCAGTTCCTTGATCGGCTTGCGGATGACCGCTTCCTGATCGGCCGTGATGACGAGGGTGTATTTGTTGTCGGCCTGGAAGTAGAGCACCTCGTCGACGGTGATCAGGCGCACGTTGGCGCCCTCGGAGGCGTTGATCCAGCGCAGCCAGGTCCGGGTCTCCGCACCCTGCGTCGCGAGCGACTTGAGCAGCCCGCTCAAGTTGGCCGGTACCGCGTTGACGCGTTCCTTCAGCCGCGAGACGGCGGTCGCCAGCCGAGCGACCGTGAACGGCTTCATCACGTAGTCGACCGCCCCCTGCTCGAACGCCGCCAGGGCGTGCTGGTCGTAGGCGGTGACGAACAGCACGTGGCAGCGCCCGCTCGCCTGTGCCGCCACCTCCATGCCGTTCAGGCCGGGCATCTGGATGTCGAGAAGCAGGATGTCGGGGGACTTGTCGTTGAGCAGGCGCAGGGCCTCGATGCCGTTGGACGCCTCGCCCACGATGTCGAGCTCGGGCCAGAGCGCCAGCAGCGCCTCCTTCAACTCGTCGCGCAGGTGCGGTTCGTCTTCAGCGATCACCGCGGTCGGCTGTGTCATACGGAATCTCCAGGATGGCGCGGGTGCCCTCGTCGTCCAGGGCCTCGCGCCGGAATTGCGCTTCGCAGCCGTACAGCGCGTCGAGGCGGTCCCCGATGTCCTGCAGGTCGCCGTCGTTGGCGCCAGGCATGAAGCCGGCGCCGCTGTCGGTGATGGTCAGGCGCAGCCTGCCGTCGCCGCCGAGACACTCGATCCGGAGCATCCCCGGGCCGGGCTGCTTGCCGATGCCGCAGACCAGCGCGTGGTCGATCAGGGGCAGCAGCATCATCGGCGGCATGCGCGCGTGGGCGAACCGGGCCGGCACGGTCACGTCGAACGACAGCCGCTGTCCGAGCCGGATCCGCACGATCTCGAGGTACGCGCTCGCCAGTGCGATCTCTTTGCCCAGCGTCGAGGAACTCTCGCGCAGATGCGGGAGCGCGGCTCGAAGGTAGGCGATGAGGTCGTCGAGCATCTTGCCGGCCTTGGCCGCGTCGGCCTGGTAGAGCTGGCGGACCTGGGCAAGCGTGTTGAAGAGAAACTGCGGCTCCACGCGCGCCTGCATCGCCTGGAGCTTCGATTCGAGCGTGCGCCGGCGCGCCTCGAGCCGGGCCAGTTCGGCCGCGTGCCGGTGGGTCGCGGCCTTGCGGGCAGTGCGCAGGTTGACGTAGACGAACGTGGCCAGCGCGGCCAGGGGCATCTGGTCGAGGAACACGTTGGCCGGTTGCGCGATGCGCACCAGGAACTGGTCGTCCGTCGTGTAGACCCGCCAGTCCAACAGCGAACGAACGAGGTACTGGGCGATCGACGCGAAGAGGGTTCCGCCCAGCACCGCGATGAGGTAGGCGCGACCGCGGCGCGCGCCGCGTTCCACGGCCTCGTCGGCGATCAGTACCGCCAGCACCGTCGAGGCGGCCTGGCAGCCGATGATCGTCAGGACCGACCACGTGAAATGCAGGGGTGGCGGCGCCGGCTCGACCGGCGCGTTGAACGTCGCCCCGATCGACCGGAGCTTGTCCAGGATCCAGAGCGCCAGCCACGTCGCGGCCACCGTCTTGGCCGTGAAGCGCCGCGCGACAGATCGCGCGAAGCCGCGCCAGCGGCGCCGCCCCGGGTCCTCGGTCACGAACTCGAAGTGCCTGGCCCCGCTCATGGGGCCGCCTGTCCGGTGTCGCCGGAGAAACTGGTGGGCATGGAGATGGTCGCGACCACGCCGCGCGGGACGTTGGCTTCGAGCGCCAGCCTGGCGCCTTCGCCGAACATCGCGGACAGCCGGGCCCGGATGTTGGCCAGCCCGGTTCCGCCGCCCGATGTTCCCTCGCCGAACCCCCGGCCCGTGTCCCGGACGGACATGACGAGGCGGTCGTCGCGCACCTGCGCGTCGATCCGGATCACGCCTCCCTCGAGGAGCGGGTTGAGTCCGTGCTTGAGGGCGTTCTCGACGAGCGTCAAGAGCATCATCGGTGGCACGGTCAACGGGTTGAGCACGGCCGGGATGTCGATCTCGAACGCCAGCCGGCTTCCCATCCGGATCTGCTGGACACCGAGGAACGCTTCGATCAGCGCGGCCTCGCGGCCGAGCGTCGACGTGTCGTCCCGCATGCGCGGCAGGGCGACTTCCAGGTAGCGCATCAGGTTGTCGAGCATCGTCTGGCCTTTGGACGGGTCGACCTGGTACAGGCGCCGGACGTTCGCGAGCGTGTTGAAGAGGAAGTGCGGTTCGATCTGCGCCTGGAGAACCTGGAGCCGGGCAGCCGACATCTCGCGCTCGAGCGAGAGCTTGTCCACCTCGGCGCCGTGCATGGCCGCGATGCTGCGCATCTCGTACCGATGGAACTCCACGACCGCGGCCAGGAGCACGGCCAGGTACCCGTAGCGCACGAAGAAGCGCAGGAACAGCCGATGCAGCATCTGCGGCCAGGCGACGTGGCCGTCGGTGTACCCGACGACCAGGATGCGCAGCACCGCGGCGATGGCCGTGGCGATCGCCACGGCGGCTACCAGACTGGCGACGCGCCGCCAACCTGACGGCGGCCCGAGCGCCAGCGCAGGGCCGATGCAGGCGACCAGTACCAGGGCCACCAGACCATGGCCACCGAATTCCTTGACCACCGCGGCGAGCCACTCCGACAGCTCGTGATCCCTGGCGGCGAGCAGCACGCCGTCGATGTAGTGACCCAGCGCCAGCGTCATCGCCAAGCCCAGCGCCGCCAGGAGGCCGATGGGCGAAATCTGCGAAAACAGACGCCTCAGGCCCGTGTTCAGGGACTGCAGCGACATCCAGTCGGCGTGGTTGGAAGAAGTCATCGTTCGCGAATCGACCGAAGAAAATGCCGCGACTGGACGCTGGTGCGGCACATGGCGGCCGGCTCATCCTCGGTCGCGGAGGCGCTTGTCGTCAAGGTGTCGCAGCGGTCGCGGCAAAGTTTCGTGCAAGGTCGCTGGACGCGGGCAGGTTTGCGACGGATCGGCCCTGGAACGGCGCGAGTGCGGGCGGGCTGCGACGACTCGGCCGGTGCCCGATCGCGGGCGTGCCGGCGCAAAGACGTGGAAGGTGCCCGCGCCGTGTCCCGCGGGCACCTCGGCGCGCGGTTCAGCGAGCCTTCGTGCCGGCCTGGATCGCCACGTCGATCTTCGACTCGGCCCGGGCAAGCTCCTTGCGGCACTGGACCGCGGCACGCCAGCTGTCGAGGTTGTTGCGCACGTCGTCCATGTTGATGCCGAACGTGCGCTCGGTTCCCCACACGTAGCCGCGCAGCGAGTCCATCCCCTGGTCGGCATGCTCGACGATCCTGCGCTGGATGCTGCTGACATACGGGCAGGCGGGCACGCCGTCGCCGGCGATGGCGGCGTCGCAGGCGATGGCGGTGGCCACGGCGAGCAAGGCCAGGAAAGCGGTCTGTTGGATCGTGCGCATGATGGACTCCTGTTTCGTTGCGTGAGGGCGGTTCGCAGCCGCCTGCTTCGGTCCGCCAAGTGGCGTCGAGCGCGGCTGGAATGGACAGTGCGCTCGTTCGCCGCGCCTCACGAGGGTCATGCGACGGACCATGGCCGGTGCGGCGCCGTTCGGGCCAGAGGGCGACGAAACCGGGGCGGCGCGTGACGCGCGGACGACGCCGACCTCCTCGGGGAATCGTGACGACCGACGGATCGGGGGGCGGCTTTCGTGGGGCTGGAATGCCTGTGCGCCGCGCCCGCCAAGGGCCGGTGACCGCTTTCCCATGCCACGTCCTCGCCCTACCCGAACTTCCCCTGCAGATACCACCCCACCTGTCCCACCTCCGGCGCCAGGCGGAATCGGTAGACCCACAGCAGCGCCCCTTCGTGGTCCTGCGCGATGAAGTAGTCGCGCGCCGCATAGCCGCCGTCCCACCAGCCCGACTCGATGCGTTCGGGGCCGGCCACCAGCCACAGCGGCTGGCCGGCCACGAGCGGCGTGCCGGCCTGTTCGCGCAGCGGCAGCGGCTGCGGCAGCAGCCACACGGGACGCTTGAGCCGCGGCCAGTGGGCGGGGTCGTCGGAGGCGGCCGCGGCGGGGCCGCCGGGCTCGGTGAGGTCGAGCGGCAGGCCCGACGTGCGCGCGCGCGATGGCGCGGCATCGCCGCCGTGGTGGATGGCGGTGGCGCGCTCGGGACGGTGGTCGGCCACCGGCTGCAGGCGCTGGATGTTGTGGGCGCCCAGACGGGCCTCGAAGCGTTCGAGCAGGCGTTGCCAGCCTTCGCCGACGCTGGCGGCCGACGGGAACAGCTCGGCGTTGGGCGGGGCGCCGGGCGTGATGGCGTGGCAGTGCAGGCCCAGCTCGATGACCGACGCGGCCAGCGGCAGGCGCTGCAGGCGTTCGCGCAGCAGCGCGTGCAGGTGGGCAGTGTCGGACACCGGCTCGCCCAGGCCGATCTGCAGCACGGTGGTGCGCGACGCCGGATCCTCCAGCATCCGGCGCCGGCTCTCGTGGTGCAGGCGCAGCTCGAAACCGCCGACGAGCCCGTGGTGCGCCATCGCCCAGGCCGTGAGGCGATTGAGCAGCACGGCCGCGCCTGTGAGCAGCGCGGCGCTGTCGTCTGCGCGCATGAACAGCTCGAGCCGGCTGTCGAACACGGGCGCGGGCTGCAGCGGCGTGCGCGGGTCGGGCTGGTCGCCGAGCGCGCGGTCGATGTCCAGCAGCAGGCCGGCGCCGAAGCGGCGCGTGAGGCCGGTGCGCGGCTGCTTCCAGAGGTCGGCCGCGGTGGCCAGGCCCAGCGACGCCAGCGCCGCCAGGTGCGGCGCCGCGCCGGCCATGCGCGTGACGGGCACGGCGCCCACGCGCGCGCGCCACTCGGCCTTGCTGTTGGCAGGCTCGGGCAGGTCGCCGCCGATGGCCATCCACTGCGCGCCCTGCGGCGTGGGCGCGCAGGCGACGCGCAGGTCGTGGCCCAGCGGCGCAAGCTCGGCGCGCAGGCGCTGCAGCAGGCGCGGCAGGCCGCCGAAGTAGCGCAGGCTCGCCTGCACCTCGGCCAGCACCACGTGGTCGCCGCCGAACGAGACGACGGGCGTGAAGCCGAGCGCCACGTGCGCCACGGCCATCAGCGCCGCGTCGTCGCGCGCCGGGTCGGCCTCGCCCAGCCGCGCTTGCGGCGCGAGCGCGAGCGCGGTGGCGCGCTTCTGCCCGAGTCGCACGCCGCACTCGCGCGCCGCGGCATTGGCGGCGACGACCCGGTGGCGCTCGATCAGCGCGACCGGGCCGACGGCATCGATCTCGTCGGCGTCGTCCTCGCCGGACGTGCGCTCGGGCAGGGTGTCGGGCGCCAGCGTGGCGATGAACGACTCCAGCGACAACGCCGGCAGGTGGATGCCGATCCAGAGCATGGAATCACGCGATGGCCGACCACGCCTGCACGCTCGCGCGCACGCGCCGGGGCGTGAGCGCGCGCTGGCGCGCGGTGCGCGAGAGCACGGGCGGCAACGCGAGCAGCACGGGCTCGTCCAGCACCGGCCCGCGGCGCTTGAGCACGCGCACGGCCAGTGCATCGGGCCCTGCGCCGGACAGCCCCAGCCGCAACGGCGCCGGGCTCGGCTGTGCCGCCACGGCCTCGGCCCGCACGACGAAGGCCGGCCCCTCGTGCGACTGCGCCGCCAGTTGCAGCCGGCGCAAGGCCTCGCCCTTGAGGCTGGCCGGCGCCCAGGCGACGATCGCGCCCACCTGCCCGCTGCGCAGTGCCTGCTCCAGCGGCCACAGCAGGTCGTCGCCGCGGATGACGACGCAGCGCGACAAGTCGAGCCCCAGTTGCGCGAGCGCCTCGGCACAGGGCTCGGCCGGCGGGCCCACCAGCATCACGCCGTGCCCGGCCGCGCCCACGCGCGCGAGCGCGGGTGCGAGCAGCCGGATCTCACCCCAGCCGGGCTGCGACAGCAGCAGCTCGGTGAGCGCCCGCTGCGGCCAGCCGCCGCCCGGCAGCTGGGCGTCGAGGGCCGCGTACCCGCTCGCCTGCACTGCCTCCCGCCCGCGACCGAGCTGATGCGCGCGCCACAGCGCCGGATGCAGGTGCTCCAGCGGCAGCAGGGAAGAAGGCGAAGACATCGGGGGGACCGGTCGGACGCAGGTTCACGGGAAAGCGGGAGGGCGTCGCGACTCGGCAGTGCCGTACCCCGAAGCCCTCCCGGAGTACTGTATTTGCATACAGTCTATCGGACCTTCGGCCCCGGAATCAAGCGGTCGGACAAGCGCCCGGGCCTGCCCCGCACGGCAGAATTCACGCATGTCCCTCGCTCCCGCCTCGCCCTGCCCCTGCGGCCGCCCGCTGGCCTACGAACACTGCTGCGGCCGCTGGCACGCCGGCCCCCAGGCGCTGAAGGCGCCCACCGCCGAAGACCTCATGCGCTCGCGCTACACCGCCTTCGTCGCAGGCCTGCTCGACTACCTGCGCGACACCTGGCACCCGTCCACCCGCCCCGCCGCCATCGAGCCGCTGCCCGATGGCCTGCGCTGGCTGGGCCTGGACG
>OUNM010285645.1_pt1 | contig 11259 bp, 9 predicted proteins | sample 1769961 | NCBI WGS metagenome assembly OUNM01 (sample SAMEA3914820, study PRJEB12502) | metagenome | biome: forest; material: soil | place: USA | collected 2012-03-12 | depth 0.3 m
ACGCAATTCTCCCGGAAGCTGTCGCACGCGTCCGCGAGCAGGTCCACGCTCTCGAGGAGATCGTGGATGAGCATCGGCTTGAACACGTTCAATTCCAGGTTTCCGCTCGCTCCGGCGATCCCGATCGCCACGTCGTTGCCCATGACGTGCGCCGAGACCATCGTGAGCGCCTCGGCCTGCGTCGGGTTCACCTTGCCCGGCATGATCGAGCTACCCGGTTCGTTCGCAGGCAGGATCAGCTCGCCGATCCCGCAACGCGGGCCACTCGCGAGCAACCGCACGTCGTTCGCGATCTTCATACACGCGGTCGCGAGCACGCGCGTCGCGCCGCTCGCCGCGACGATCGCATCATGCCCTGCCAGCGCCGCGAACTTGTTCGGCGCGCTCCGGAACGGAAGCCCGGTGAGCTCCGCGATCTTCGCCGCCACACGCGTCGCCCACTCGGGGTGCGTGTTGAGGCCAGTACCAACGGCGGTTCCCCCGAGCGCGAGGTCGAAGAGGCCCTCCCTCGCCTCGACGAGCTTCCTCTCGGAGAACTCGAGCTGCGCGGCCCAACCGCTCATCTCCTGACCGAGCGTGAGCGGCGTCGCGTCCATGAGATGCGTGCGGCCGATCTTCACGACGTCGGCAAAGGCCTTGCTCTTGTCGTCGATCGCCGCGCGCAACCTCGCCACCGCCGGAGTGAGCCGATGCGTGATGCGTATGGCGGCCGCGACGTGCATGACCGTCGGGAACACGTCGTTCGAGGACTGCGACATGTTCACGTGGTCGTTCGGGTGAATCGGGCCTTTTTTCCCGCTCCCGAGCGGCGTTCCGCCGATCTCGTTGGCGACGTTCGCGATGACCTCGTTCGCGTTCATGTTCGACTGCGTGCCGCTGCCGGTCTGCCAGACGACGAGCGGGAAGTGGTCGTCGAGATCGCCCGCTTCGACCTTGCCCGCCGCCTCCGCGATGAGCGCGGCGAGCTTCGGGTCGAGCTTGCCGAGGTCGCGATTCACGTGGGCGGCCGCCATCTTCACAACTCCGAAGGCGCCGATCACGGGCCGCCCGAACCGGTGTCCCCCGATCCGGAAGTTCTGGAGGCTCCGCTGCGTCTGGGCTCCCCAGTAGCGTCCCTCGGCGACCTCGACGTCCCCCATGCTGTCGGTCTCGATTCGGCGGCTCATGGGTCCGGGATAGCACGGCCGGCGCGTGGCCCTTGCGCGGCGGCGGATCGCGGGCGATCGTGCGTTTCGCCTGCATGTCCACCTCCGCACTCCTCGCCGACGTTCCGCTGTTCTCGCTACTCGACGAGCAGGAGCGCGCGCTCCTCGCCGAACGCGTCGAGACGGTGAAGTACGACGCCGGCGCGGTGATCTTCAACGTCGGCGATCCTGGCGACTCGATGTACATCGTCACGACCGGCGAGGTGCAGCTCTCGGTCAAGACCAAGACCGGCGAGGAGATGTTCCTCGAGAGCCCCGGCGCCGGTGAGTTCTTCGGCGAGATCTCGCTGCTCGACGAGGGGCCGCGCACGGCGACCGCGCGCGCGAAGAGCGCGGTCGTCGCCATCGAGATCGATCGCGGTGACCTCGACGAGCTCTTTCGCCTCGCGCCCGCCGCCGCCATGGATCTGCTGGCCGCCACCGGGCGGCGCCTCCGTCACAACGCGATGATCATCCGCAACGCGGCGACGCGGAACGCGAACGAGGAGATCGCCGACAACCGCTCCATGGTCATGAAGGTGGCCGACTGGATCGCGGAGTTCTCCGGCAGCTTGCCGTTCCTCTTCCTCCATATCGGCGCGTTCGCGATCTGGATCTTGCTGAACGTGAAGGTCTTCGACTTCGGCAAGCTCGGGATGTTCGACCCCTTCCCGTTCGGCTTCCTCACGCTGGTCGTGTCGCTGGAAGCGATCATCCTCAGCGTCTTCGTGCTCCTCAGCCAGAACCGTCAGGTCGCGCGCGACAAGGTCCGCGGCGACATCGAGTACGACGTGAACCTGAAGGCCGAGATGCAGATCTCGAACATGCACGAGAAGTTCGACACGATGTACTCCGAGGTCCAGAAGCGCCTCGACCGCATCGAGAAGAAGATGCACTCGTCGGTGAGCAGCTAGCCAGCCGACGTCTCGAGCGCGCGGTCGATCGTTTCGTGGAAGAAGCGGATCGGATACTCGAGCGCACTGAGCCGGAACGTGTCCTGCGCGCCGGCGCCGAGCACCGACTGGATGCTCTCCGCGATCGAGAGGTCCTCCTTCTCGAAGACGGTCCCGTCGATGAGCTCCCACGTTTTTTCGAGCGCGGCGCGGTGCTCCTCGCTCGCGGGATCTCGCGGCGCGAGCATCGTGTGCACGAAGCTCACCTCACCGAGGCCGCGCGGAAAGAGCGCGATGTGCGAGACCGTCTCGGGGTGGAACACGAGGATCGAGTTCGGAAACAGCGTGTAGAAGACGGTCGCGCAATTGCGTACGTCCCACGTCTCGGCCGGCGCGGCGGCGAGCTCGGCGAGGCTCTTGCGCGCGCCGACCGACCGAACGTGCGCGCCGGACATGTCGACGACGACGCCGTCCTCGCGGAAGAACCGCGCGAGCGTGCGCTGGTGGAGCGACTTGACGTGGTAGCCCTCGAGGAAGGCGTCCATGACGAGCTTCCAGTTGGCCTTGCGCGTGACGGCGCGGCGGCGGAACACGACGTGCTCGGCGAGGCCGAACGCCGTGAGGTCGTCGTCGAAGTCGCCGAGCCAGCGCGCCATGTCGAGGTCGGCGCCCACGGTCGGCAGCACCCACACGAATCCGTGACGCACTTCACACGGGAGCTCGACGAGGCCGCTCACATCGCGCTGGCTCTCGAGCGACGGAAAGCATTGCGCGAGCGGTACGTGACCGAGCTTGCCAGAGGCGTCGTACGTCCATGCGTGATAGCGGCAGACGAACGCCTTCGCGGTGCCGCGCTCTTCGGTGACGAGCCGGGTGCCGCGATGACGGCACACGTTGAGCATCGCGCGCACGACCCCCTTTTTGTCGCGCGTGACGAGCAACGGGACGCCGCTCTCGTCGTGCGTGAAGAAGCTGCCGGGCGCGGGGAGATCGGTCGCGCGTCCGACCGCGAGCGGGCGCTGCCGAAAGAGGACGCGCTCCTCGGCCTCGAGCCGAGCCGGTGACGTGTAGCGATCGACGTCGACGCTCGTCTCGGTGAGCGAAGGCTCCGGCGCACCTTCGCGGGTGACGGCGACGAGACGCTCGATGGCGGCGATCTGGCGATCCTTTCGCATACGAAAGATCGTACCACGTCGTACCATGCGGTCATGGCTCGGCTCGGGCTCCGCATCGTGCTCCTCGCTCCTGCGATCGTCGTGTCGATCGCGTCGCTCAGCTCGAGCGTCCGCGCCGAGGAGCCACGCGCCCACGTTGCGCGCGCGCCGGTGCCGCTCGACGGCGTCGCCGCCATCGTGGACGACGAGATCATCTTTCGCTCCGACCTCGACGCGCAGGTACGCCACTTCGAGCAGAAGCTGTCGCACGATCCCGTCCAGCGCCGCGCCGAGCTCGCCGCCATGGAGAAGGAGCTGCTCGCGCGCGCCGTCGACACGATCCTGATCGCGCGCGACTGCAAGCGCCTCCACCTCGAAGCAACGGACGCGGAGGTCGCGGCGGGGATCGAGAGCGTCGCGAAGGCGAACAACTTCACGCGCAAGCGCCTCGACACGGAGCTCGCCAACGCCGGCTTCACGACGCTCGAATACCAGGAGGAGATACGGCGCCAGATCCTCGAGCAGAAGTGGCTGATGACGCGCGCCTCCGGAAAGATCGATCGCAAGAAGGCGCCCGACGCCGTGTCGTTCCAGGCCGCGCTCGAGAAGCAGCGCGAGGCCCTGCTCGTCGATCTCCGCCGCCGCGCGTACATCGAGGTTCGATGACGAACGCTCCTCTTCATCGAGCTCCCCTGTTCGCGTTCGCGCTCGCGTTCGCGTTCGCGCTCACGGCGTGCGGCGCGGCGCCCGTGAGCGCGCCCAAGACAGCCGCGCCGGTCGCGAAGCCACCGCCGCCGTCGTGCCCCGAGACGATCGTCCCCGGCGGCGATCCGCTGGAGAGCGCCGCCTTCGCCGGCAAGCCGGTCGTGCGCGTGTGCGTCGTCGGCGGCACCGAGGAGTCGCGAAAGAACGCGCAGCGCGCGATCGATCTGCGCCCCAGCGACACCTTCAGCGTCGAGCGCGTTCGCGCCGACCTCGAGGCCATCTTGAAGCTCGGCGCGTTCGACGACGCCGCCGCGTACGGGCTACGCGTCCAGCAGGGCAACGCGATCGTCCTCCTCTACAGCGTCCATGATCGCCCGCGCATCGCGCAGATCGGCTTCGAGGGCGCCAAGGTGCTCGGCGACGCCGCGCTCAACGCCAAGCTGCCGTTCGAGACGGAGAGCCCGTACGACCCGGCCAAGGTCAACGTGCTCGCGCAGGCCGTGCGCGACGAATATCGGCAGCGCGGCTACGGCACCGCGCGTGTGAGCCTCGTCGCCGAGCCGACGAGCGCCGCGCGCGATCACGTGCGCGTCCGGATCCAGGTCGAAGAGGGCCCGCTCTGGCACTTCACGAAGATCGACTTCAAGGGCAACAAGAAGGTCTCCGCCGCCGAGCTACGCAAGACGGCAGGCCTCGAGGTCGGCAAACCGGTCGTCGACGACGAGATCGAGCGCGCCGGGCTGGTCCTCTCGGCGCTCTATTACGATCGCGGCTTCGTGCAGGTGAGGGTCGATCCCGAGGTCGACCTGCAGAGCATCACCGCGGACGGCGGCGTGGCGATGGCGTTCACGATCGACGAAGGCGACGTGTACTCGATCGGCAGCATGCACGCGACGAAGCTCGGTGAGCCGTTCGAGAAGGAGCTCCTCTCGAAGGTCATCAGCGCGCGACCCAAGCAGGTCTTCTCGCGATCGGCGATCGTGAAGGACATCGAGAGCGTGAAGGCGTTCTTCGCGGCGAAGAAGCAGGACGTCCAGGTCAATCCGCTCACCGAGATCGACGCGAAGAAGAAGACGATCGACCTGACGTTCCAGATCGAGCCGCCGTAGGCGTCACTCGCGTCGTCGGCTCAGTTCGCGGCCAGCGCTTCCGGGATCTGGCTCATCGCGCTGTGCACCGCGGCGCGGAGGACGCGCGTGCGGACCTCGGGGCTCGAGTCGCCCTCGGAGCGCGCACGACCTTCGATGACGGCGAGCATCGCGCCGGTCTTCGCGTCACGCAGCACCGCGTTCACGCTGCACGCGAACGGCGAAGGCGTCGAGCCGATGATCGCCATCGAGACGAGGACCGCGCGCTTCTTGCGGAGCACAAGGAGCTTCTTCGAATCGACCGAGCGGAGCTCGCCCTCGACGGTCGTCCGCAGCGTCGCGTGATCCACGCCCGAGCTGACGGGCGGAATCGCCACCTCGCCGAGTGCGATCGACGTCTCGGCAGCGCTGGCGTCGCCCGCGGAGAGCGCGGTCGCCAGAAACAGCGGAGCGAGGAGGAGCCAGGGGCGGACCATTCGTGGGGGCAGAACAGCAAGGCGCGCGCCGAAGGGCCAACTTCGCGCGCACCCGCCAAATCAGGGCATGCGGTCGACATCGCACCTAAGTCACCGCGACCATTGAGGAGGGCAGAGGTACCCATCATCTCGATCGGGAGTGGCGGTTCGCCCCGTTCGTTGGATTCGTCTCGACACGCTGGCCGAGCCAGCGCTACGACCATCTGGCGCGCCATTTTCGGCGCACGCGGCAGGAGTGGGACACATGGCTCAGAATCTTCTCGATCAGCTCAAGACCATGACGGTCGTGGTCTCCGACACCGGCGACATCAACTCGATCGAGAAGTTCAAGCCGCGCGACGCGACGACGAACCCCTCGCTCATCGCGACCGCTGCGGCGATGCCGGCGTACGCGAAGCTCGTCGATGACGCGCTCGTGTGGTCGCGCAAGGAGACCAAGGGCGGCGGCACCGAGGACGTCGTGAAGCGATCGATCGATCGTCTCTCGGTCGAGTTCGGCCTCAAGATCCTCCAGATCGTCCCCGGCCGTGTCTCGACCGAGGTCGATGCCCGGCTCTCCTACGACACCCAAGCGAGCATCGAGAAGGCGCGCACGCTCATCGCGATGTACGAGGGCGCCGGCATCAAGAAGGAGCGCATCCTCATCAAGCTCGCGTCGAGCTGGGAGGGCATCAAGGCGGCGGAGATCCTCGAGAAGGAGGGCATCCACTGCAACCTCACGCTCCTCTTCGGCATGCACCAGGCCGTGGCCTGCGCCGACGCCAAGGTCACGCTCATCTCGCCGTTCGTCGGCCGCATCCTCGACTGGTTCAAGAAGTCGACCGGCAAGGAGAGCTACGCGCCGGCCGAAGATCCGGGCGTGAAGAACGTCACGGAGATCTTCAACTACTACAAGAAGTACGACCACAAGACCGAGGTCATGGGAGCGAGCTTCCGTAACGTCGGCGAGATCACGGAGCTCGCCGGGTGCGACCTCCTCACCATCGCGCCGAGCCTCCTCGCGGAGCTCGAGAAGACCACCGGCGAGCTCCCCAAGAAGCTCGACGCCGCCAAGGCCAAGGCGATGGATATCCCGAAGATCACGATGGACGAGGCGGCCTTCCGCAAGGCCCACGAAGCCGACCGCATGGCGAACGACAAGCTCGATGAAGGCGTGAAGGGCTTCACGAAGGCCATCGAAGGCCTCGAGAAGCAGCTCGCCGAGCGCCTCGCGTCCCTTTGATTACACGCCGACCTGCTCACTGCGGACAACCGAAGGAGTAGGTCGGCTTCCGCCGCTCTTTTGAGCGTCGGCGTCGCACTTTGATACGTTGGAGCGATGCGCCTTCGGTCAGCGTCGTCCTTCGTCTTCTCCGTTCTCGTTGCGCTCGCGTTCTTCGTCGCTTGCAGCAGCACGGACCTTCATCCGCCGCCCGGTGGCGACCCGAATCGAATGCTCGTCGACTCGGGCGGCGGCGGCGGCGGCGGTGACGGCGGAGGAGACGAGGCCTCCGTGGACGCGGCGACCGACACGACGCCGTCGTTTTGCATGAGCCTGATGAAGGACGGCAACGAGACCGACGTCGACTGCGGCGGCGGCAACGACTGCGCGCGCTGCGCGCTGGGCAAGGGCTGCATTCTCGACACGGACTGCGTGAAGGGCTCGCAGTGCACGAACAAGGTCTGCTCGCTCTGCCACGACAGCACGACGGACGGCGACGAGACGGACACCGATTGCGGCGGCAAGGCGTGCGGCGGCTGCGCGGTCGGAAAGCGCTGCAACCTCGGCAGCGATTGCACGAGCGGCACGTGTACCGGCAACGCATGCGCGTGCCCGAAGGACATGACGATCGTCTCGCTCGCGAACGGCGGCGCCTACTGCGTCGACCAGTCGGAGGTCACCAAGGGTCAGTACTTCCAGTTCATCACCGCGAACGTCTCGGTCGCGACGCAGACGAACACGGCGTGCAAGGCTGCGAACACCACGTTCGTCCCGCGCGGCGCATGGCCGCCGGCGACTGCACCGGATTCGCTTTCGTTCAACCTCGGACTGCCGGTTCACTACGTCGACTGGTGCGACGCCGCCGCGTACTGCACCTGGGCGAAGAAGCAGCTCTGCGGGCTCGTGGGCGGCGGGACGCTTCCTCCGGCCCAGAGCGCCGACGCCACGAAGAGCGCCTGGTACAACGCGTGCTCCGCGCAGGGCACGAAGGCGTACCCGTACAGCGCTTCCACGTTCGACAACACGAAATGCAATTCGGACGGCGTCGGCACGAGCGGCACGGAGACCGTGGCGAACGACCGCAATCAGGGATTCGGTTTCCCCGGAACGAACGGCGACGACGGCGTCTACCGCGTCGCGATCTCGGACGCCGCCGGCGTCATCAGCGCCCCCGATCACATCGGCTGCGTCGGCGGTTCGGTGAACCTGTACCAGATGAGCGGCAACGTCGCGGAGTGGGAAGACTCCTGCGCCGGAACGGCCGCGACGGACACGTGCTTCGTGCGCGGCGGCTCGTACGCCGACTCGTCGTTGAACCAGCAGTGCACGTCGACGCGCAACGTGGTGCGCATGCCGCCGGCGGCCGATCCCGATCCGCTCAAGGACGTCGGCTTCCGCTGCTGTCAGTACTGAGCGACTGAGCGACGTACGTGGGGCTGCTGCTGGGCGGTCGCGCTCAGTAGCAGCCGACGAGCTCGCCCTTCACGGCGCACTTCTCTTGCTTCTTGCACTTGTCGTCGCCGACGAACTTCTTGCTCACGCACTTGACGATCTGCTTCTCGTCGGGCGCACACGCGTAGTGGCCTTCCTTGTCGCAAGGATCGCCGGGGTTCGCGATCGAGTCGTCGCACTCCACCTTGAAGCCCGTGTTCTTGTCGCCCGTCACGCGGCAGCCGTTCTTGCCCTTGCAGTTGCTGGCGACGACGAACTTCTGGCTCCGGCACACGAGCGCCGTCTTCTTGTCGGGTGAGCAGGCGTAGTCGTCCTCTTCGCGGCACGCGTCACCGGTGTTGGCGATGCTGTTGTCGCACGTGACCTTCTTCGCCTCCATCGCGCAGTTGCGATCGCCGAGGCACGCCTGCACGAAGGTCCAATGGTTCTTCGTGCACTCGAGCATGCCCTTCTTGTCGCCGCTGCAGACGTAGTCGTTCGCGAGGTTGCAGACGTCCTTGTCCTCGGCAACGCTCTGGTCGCACGTGAACTCGCCGCCGATCTTCGAGCAGCCCTGGGCGCCGCGGCAGGTCATGTCCTCCCACTTGCCGTCGTGACAGACGAGCGCCGCCTTGGCGTCGACGCAGACCTCTTTCGTCTCGATCTTGCAGCTCGCGCCGGCCTTCGGCTTGCAGCCGCCGAGCAGACCGGCGGTGACACCGGCAAGGCAAAGGATAAGGAGAGACCGCGTCATCGACGGCGATCTTATTCCCGACCGCCCGCGCCTGCCCAGATTTGCGCCCAGATTTGCGGAAGCTCAGCGACGGCGGCGCGACGTCACGCCGGTCGGATCGGCCTTGTCGGGCGTCTCTTCGAGCAGCGTCGCGAACGTTATCGGCTGGCCTCCGAAGCGGCCCTTCGCGTTCAGGAGGATCGATTCGAGGCCGCGGCGGCGCTCCGCGGCGCGATCCGGAAAGAGGGTCGGCTGGACGGCGCCCGGCCCGATGTCCTGCGCGGAGACGCCGGTGAGGCGGATGCGTGCGCCGTCGAGCGGGAAGCGCTCGAGCAGCTCGAGCGTCGTCGCATGGAGCGTGGTGGTGTCGCTGGCGGGCTCACGCAACGTCTTCCGCCGCGTGAGAAGCGTGAAGTCGGCGTACTTGAGCTTCACGACGATGGCGCCCGCGGTGAGGCCCTGCTCGGTGAGCCGCTCCGCGACCCGCGCCGCGTGCGAGAGGAGCGTGCGTCCGATGGCCTCCTTCGTGCGGAGGTCCTCGTCATATGTGCACTCTGCACCGATCGACTTGGCGTCGCGATCGGGCTCGACCTCCCGGACGTCGATCCCGCGCGCGAGCTCGCGGACCTCTGCGCCCCAAGAGCCGAGCACGCGCTCGAGCGCCTCCGGTGTCGCGCGCGCCAGGTCGCCGAGCGTCGCGTAGCCCAGCCGTCGCAACGTGGGCGCAGTCTTCGGGCCGATGCCCCACATGCGCTCGAGCGGAAGCGGCGCGAGGAACGCCGCGACATCAGGACCGACGACCGTGAGACCGTCCGGCTTGTTCACGTCGCTCGCGATCTTGGCGGCGAACTTCGAGGACGCGACCCCGGCCGAGCACGTGAGGCCGGTCGTCTCGCGGACGTCGGCGCGGATGCGACGCGCAATCGTCTCGCCGTCTCCGAAGAGCGAGCGGCTGCCGGTCACGTCGAGGAACGCCTCGTCGATCGAGAGGCCTTCGACGAGCGGCGTGTAGTGATTGAAGATCTCGAAGACCTGGCTGCTCACCTCCTCGTACCGTCCGCGCGTGGGCGATACGACGATGGCCTGCGGGCAGCGCCGGAGCGCCTCTGCCATGGGCATCGCGGACTTGCAGCCGAAGACGCGGGCCTCGTAGGACGCGGCCGCGACGACGCCGCGACGCGCCGCGCCACCGACGAGCACGGGCTTGCCGCGAAGGCTCGGGTCGTCGCGCTGCTCGACCGAAGCGAAGAACGCGTCCATGTCGATGTGGAGGATCTCTCGCATCTCTCGCGTGCGCCGTGACAAAGAATTACAACTTTTCACGGGTATTGGACGGGGCTTTTGACGGCTCGAGCGTCGATCCAGCATGAACCACGCGACGACTGACCGAGGACTCGAGAGCCGTGCTCGCGAAACGGCACGCCGGCGGCGCGCGCGCATCGCGATGTTCGTGATGGCCGTGCTCGCGATCTTCCTCGCCGGACCTGCGGCGCACCACGCGCGTGCGACGACGTTGCTCATGTCGTTCTCGGATCCGAAGGCGACGCCGGACGTGCTCGAAGAGGAGCTGACGGTGGACGTGCCCGCCTCCCCTGCCGGCGCCGCGCGCACCGTGAAGGCGCGCATGTTCTCGCCGCCGGGAGGCACGCCGAAGGATCGCCCCGCGGTCGTGCTCGTGCACGGCGTGCAGTACCTCGGGATCGAGGAGCCGCGGCTGCAGCGCTTCGCGAAGTCGATCGTGAGCGCCGGCATCGTGGTGCTCACGCCTCAGGTCGACGAGCTCGCCGATTACGAGGTGTCTGCGCGTTCGATCGAGACGGTGGGCGCGGCGATCGGGGCGCTGCGCGCGCGGAGCGGAGGAGCGGCCAAGGTGGGTCTCATGGGAACCAGCTTCGGCGGCGGCGTCTCGCTGCTGACGGCGGCCGATTCGCGCTTCGCCGATCAGGTCGCGTTCGTCGTCGCCATCGGCGCGCACGACGATCTGGCGCGCGTGTCGGGGTTCTTCGCGAACGACGAGATCGAGAACGTCACCGGCGGCACGACCAAGCTGCGCGCGCACGGCTACGGCGCGACGGTCCTCGTGTACACGCACGCGGAGGATTTCTTCCCGGCCGAGGACGTTCCAGCAGCGCGCGACGCGCTGCGATCGTGGCTCCACGAGAAGCGCGACGAGGCGCGCGAGCGCGCGAAGACAGTCACGCCGGCCTCGAAGGCCAAGCTGGATGTCATGTTCGGTCCGGACATCAGCGCGCTGCGTCCGGAGATCCTCGCGATGATCGAGCGTCATCGTGACGACATGACGACGGTGTCACCGCACGGACGGCTCGGCACGCTTCGCGCGCATGTCTATCTCCTGCACGGCGCAGGCGACACGGTGATCCCGGCGACCGAGAC